>Ga0208279_1001011_pt1 | contig 17301 bp, 16 predicted proteins | sample AntAceMetag02UKM_FD_184766 | JGI IMG/M metagenome (GOLD analysis project Ga0208279, IMG submission 184766) | Saline lake microbial communities from Ace Lake, Antarctica - Antarctic Ace Lake Metagenome 02UKM (SPAdes) (version 2) | ecosystem: Environmental > Aquatic > Non-marine Saline and... | reverse complement strand
CGCTCTGGTTGACCCACCGTGTCGCGACGTCGTTGTCTGGATTTTGAAAGTAGTCATGGAACGTTTTGGCGCCCTTGACGCCTTCGACGCAATTGTCTAACTGGATATCGCCTTCGTGGTCGCCAGTGACGTCGGCGCCCGACTCAGCGGCAAATTTATTGGTGCCGCCCTCGGGGATTTGGTCGGCGTCCTCGGGCATGATATGGACTTCGATATCGTCAATTTCCGTGATGCCCGTAGCGTCCGGATAGTTCGCATAGATTTCGGGCTTGAAGTAGCAGGCGGTATCGATCAATTTCGCCGGGTTGCTCGGGTCCGTTGACGGAGTAGAATCACCGGCGGCCGACTGGCCGGACACATAGACGGTAATGCTCTCCCAATCGGCTTCTAGCGCTACCGCCTTCGCTACAACCCAATGCGAACTATTACCGGTCGGGTTGACCTCGGTCGTACCGTCGCTGGCAATACCCGACAGTCCAAGATAGAACGTCCCCGTTCCAGCCGTTCTCCTGGCCCTACACCGAACCCGATACAACCGGCTTGGGTCGTACGGGATGGGATTCTTGTATTGCAGGTTCGCCCGGTCGTTGCCGGCATTGTCGCCAATGCGGCATATCTTGCCGCCGGCCACGCCGGACGCGGAGACAATCGAAACGCTTCCTGCCCCCGTTGCCGTTCCCCAACGGTCGATGAAATCGCCGTTCTTGTCCTCGAAGTTTTCGTGGAACGTGCTGGTTTGGTTGTCGGCCGTGACGTCGGCGCCGGATTCGCCGGCCCATTTCCGCGTCTCGGATTCGTCCACGTCATCGGGACTGACAAAAACCCCATCCTTACCGACGAGAAGGCCCGCCTTGAAATAGGCCGTGCCGTTCTCATTGATGCAAAAGACGTAGCGCTCGAGGCCGGCCAGGTCGGCCAGGTCGTCGGTGTGCTGCAGGTAACGCGGATCCCCGATCGCCGGGTCGAAGTAGATGTACTTGGCCGTGGTGCCGGTGGCGTCGTCTTCGATGGGGCACCAGGAGCCCTGGTATTTGATCCCGTCGCCGCTGCAGGCCCAGGTCACCGTGGTCGATCCGTTGCCGGTGAAGGCCAGGCCGTGCCAGGTCAGAGAGTCGACGGCGACGTTGCCGCTGGCGCGATCGGCGGCCACCGCCTGGGCGGTCGTCGGCAGCAGAGACGGCGCCATCCCGCCTTTTGTCTCGCTGTAGGTCTTGGCCTCGATGCGGGGCGCCGCTTCGTCGTCGGCATAGTAGTCGGTGCTGTACTGGGCGGCCTGGATCAGGACGCGGCCGTCGCCGGTTCGCTCGAAACCCTTGATGCGGTAGAGGTCGATCACCTTGGTCTCTTGCCCGAACGTCCAGAGGTCGTTGGCGTTGGGCGTGTAGAGCCAGGTCCCGCTGATGGTGACGCGATCGTTGTCGTCGCCGCTGACCGAGGCCACGTCATAGAGGGTAAGCCGCTCGGCCGTGCCATCGTGCGTCCGGACGAGCAGGGCGTAATCGCCGCTGCCCATCTCGACCGATTTGTCGAGCTGGGCAGCGTCGGCGTAGACGGCCAGGATCCGGCCACCGTCGGCCCGCTGCAGGCTGGGGTGCTGGACGTAGGCCAGGGCGCCGATCTTGGTGTAGATGCTGTCACGCGCCGCCGGGATCTCGACCAGGCGTTTCATGTTCTCGTTGACGCGCAGCTGCCGGCTCGCCCATCGCCAGACCTGAGACCGCTTGGTATGGCCGAAGCCGTTCAGAGTCGCCGGGACATCCCGCTCGGCGCCGAGCAACGGGACCGGGTAGGTCTCGGGAGCATAGTCGGCCGCCTCGTCGTTGAAGGTGACATCGTAGACCGTCGCCGCTTCGGAGGTGTCGATCCAGGTCTCGCTGAAGCCGTCGCGCAGGTTCGAGACGTTGAACATCTGGCTGGGCGTGCCTGGCTTGTCGACGACGACGCCGATCTTGTGGCCGTTGAAGGTCGGCATGGCGCAGGCCATCTTGCAGGCCTTGATCGCTTGCTCCCAGGCGTTGCCGTCCTGATCGAAAGCGCCGTTGAAGCGATAGCGTTTTTCGGTTCCGCCTTCGCCATCGTCGACCAGCTCGTCGCACCAGGCGGCAAAAGCGATGAACTCGCTGTGAGTCAAATAGCTCGGATCGAGGCGCTTGTAGTATTCGACCGAGTAAGGCACGCTGTCGCCGTTGCCCTTGATGACCGGGCGCGTCAGCAGATCGCAGGCCACCCAGGCCGGATTGTCGGACCACTCGATCGAAGTGACGTTGCCGGAGGCGTCGTAGATGCAGACCAGTTTGGCCTTGATGACGGCATAGTAATCGATCGCGCCGCTGATATCCTTCGAGGCCGCCGCGCCGATCGCCGTATAGGCCAGGCCCGGGTGCTTCTGGGCCGTGTCGAAGAGGCACTGGACTGAATCGAAGTAGAAGTCGTCGCCCTTGTCGCTGTGCTGGCTGCTGTTGCGCGAGACGCGGACCTCGTAGCTCGTCCCGGCGCTGATCGCAAAGGCGCTGCCCCCGGTGTAGGTCTGGTCGAGGAAGTAGCGCAGCCGCACCGGGTCTCGGCTTTTCCCCCAGATCTCGTCATTGAGCAGCGTCTGCCAGGAGCCGCCGGCCGGTCGTACCTCGATCTTGATCTGGATGCCCGCCATGTCGGCGCTGCCGTCGGCTTTGTAGTCGGTAAAGCCATTAGGGAACCGCAGCACCACAGCGACCTTGTCACAGGCGACCGCGGTGAAGGTCTTGGACACTTCGTGATCGTCGTGCGAGGGGCCATAACAGAGCTGATTGACCGGGATCTCGAATGCGTCGGTGATCGCCGAGGCGGCCTGGTCGTCGGTGCCGGTGAAATGCTCCAACACCCAGTCATCCGAGTTGCCGTAGGTCTCGACCGATCGGCCGTTGAGCGTTTCGGTGCCGTCGACGACGCCGTCGATGGGGCCGTCGGAATAGGCGATCTTCAGGTGCACCAGGTCGACCGCCTCGGTGATCATTTCGTCCTTGGTGAACGGTTGCGTACCGGTGGTGACCTCCGAAGAGGCATAGCTGCAAATGATCTCGCCGCGCACGCCGTAGGTCCCGTAGACCAGGGGGACAAGGGCCCCGACGCGCTGGGTCGTTTGCGGGTTCCAAGAGTAATGCTGAGAATCTTCGCGGTCGGCCTCGTCGGGTCCGACCATCGCATTGAGGGCCAGGCCGCCGGCCATCGTGATCGCGGCAATGCCGAGCTTGTAGGCAAAGACCGTGCTGAAGTTGGCGGCGCCTGAGACGGCGGCGGCCGACAGATTCGGCGCTAGGGCTCCCATCATCGCCGGCGCCAGGAAGCCCAGGCCGATCATGCCGATGGCCATCATCGCTTGGGGGCCCTCACCCATGACGGGGCGGATCACCAACTGCTGGCGATCGCCCGGGACCAGGTCCCACCGTTCCGGCTCGATCAGCTGCCCATCGAGGAAGGCCTGCACGGGCACATCGCGCCCCTCGGCAATGTCGGTCTCGATGATCTCGGCCAGGGGCCGGCCGCCGATCTCGATCAGTTGCCAGGCCCGCCGCGTGGTCGTCATCGGCGTCAGCATGACCACGGCCTCCAGGACGTCACGCGGCCACCAGTAGCCATCGATCGCATCCCGCCAGGGCCGCCGGCTCAGAGGCTCAGCGAGGACCTGCCCGGCCGCTCGGCCGGGGCAGTGCAGAAACAGGTTATCGCTCGGCAGGACCACGCCGATATGGGCGCGGAGGTCTTGCCCGCTGAAAGTCACCAGCGACCACGGCCTCGGCCAGTCGAGTCGAATGTAGTCGGTCTGCTGCTGCTCGTAGATCGGCCGCGAGTCTTTCGGATCCACCGCTCCGATCTCGGGGATCGTCACGCCGAGCCGGGCCATGAAGGTCTTGACCAGGCCATAGCAGTCGAAGGCGTCCGGGCCAACAGCGCCGCGCTGGTAGGGCTTACCGAGGAACTCGGCCAGGATCGCGTTGAGATCTGTCTGAGTGAATCGCATCATGCGTAACGAACCGCCTCTCTGCGCAGGGCCAGGGGGCCGCCGTAGTTGCCGGGGAATCGCCCGCACTGTGAGCAGTCCTCGGGGATGCGGTTGCAATAGGCGAAGCCGCACATCGCGCCGGTTGTGTACGCGCCCGTGTGGACCTCGTCGATCGTGTCATCCAGCCGGAAATAGTCGGAGGTGGTCACGGTGATGGTGTAGATGCCGTCGATAGACGGGGACAGCTCGGTGTCGCCGCTGATCTCGATGACGTCGCCGGTGGCCAGGCCGTGCGCCGCCGACGTCCGAATGGTGATGTCATACGATCCGGTTCGCACCACAAGCTCGGTAATCGTGTGCTCGTCAACGTACCCGCACCGCGCTGTGCGAAAGCGATGCCGGCAGGCATGCGGGTTGAACCGATCCTCGGGTACGCGGTAGCGCAGGGCCGACGGCACGCCGAGGGTCAGTTGAACATTGGGCCAAAGATTCTCAGTGCCGACGATGGTCCAGGACAGCAGGTCGTCGCTGAAGTCTTCGGCCAGGTAATCGGTGTTGACCTGCAGGAAGCTCATCGTTCCTTCCACCAGGCCATTGTAGGCCCGCATGTACGGCTGCAGGGCATAGCTGGCGTTGGTCACCACCATCGTTGCCTCGGGGATCTCGCCTTCGCAGTTCCACTCGAAGGAACCGATCCCGAAGTTGAACGGCTGATAGACGTTGCCGCCGTAGGTGACCGCTTCGGTGTTGGAGACATAACGGAGCGTCGGGCCGCCGTTGGGCAGGGCGACGGTCAAGAGCCAGACCCATGCCCCGGGCTGGCTTAATTGGTTTTTCAGGGCCGTGATGTTGGCCGGCATGTCTGCCATCGGTGCCGCTCCTTACGTGTAGGTCCCAACCGCCTCGATGAACTTGATCGCGATCGTATAGGTCCCGGTGCTGTTGCCTGGCCGCTTGCAGCGCGGCCGGCCGGCGAAGTGAACGAAATAGTCCTGGCCGTCATCGGGATCGGTGAACTTGATCGGGACCGCTCCATAATTGGCGTCACCGGACCAGAAGCTCAGCAGCGTGGCCCGATCGGCGGCCGTCATGCCGTGCATCACGAACGACCAGAAGTCTGGCACGTAGGTCGACTTGGCCTGCACCAGGTAGGCCCCATCGGCCAGTGGAGTGCGGTTGGTCGGATCGGTCGACGGCTCGTGAACGTAGTCGTCATTAGCCGAGGGCTGTCTCGATAGGGTGGGGAACACCGGTTGGGCCATAATTACCGCCTCCTGGAACTGCGTGACATCGGGCCGCCGTTGCGTCGGTCCTTCAGGACCATCCCCACCAGCACGCGCCGGCCGTCGAACTGGACGTCAGGCGTTTCGGCCTCGATACCGCCTGTTGTGTGGTCGTGGTAGTGAAATTCGACGGGCGGGGCCGAACCGCCGGCGCCCGAGGCCTCGACGCCGAGCTTACCGTTGCGCATCCGCGACAGGGGCAAGAGGCCCTCTTCGCCCGCTTCGCCGGCCAGGCCCAGGGGGAACAGCGTCGGACCGCTGATTACGCCGCCGTCGCCGAACGGGACCACCCGGCCCCGATCGAAGGCGTTGCCCATCGCGTTGGGCAATACGCTGGCCATGCCCTGCATGACGGCGCTCTTCAGCGGCGCCACCACCGTGGCCTCCCAAACGACCGAGGCCAGTTGATCGAGCAGGTTATTGCCCAGGGCTTCGAGGTCACCAAACCCGGTCCGCATCGACGAGAAGAAACTGCCAAAGGCGTCACCCCAGCCGCTGGCGATGTCATAGCCGGTTTCGCCGAGGGACTTCATGTCCCGCTGTGCTTCGAGCGACGCGGCGCCGAAACCGTCCTGCCAGTTGTTGGAGCCTTTGAGCCGGTCGATCTCCAGGTTACGACTCTTGTGCTGATACCACTCGAACAGCGCCGGGTCGTTGCCCAGGGCCGAGCCATACTGGCCCAGCTCGCCTAGCATGAGCCGGTGCTTGGCCATGTAGGCCGCCGGCGAGTAGCGATTCATATCGGTGGCCATGCGGCGATAGGCGGCGGCCGGGTCCATGCCCTTGCTGGTGGTCGATCCCCCGGCGTCGGTCTCGCCCGGGGCCAGCAGCGGCCCAACGTCCGCTGAGTCGGCCAGCCACTGATTCGCCAGGTTCGTCCACGGGTGCGGCTGGGCCGCCTGGGCCCGGGCCCGGCCGCGATTGCGCAGGTCCAGGAAGAACTGCTGGATCTCACCGATCGAGCTGCTCGGCGCCTGGCCGGGCACAATGCCGCCGTTGGCGAAGAGATCGTCCTTGGCCATCTGCTTCATGTACCGGCTCTCGACCTGCGTTCGGATCGAATCATAGAGGGCCTGGTCGGTGAGCTTGCGATACCCGGTGTGGACATTTCTGGGGGGCTTGCCGCGTTGAATCATCTCGAAGGAATACTCGGCCATTGCATCGGCGTCGATTTGCTTACTGAGCGTCGACCAATAGCCTGCATCCTCGGCCGCTTTCGGCAGGCGGCCCAACGCGTCGGAGACCTGGCCGATGACGTCGGCCACCTTGGCCGCCGAGATCGCAACCGCTTCAAGCGAGGTGATCATCGTGTCGCCGAAGTCCTGGCCGTTGGTCGTCATCTCGGTAATCTGATCGGACAGCCCTTCGATATAAGGGGCCAGGCCGATCACCATCGACCGACCGAGGCCCGTGACGGCGCCGCGCATCCGCGTGATGGCGTCGTTGGCCGCCTCGACCTTGGCGGCGTCCATGCGCGAGAAGGTCAGACCCAGCCGATCGGCTTCGTCGGCCAGGGCGCCGATCCCTTCCTTGCCCTGCAGGAACAGGTTGAGCATGTTCATGCCCTGGCGGCCAAAGAAGGCATAGGCCACCTGGGCGCGATCGGTGGCGCTGCTGAGCTGGGCGATCGCCTCGGCGATCTCCAGGAAGGCCTTTTCCGGGCCCAGCCGCGCCAGCTGGTCGGCCGACATCCCGATCGCATCGAGGCCGTGGCGGGCTTCGCCGAGGCCCTGCTGGGCTTCGCCGATGCGACGGACAAAGATCTGCAGGCCCTTGTGCAGGGTCTCGACATTGGTGCCGCTGATCTCGGCGGCGTGGGACCAGCCGGCCAGCGCCCGCGTCGAGATCTGCAGCTCGTCGCTCATCTTGCCGATCACATCGATGGCCTTGAGCTGTTTGCCCACCAGGTAGCCCAGGCCGCCGACGCCGGCAACCGCCAACGCCGAGGCCCCGAGCCGAGTGATCGATCGCCGCAGGGTGCCCAGGCCGCGCGTGAATGACGTAATGCCCGACTGGGCGCGGTTGTACGCGCGAAACTCGACGCCGACGGTGGTGGTCTTGCTCATCGCTCTATCCCTTGCGACCGTGTTTTCTGATAAGGCCCTTGACCAGGCCCCCGCGCTGTCGGCGGCGCCGTTTCGACACCAGACCCAGCAGCATTCGACCGATCCGCGTAGCGTTGTTGGCGGCTTTCTTCGAGCCGCCCATCGCCGCGTCGATCACGTTGCCCAGCATGATGGCCCGGAGCGTCGCGGCGTATTCGCCGAACGGCACCGGGCCCTTTTCGGCCAGCTCCAGCTCGCGGAGGTCGTAGGCGCTGAAGCGCTCCTGGATGTCGGCGACCGTACACCGGTAATGAGTCGCTAAGCGAATCAGGAACTGGCGACGGCCGCCGCGAAGTTTTTTAGGATCTCCGCATCGGCCTCGGGACCGATGCCGCAGAGCTTCATACACTTGCCGATGAGGCCTTTGACCACCAGCTCGGGCAGCTCGACGATCTGCGTGACGTGCTTGTCGGTGAAGATCCGCTCGCCCTTATCGTTGCGGACGCAGCGCACGATCATTTTCGCGTCGGCATAGGGGTCGGTGATCCGGCCGTCGGTGCGCTCGCACCCTTCGTTCCACTGGCGCGCCTCCAGGTTCGAGAGCCCGTACACCTGGACGATGCCGACCCCGGGGATCGTGTAGGGCTCACGCGGAGGGTTGTTCCGCAGGCTCAGGATCGCGTCGGCCGTTACGGGTGCTGCCACTGCTTCTTGCTGTGCTTGGTGTTCCGCCATGATCTTTCGGTTCCTTCTCGATAGCGCCGTAGCCGAGCGCCACGAGGTGCTCGGCGTCAGCGCGTTTCAGTTCCTTCGTTTGTCCCTTGGCGCCGGCCTGGGCCAGCGGCGAGGTCACGGGGTGGGTGTAGGTGAAACGTACGGTCTCGGTCATTTTCTGGCCTCTCCAGGTTTATGCGCCGGCGGTGAACGCCCAGCTGGTTTTCGGCGTCAGGACGGCGGTAAAGACGACATCGCCTTCGGTGTCGAGGCCTTCCTCGCCGACCTTGGAGACGAACCCGAGGCCGACGTGCGTGCTGGTCTCGGCGTCGGTGAGCGTGAAGGTGTCCTCGGTGCGGGCGATCGCCGCGTCGCGCATCGTGTCATAGAGCGTCTTGTCGTGGATGATCGTCACCTCGACCGGGCTCTCGCGGACCTTGCCCGGCACGTTCTCGGGGATCCGGTTCGTGTCGCCCAGCGCGGCGACCTCGATCATGCTGACTTCGACGCCGCCGACGCGGACGCTCTTGATCCCGGTGATCGCGCCGAGCGTCGCGCCGGCTAGTGTGGTTTCATATCCTGTGATGGGCATGGGGTGATCCTTTCAAAAAGGGTTCAGCATTGGCTGTAGGGATCGGTCGGATCGACGTTGTAGCGAATGGCCACGTGACAGAGCAGGCAGGTGGCCTGGTTCTCGCTGTCGATCCAAATCTCGGGCGGCCGGATCTCGATGAAGTCGGCCAGGTTGCTGCACAGGCTCCTGGCGCCGCTGTAGGTTTCCAGCTCGACGCCGAGCCGCTTTTCGATGTCACTGCGGACGCGGTTGATCCGCTTGTCGACCGACAGCGCCGTGCCGCCGCGCCCGACGATGTAGGTGATCACGCCGAACGGCTGGATCCAGAATCGGTGGGTATTGGTCATCGCGCCGCCGTCCTCGGGATCTTCGAGCCCGACGATCGTGGTCAGGTCCTCGATCGGGGCGTCGGTGTCGGCCAGGTCCTCGGGCCGCACGACGGCCAGGTCCTGCTGGTAGCCGCCCGCCGTGGTGATCTCGGTAAGGGCCGCGACGAGCCACTCGGTGATTTGTTCGACGATCGGGTCGCTCATTTCGGCCACCTCTTCTGTAGGGTGCGATCGATCCCGTGGAAGACTTCCCGCTCCAGCCGCGCGCTGCCGGTCTGATGCACCTTGCGCAGCATGGCCGGCGCATCGATGAGGACCTTGCCGAGTGACGGGCCGCGCAGGAACAGCAGCGGATACCGTGACACGAGCCGGCCGCCGCGCTCGGCGCGGCGAAAGATGGCCTTCGGCGTGTCCTCGTTGGCGTGTGGGTTTTCCCGCACAAAGCCGCTGGGCACGCTGCGCTTCTGGCCCTTGCGAATCGAGTAGCTCACGCCGCGCCGCTTGGACCAGCGGTGGCGAAACGAACCGAGCGAGATGCGCGTCCGACTGATGCCCAGCCGCCAGAGCCAATGGGTCGAGGTCGCCTTCTGCTCGTCGACGATGCGCTTCATCACGGCGCGTTTCTTGACGGTCAGTTGGGCGCGGATCTGGCGGTCCAGTTCCGTGCGGCCGCCGGCGGCGGTGCGCTTCAGCGATCGCACCATGATCCTCGGCAGGGCCTTGGGGATCTCGGCGGCCGCCCGCTCGACCAGGTGCATCTTGGCCTTATCCATCGTGACACTGAGCGCCGGTGGCCTCATCACGCCACCTCCATTTCAATCCACCCGGGGTTCTCGTCGACCACGCGCTTGATCCGCATACGGACGTGCTCGCCGCCTTTGACCTTGGCCAGGCGGAGCTGGTCGTTCGGGCCGACCTCGGGGCCGCTGATGCCGGCGGCCGCTGAGTTGCGGGCGAAGACCGTCATCGGTGACATTGACGCGCGGGGATCGGTGTTGACTGTCTCGCTTTCGCGGTCGATCGCCACCTGGATCAGTCGTGGCGTCCCGCCGTCGGGCAGGTAGAGGGCATCCTCGGCGGCCAGGTCGGCCAGCACAAAGGCAGCGTCGGCTTGTAGGATTTCCGCAAGACTCATAGCAGCTCCAGTTCCGTCCATCCATCGCTCTGACTGATGCGCCGGACCACCCGCATCGGCACCGGCGCAGCGCCGTAGTGTTTGGCCACCGTGACGGTGTCACGCCGGTCGACCTCCGCACTGCCGAGACCGGCGCCTGTTTCGTTCTTGGCCCAGATCCGCAGCGGCCGCACTTGGCGGCGCGGCTTGTCCTGCAGGGAAGGGGCCTGGCGATCGACGAGAATCTGGATACTCCGCGCCGGACCGTCGGCTGGTGTGTAGAGGGCGGATTCGGCCGGCAGGTCGTCGAGGACGGCGTCGGCGTCGGCCCGCGCCATCGAGCCCAGGACCGCCGCCTGGCCGGCCGGCCCGCGAAAGATCCGCACCGCCGCGACACAGGAGGTCAGGGCCTCGATCGAAGCAGCCAGAAAAACGTCGGCTTCGTTGCCGTCCAATAGGCGGCCCTGCAGGTTCGCCCGGGCCGATACCGTGGCAGCCACCGACCAGCGCACAGTCACCGCACCGCTCGGCGTCGCCACGGCGGTCACCTGCCCGGCCAGAGATCGGACCACTGCCGTGGCGCCGGTGACATGGGTCTGGCCGGTGATAGAGCCGGCAAGGGACCTGTTGACCGCCAAGGCCCCCGAAAGGGCCGTCGAGGCGGCCGAGCTGCCCGCGACGGGCTTGGCCGTCGCCAGGGCGGCGGTGACGCTCGTCTGGACGGACACCGAGCCGGCCAGGGACACCTGGCCCTGGGCCGAGAGGGTCCCGGTGACATTGGTCTGGCCGGTGATAGAGCCGGCCAGGGACCTGTTGACCGCCAAGGCCCCCGAAAGGGCCGCCGAGGCGGCCGAGCTGCCCGCGACGGGCTTGGTCGCTGCCAGGGCGGCGGTGACGCTCGTCTGGACAGACACCGAGCCAGCCAGGGACCTGGCAACCGACAGGGCGCCCGACAGGGCCGTCTGTTCCCCTGTAGAACCAACGATGTCCCGCCCGACCCCCACCGATCCGGCGACGGACGTTTGGCCGCTCACAGAGGTCGACAGGGTCTTGGACACCGACAACGAACCGGAAACCGACGACGTGGCCGCGACCGATCCGGCCAGGGCGTGTGACGTGCCCCCGCTGCCACCGACCAACGCGCCCCACAACTCGATCGGCTCAGGGCGGAAAACTTGAAGAGGGTCGCGAGTAAGGCTAATACAATCAGCCTGAGTAAGTTCGCGATTGTACAGAGCGGTCGGACCAATCAAGCCTTCATACGAACCGCCAGGTGATGAGTCGCTTGCATACCCAATAGTCCATTCGTCAATGGTTGAAGCGAAAGGCACGCTCGAATCGTTGGATGCTTCCAAAACACCGTCGATGTAAAGCCGTCGATCAGTGTTGGAAGCAAACACCGCCGCAACATGGTGCCACTTTCCGTCATTGACTGCACTCGCAGAAGCGGAATACCGTTCGGCTGCATTTCTGGCAGAGATAGTCAAATGGCCGGAGACATCCCGGAACCAAATGACGTACATCGTGTCGGATCTTGCACTATTGCCAATCCAGAACACACACGACCAAACGGTGTCAGTAGAGAGCATCCACAATGAAACTGAGAACGGATATCCTGTGAGATTCTTGGGGACACCGCTAACGCCGACTGAGGAACCATCGAAGTCAAGAACGGTGCCTATTGAAGATGTTTGCCATGACACATGCGAAGCGTTGAAAGCTTGCGAATGAGATCGGCGTCCGCTGTAATCGATGAGCGTTGTCCCGCCCGGTCCTTGAATAGACGGGACCCACAAGCCAGAAAGACCTCTGGAGTGAGGATGTCCTACTTGTCTCCAGGTTGGCAGGGCGGCTTCAATCATCAGCTGACCGTTTTCTCATTGATGCACGCCGAGACTGTGATACTGTTGGAACCGGCGTTGTTTTTGGCGTACAGCTTGGCGTCCTTGATGCCGGCGGGAAGGACGACCGTTGCAATGGCCGTGCCTGCTGGCGCCGCGTAGGTGTCCAGGTTCGCCAGGAAATCCCCGTCGCTGTCGTCGTTGGGATACTCGTCCGATCCGCTGCCGTCCGGATCGCCGCACGTCGCCAAAAGGTAGATGTCCACCGTGTCACCGCTGGTCGGCGTCCCGGCGTTGTCGGCCTTCAGTGTTACCGCTCGGGCTATGGCCGTAGCCGAAAGCCCGGCGAGGTCGGACGTCTGGTTGCCGGCCGCCGACACCGATACGGAATCGGACGAACTCCATTGAACTTGCTTTTCGGTATTACCAACCGCCATCGCTGTTTCCTTCCTAGATCGCCACCATGTTCGCCATCACATCAAGACAGCCGTCCACGACCGCTTTGACCTGTTCCGACGTCGGGCCTTCGGGTAAGGTGTCCACCATGTCGGGATGACTCATCACCAAGGCGAAATAGTCCCGCGTCACCTGTTGCCGATCGACAAAGATGGCCTTGGCCAACGCGAAGCGTTTTTCGTGGTTGTCCACCCCTGTCCCTTCGTACGCAATCGCCCGGGCCGCCGCGACCAAATGGAGCGCGACCAACTCGAACGTCGTGCCCTTGGGGACAAGGGCGTCATAACATTGTTTCGCTGTCGCCACAGCGCACCGCCTTTCCTAGTCGAGAGAGATGTCGAGGTCGCCGATCACGAAGCGGACGGTATCGCCGCTGGTGATCGTTTTCGAGAGCGTCAGCGATCCGTGGGCCAGCATGTTGCCGCCGGTCAAGGCATCGAACAGGGCGAAGTGTGTCACTGTGCCCCAATCGCCGGTGGCGGCGGCGAACTCGATGGCGGTGGCGTTGTCGAGGGACCCGCCGCTGGCGGCGTTCCAGTCGGTGCCTGTCGTCGCTTTCCGCGCGTAGGAGCCACCCGACGGCTCCGCCAGGCCAGCCTCATCGTCACCGGGGTCAGCTGTAGAAAGACCCACGTAGATCGTCGGCGGGCTGTAAGCGCCTTTGCCGAAGAGGTGGTCGAGGATCTCGTTTTCCCAATAGTCTGCAAAGCTTCCCATCGCAGGGGTCCTTTCATCGTCAGGCGTCCTTCAGGTGTTGGCCGAGCCGGGAGGAAGGGTCCCGACCCGGCGCACCTGTCACGGCGTTTTTCGGGTCTATGTGGTGATGTTGCTCAGCAGGTAACCGCAGTCGGCGCTGATGAACTCCTCGTCGGTCTCGTGTCGGGCGCGAATGACGTTCCCGCGCACGCGGTCGTCGCGATAGCTCTCCATCACGCAATTGGACGGGCTGTCCTCGGTCCAGAGGAACGTGCGACCCAGGCACGGCGCTTCGCCCAGCATGGGCGAACCGTCGGTCACGCAGAGCATGGCATGCTCGTTGTTCCAGATCCCCGTCAGCGAGGCGTCCTGGCCCTTCTTGGCCGAGTTGTAGAGCCCGTCACCGACGACCACCTGATCGACACCGAAGGCCAGGGCCAGCAGGTCGGTCTTGATGTCACCGCGTCGCACGCTCGGGTTCGTGTACTTGATGCGGTCGACGATCTCATCGCAGAGGCCGAGATTCAGGAAGGTGCTGTAGGCGATCACCAGCGTGTTCGGCTCGATGCCCACGGCGTCGTGGATGGCCAGGCGGCCGGCCTTGACGTCGTCGATCGGGGTGGCGTTCTCGCCGTCATCCCATTCGTTGGTGACAGAGTGGGCGGTGAAGTTGGACGCGTTGAAGACCATATCGGCGATGCGCTTCTCTTGATTGCGCAGGACGATGCGGCGGGCGCGAATGCCGGCCATCGTCTCGGCGTTGAAGTAGCTCTTGTAGAGCTTGACTTCCTTGTCGTCGACGGGCTCCTCGAAGCCGTTCTCGACGGTGGCATAGGTGTCCCAATCCCATTCCCAATCGCTACGGGCGTACTCACCACGCGCAGCGCGTCGGGTCTCGGGAATCGAGAACATCACTTCGGCCGGGATCACGGGGAACTGGCCGGTCTGTTCGGCGGCGCGGAAGATCGGCAGGACCTGCAGGCCGATAAAGGCGTTGCGCCGATCGACGGCCTCCTGGACGACGGTCGCCAGGCGGGGCCGTTGGGCTGGACTTGAAGGACGGGGCATAGTATCTCTCCTATCTGGGTCTCTCTGGGTTTCGGGCGCAAAAGAAAACGGCCGCACCGGGGGCTTCTGGCCCCAGTGCGACCGTTTCTTTTGCCTTGGCGTCGCTTCGCAGGTGCCCCTGCTAGGCGAACCCTGTATTCACTTGTCGTTGCGGTCCTACGAGGCCGCTTGCAGTCCGACGGTGGCGAGTTGGTCGAGAATCGAATCGATCGCTACGTTGTTGGCGTCGATGCCGGCCTTCAACGCCGCGAGATCCGCGACGATCTGGGCGGCCTGGGCGGCGGTCATGTCCGTCCCGGTGTCCACACCGGTCAGGTCCGTCGTCATCGACGCGCAGGCGGCGGGGTCGGCCACGTGGGGCAGTTGCGCCACCGGCGTCTGGCTCAGATCCGCCTCGGGCAGGATCTCGATGACGTCGGCGTCGGCCGTGGCGGCCTCGACGGTCTCGCCGAGGCAGAGCGTTCCACTGGCGGCGATTTCGCCGTCGGCGGCGGCATACACAGCGGCTGCCGCACTGATGGCGCCGGCCGCGACGATCTCGAACGTCCCGCCGGCATTGAAAAGTCGGACGGTGACATCTTCGCCGGCGCTGGCGGTGAACTCGGCGACGCCGATGCCGACATCCGTAGCGCCGGCGGTCACCACCGTCGAGCCGCTGAGCTTGACGCGGGTATGGGCGGACACGCCGCCGGTCCCCGTTAGAAAGGTCTTCTTTGAGCCTTCGATCATTGGTCTATCCTTTCGCAGATAGTTCTCGTGTCACTTATGTCGAGTGCAAGCCGCCAACGTCGCGCGGCTACTCTTCGGCGTCACCGTCGCCGGTCGGGTCCTCGTCGCCTTTGGGGTCGGGGTCCACAAGCGGATCGGGGGCCTTGGCCTTCTTGGCCTTCGCCTTGATCGAGACCTCGCGGGGCTTCGCCGGCTTGGCGTCGCGCAGATCCCGCCCGCACTTTCGGCAGTTCTTGCGCTTGCCGGGTCGGGCCAGAACGCCGAATTGACCACAGGTGCAACGTACTCGCATTACAGCTCTCCTTGGTTCGTCTGGGCGGGTGCTGCTCGGGTCGCCTCAGTCGGTTGCGGTTTTAGTGGGCGTCACGCTCGGCCTCGTAGAGCTTGGGATACAGCTCGACGCACTTGTCGATCGCCTGGCCCTCGGTGGCGTTGTGCTCGGCCATGTAGGCCTTGACGGCGGCGTCAAACGTCGCCGGCCCTTCGGTGGCCTGGGCGTTCGGGGCCTGGCCCGGGGTCTGCTCGGCGAACTCGGTGACCGCCGGATCGACGGCCGGGGTCGCGGTCGCCGGGGCGGCGGACTGCTTCGAGGCGGCGGCCAGTTGGCTGGCCAGACGCTCGTTGCGCAGCTGGAGCGCCTGGGTCTCGGTCTTGCCGTCGGCGAAGCAACTGACCAGCAGCTCGGTGTCGTCGCCGCAGGCGGTCTGCAGCGTCTTGAAACGCGCCCGCTCGGCTTCGGCGCCGTCGGCCTGGCCGGCCTTGAAGACGTCGGCATGGACCTCGGCGAACTCGCTCTTGAGCCGATCGACGGTCAGCGTCTCCGGCATCGGGTGGGTGGTCTCGTTGGGCATAATGTGCTCCTTTACGGAAAACTGAACGGTTTTGTCGTTGTCACCGTCGTCGAACGCGGTGGCCGAGGTGCGGCCATCGGCGCCGAAGACGCACATACTGACTTCCTTGATGGTCGATTTGCGGAACACCGCCCCGGGACCTTTGAGCGTCTTGCCGTTGACCTCGGTCGTCTCACCCTCCTTGACGTATTCGACGCTGCGCGGCGGGCAGTACAGGGACGCCTGCATCGGGAAGCCCTCGCCCACGTCGTTGCGGAACTCCTGGGCGCGGTCGTTGCTGAGGAACTGGCCCTCGAAGGTGACCTTCTCGGCGATCGCCTGTTTCGTCGCGAAGCCCAGGCGCCGATCGGTGAAGTGCGAATCAAGGACCGGCGTTTTCTTGCCGGCGAACTTCATGCCGCCCAGGTCGAACGCCAGGTTGCCCCACCACCAATGATCGGGGATGATCTCGCCGGAATAGCCGACGATACTGAACCGGTTGCCCTTGTCTTTGTCACCGTCGTCGGCGAAGGTGACGGCGCCCTCGCGGGCGAACGTACAGGCCTGGCGGGGGGCGGCGTTCTCGTTACTTGCTTTGCGTCGCGGCATCGTCGGTCTCCTGTTTGTCGTCGGTCTCGCCGGCCTCGGTTTCGGCCTCGCGTTCCCGCTGTCGCTCTTCGATAAGGTCGCGATAGTCCAGGCCCTTGCGGGCGGTGATCTGCGTGCGTGATGTTGTCTTGTTCTCTAGCTCGATCTTGTCGGCCTGGGCCTCGCGGTAGGGGTCCACGTACGGCCACTTCTGGCAGACGACCTCGTGCGCGAACGCGTCTTTGCGATCGAGGAGCTGATTGGCGGCGATCTTCCTGGCCAGCCACCAGCGATACATCCGGCTGACGGTCGGGATCACCACGTGCACCTGCTCGCGGGCAAAATGTTTCTGGGCGGCCTTGTAGGCGATGCGGGCGTTCATGTAGGTGGCGCCCGAGAAGTCGAGCGTCACCAGCATCAGCGGGAAGCAGATCGCCCGGCCGATCTCGATCCGCTGGTCTCGCACGAACGGGGCATACGCCGCCGGCGGGCGGGACGGGGTCACCGCGTTGATACTCTCGCCGGGGCCCAGATGCTCGATCATGCCCGGCTCGATCTTCTGCATCTTCGTGCCGTCTTCGGTCTCGCCCGTGCTGCTGGTGCCCTGGGTGTAGGCGCTCGGAATCCCGAGGCCGTCCTCGCGGGTGATGAAGATCGACATACACGCGTTGACGTGTGCGGCGACCAGTTCGGCCTCCTGGTAGCGCTTGAGCATATCGATATTTTCGACCGCTGGCGTCAGCGCCGGTTCCCCTCGCGTGGTGCTGAATCGGTCGGGGTTGAAGACGTGAATCACGTGCTCGGCTTGGTAATGCTGCCAGTCCTCGGTCTCGATGTAGCCCCAGGTGTTGGGTTTGCCGATGTAATAACCGAGCACGCGGCCGGTCGCCCTCTCGGTCGCCACGCCGTTGGTGACGGTGAACGTCTTGCCGAGGTCGCTGCCGTAGGGCGTGCCGCACCGCTGGCCTTCGCAGACCTGCAGGCCGATGTCGGTCAGAATCACAAAGATGTCACCGTCCCGGCGATAACTCAAAAAGAGCTTATAGAGCAGCTGC
>Ga0208279_1001010_pt1 | contig 17310 bp, 19 predicted proteins | sample AntAceMetag02UKM_FD_184766 | JGI IMG/M metagenome (GOLD analysis project Ga0208279, IMG submission 184766) | Saline lake microbial communities from Ace Lake, Antarctica - Antarctic Ace Lake Metagenome 02UKM (SPAdes) (version 2) | ecosystem: Environmental > Aquatic > Non-marine Saline and... | reverse complement strand
ATTGCTTTTTCACCCCCACCTAACCTCCCCCATCAAGGGGGAGGAATTTGTATGTAATGGCAAAATGCCGAACCTTTTGAACGATACTAAATAATTTTGCTTTTGTAGTGCCTTTGCGAAAGTCGGGTTAGGTCCTCCCCCTGCATTCAAAGCAGACGGGACCGCCCTGCCCATCGCTTCCCCCTGCGTTTCCGCCGGCAGCACTGAAGCGAAGGCCGCCGCCGTGAGAAAGCCTGTCGCCCGTCGAATGAAATAAAAGAATGAAATAACTTTTTTCTATCTATTCCGAACAAGATAAAATCAAGATAAACTGGTACACTTTTAAACCGGTATTGACAGACGGCACTTGAGGAGCTGGTACTCGGCTTCAACGAGGGGTTATAATCAACCCCGCTGACAAGGAGACATCGTGAGAGGATACCTGGATTGTTTTCCGTGCTTCCTGAGGCAGGCGCTTGAGACCGCCCGCCTTTCGACGCCGGATGAAAACCTGCAGTCGCTCGTGCTGGACAGGGTCATGGGTGTGCTGAGGCACATGGACCACAGGAACCCTCCGCCCGTTATCGCCGGCGTAGTATACGAGGCGATCAAGGAAGTGACCCACTGCACGGATCCATATCAAGAACTGAAAAAAAAGAGCGATGAGATCGCCCTCGAGCTCTATCCGTGGGCGAAGGAAAAAGTCCGGGCATCGCGCGAGCCGCTAAAGACGGCCATGTGCCTTGCCTGCGCGGCTAACGTCGTCGATTTCGGAATCGGGAAGCCTTTCGACTTGAAGAGGAATCTCGACGAGATCCTGCGAAAAGGGCCGGATATCGACGGGCGTGACGGGCTGATCGAGGCCCTCGGAAGATCGAAAAGGCTCCTCTACGCCGGAGACAACGCCGGGGAGATAGTCCTCGACAAGGTGCTCGTGGAAGAGATAAAGGCTTCCTTCCCCGGCCTGGAAATCCAATTCGCCGTGCGGGGAGCCCCCGTTATCAACGACGTGACTCTGATCGACGCGCACAGGATCGGAATGGGTGATGCCGCGCGGGTTATATCGACCGGCTCGGGAATGCCGGGCGTGTGCCTGCAGGCGTGCTCCGCCGGGTTCCTTGAAAACTACGAGAGAGCGGACATTGTTATCGCGAAGGGGCAGGGGAACTACGAGGCACTGAGCTCGGAGGTGAATAAGGAAATATTTTTCCTGCTGAAGGCCAAATGCCCGGTTATCGCGCGCGAGCTGGGTGTGCCCGTCGGCTCATACATTATTACAAGATCAAAAATCAAAAATAAAATCCACAAACCAAATATTAATAAATAGATGAAAGACCGATTATGTAATCCGACATTAACGTATATGCAATCCTTAGTTCTTGGTTCCCGGCTGTTTTGTTTCTGTTTTTAATTTTTGCATTTTTTCATATGTGTTTTTGATTTTTGATTTTTAATATTTGATTTAAAGAATCCGGGGATAATCGAATAAGATTTTTTCATTCAATGTATGTTCTTACAATAAGCACAATCACATAATAGGGGGATACTATGGCGATTATGGAGATCGGTATCATTCCTGTCGGGACCGGGTTGCCATCAGTCAGCGATCACGTCGCGGACGCGATTAAGGTTATACCGAAGGACAAGAAAATAAAGTACACCCTCACCTCTATGGGGACGATATTGGAGGGAGACCTCGACCGCCTGATGAACCTGGCGAAGAAGATGCACAGGGCCGTCCTGAAGGGTGACGTGAAGCGCGTAATCACCTCGATCAAGATAGACGAGAGGCTTGACAAGGAGCTCTCCATGGAAGGGAAGGTCGAGGCCGTCAGGGAGAAGCTCTGACCCGAACGCCATGAAAGTCTTCGGACCCGTACCATCGCGGAGGCTGGGCTACTCGCTCGGCGTCGATACTATCCCCTTCAAGACCTGCACTCTGGACTGTCTCTATTGCCAGCTCGGTCCCACGACCGCCAAAACAATCCAGAGAAAGGAGTACGTTCCGACAGCCGGTATCCTCAATGATCTCGAGGAGAAACTGAAGGAGGGCGGAAGGATCGACTGGATCACGCTCTCCGGATCAGGCGAGCCGACGCTCCACTCGGGAATCGTCGAGATTATCAAAGGCATAAAGAACCTGACGGAGATCCCCGTGGCCGTCCTCACTAACGGGACACTTCTTGCCGATCCCGCGGTGCGCGACGGGCTCGCGGAAGCTGACCTCGTAGTCCCCTCTCTCGACGCCGGCTGCGTGGAGACCTTCCTGCGCGTTAACAGGCCCCATCAAGGCATCACCTTCGAGGGCTTCATAAACGGGCTGGTGGAGTTCTCGCGCGTTTTCCGGGGGAGGGTCTGGCTCGAGGTGATGCTTCTCGCCGGGATAAACGACGGAAGCGAAGAGCTCGGGCTCATGGCACCCATTATTCGGAGAATCGGGCCGGAGCTGGTCCAGCTCAACACGGTCGAGAGGCCGCCGGCATCGTCTGAAGCACTGGCGCTTGGCGAAGACGATCTCAATCGTGCCGGCCGCATCCTGAAAGGCCTCCTTCAGGGCATCCCGGTGGATGTTATCGGAGAATTCAAGGGAAATAAGAGAGAAGCGTTGAAATCGGACGTTAGCGAATTAATTATCGACTATCTCGGGCGGCGCCCCGCGACGCTCGAGGACCTTTCGGCAACGCTCGGCCTCCACAAGAACGAGATCATCAAGTACCTGGGGCAACTGACCCGCTCCGGCAAGGTGGAGAGGATAGCGGAGAAAGGGAAGCAATATTATGTTATTTTACGAGGGTGATGACTGGATGATCCGCGAAAGGAAAGACAGCATGAAGAAAAAGATAATGAATAAAGTAACCACCGCAGTCCACGGGGGCGAGAAGTTCGGCGAGTGGGCCGACTCCCTCACGACTCCCATATTCCAGACCTCGACCTACGTCTTCAAGAACAGCGAGGAGATCAGGAAGTTCGCCTCGGGCGCGAGGGAACGGTACGAATACGCCCGTTACGGGAACCCGACACAGAGGGTGGCGGAGGAGAAACTGGCGGAGCTCGAGGGGACGGAGGACTGCCTCCTCTTCGACTCCGGCATGAGCGCCGTCAGCTCCACGCTCCTCGCGTTCCTCTCGTCGGGCGACCACATGGTCACCGTCGATGACGCGTACAAGAAGACACTCCACTTCTGCTCCAACGTTTTGCCCCGGTTCGGGATCGGCTGCTCGGTAGTCCCAATGGGAGACTACGCGGCCATGGAGGAGGCGGTCAGCGGGAAGACCAAGATCCTTTATTCCGAGTCGCCAACGAACCCGTACCTTAACATAGCGGATTTCGAAAAGCTGCGTGAGATAAAGGAAAGGCACGGCCTGCTCCTGATAATCGACTCGACTTTCGGGACCCCCTACAACCAGCACCCCGCCGACTGGGGCGCCGACATCGTCATTCACAGCGCGACGAAGTACCTCGGGGGCCACAACGATCTTCTCGCCGGCGCCGTGCTGGGCGGCAAGGAGGCCGTGAAAAAGGTGCGGGACTACCAGGGGACGGTCGGTGGGATTATCGAGCCTCACGCCGCATACCTGCTTCTTCGCGGGATAAAGACCTTCGGCCTCAGGATGGAGCGGCACAATTCGAACGGCATGGCGGTGGCCCGCTTCCTGTCGACCTGCCCCCACATCAAGCGCGTCTACTACCCGGGCCTGGAGAGCCACCGGGACCACGCTCCTGCGGCGCGGCAGATGAAGGGCTTCGGGGGCGTCGTCACGTTCGAGATGGACACGGACATCGAGGGGGTCTACAGGTTCCTGGACGGGCTGAAGCTCTGCAAGATCGCGCCGAGCCTCGGCGGAGTTGAGAGCCTCATCACAAACCCGGCCAGCCTCTCTTACTCCGACGTGAGCCGGGAGGAGCGGCTGGCGCTGGGGATTACCGACGGCCTCGTGAGGCTCTCTGTCGGCATAGAGGACCCGGAGGACATAACCGCCGACCTGAAGAACGCCATCGACAGAATATAAGATAACAAGATTTAAAACAGCGGATTGTACGGATCAAGTTAAACAGTATCGGCATAGGAAAGGGAGGGGAGGGATGAGTGATTCTTTGAACAGGTTCATGGGAGAGGTCGGGAAAGCAATCAAGGAAAGGGCCTTTTCGGTCAAGGAGGAGCTGAGAACGCACAGGGGAAGCTCGGAGGAGCCGTTCCTGGAGGGCATGCTCGTGGCATACAGGAGGACGATAGGGCTCATGCAGGAAAAGGCAGGCGAATGCGGCATCGAGCTGAGGAGCATCTCCATCGACGATATCGACCCCAGGCGGGATCTGCGGAGCATGAAAGAGGTCTAATAAAATCAGTCATAATGATTGGCGAGGAATTCCATACCCACGCAGATAACTACGATGAATGGTTCGAGAGACATCTCCCCGCATATCTCTCGGAGCTCGATGTTGTTAGAGGTCTCCTTCCGGAAAACGGATTTGGCATAGAGATCGGCGTAGGAACGGCTAGGTTCGCGGGATATCTCAAAATACCATTGGGAGTGGATATCTCCCTTAACATGCTCCTCCTGGCAAGAGAAAGGGGCACCAAAGTGGTTATGGCCAGAGGAGAGGATCTCCCTTTTCACGAGGGCATTTTCGATTACGTTCTCATGGTAACCCTCCTGTGCTTTACCGAGAAGCCCACGATAATTATCCGGGAGGCAGCGAGGATCCTAAAGAAGGAAGGGAGACTGATAATCGGAATAATAGACAGGGAAAGCTTACTGGGGAGGAAATACCAAGCCCGAAAAAGAATGAGCCGCTTTTACCAAAGGGTTAAATTCCTTTCGCCGGATGAATTGGTCTCTATCCTGGAGAAAGAGGGATTATCCCCGGTGGACTGCCGTCAGTGCATCTTTCAAGACCCTGATAGTATAACCGAAGTGGAATCCCCGGATAAAGGGTGTGGAAGAGGCGCTTTCGTGGCCATAGCAGCCGTAAAATAAAAAATGATAAAGATCACGGTCCTTATCGACGACACGGTAAGAAGGCACGGATTAACGACGGAGCACGGGCTCTCCTTCCACATCCGGACGGAGGAGGGAAACGTCCTCTTCGACACGGGGCAGACGGGCCTGGTGAGGGAGAACGCCGGGAAGCTCGGTGTCGACCCGGGAAGGTTTGACGCCGTTGTCCTCAGCCACGGCCACTATGACCACACCGGAGGTCTCCCGGACGTCGTCGCCGCGAGCGGGCCGGTCGATGTACACGCACACCCCGGCATCTTCAGGGTGCGGTACGCGAGGGAAGGTGGCGGGCGGCTGAGGGAGACGGGGCCTCCTTGGAGCAGGGGAGAGGTCGAGAGGCTGGGGGCCCGTTTCCGGCTCAACAGGGGGCCGGCGGAGGTCCTGAAAAACGTCTACGCGAGCGGGGCGATACCTAGAAGAATGCCCTTCGAGAAGCCGGACGGGAAGCTGGTGGTCCGGAGGGCCGGCAAACTTGTTCAGGATTGGATCAGGGACGACCAGGCCCTCGTGGTGACCAGGGGGCAAGACCTCTTCGTTTTCCTCGGGTGCTGCCACTCCGGCCTGATCAACACCCTGGACCGCGTCTCGGCCCTTTTCCCGCGAAAGAAGATCCGGGCTATCGCGGGAGGGCTTCACCTCCTGAGGGCGGGGGAGGAGAGGATAAGTAAGACGGTAGAGTCGCTTATCGCGTACTCGCCGGAAACCGTGGCTGCCTGCCACTGCACGGGACCAGGGGCGAGCGCCCTCCTGTACCAGGCCTTCGGAAAAAAATTCGTCCCCCTGGTAACGGGAGACACGCTGACCTTCTGAAAAGGCAGTGCTCCCCCGCCGGATAAATTAGCTCGCTACGCTCGCAAATTTATTTGAAATCATTTTTTACCAGAAACCCTTAAAGCAGTTCTTGGTTTCTTGTTGCTTGTTTCTCGTGGAATTTCAAAAGGAGAGCAGCAAGTCCAGCAACCAGTACCCGCCTCTTCAGTCCATCTCTATGAACTTGAGGTCGAGCCCCCTGTTGGCCCTCTCGTCGACCACGTATTTCTTGAGGCGGGGAAGTATCTCCTCCATCGCCTCTATGTAGAGCCTGGTCGAGGTGAGGTCTTTCGCGTTGCGGTACTCCGCCAGCATCGAGAGGAACCTGGCACTGTCACCCTTAGCCATGTTTATCCTCTCGACCCTGTAGGCCTTCGCCTCCATGGTCATCTTCTCCGCCTGCCCCCTGGCGTTCGGGATGAGGTTGTTCGTGTAGCCCCTTGCCTCGTTGACTATCTTGTCCTTGTCCTCCCTGGCGCTGGCAACCTCCTTGAACGCGAAGGCGACCTCCGCCGGGGGCGAGACCTCCTGTAGCTGGGCGCTCTGTATGTCTATGCCGCAGCCGTACATGTCGAGCGCCTTCTGGATGGCCTTCCTCACCCTGTCCTGTACGACGTGCTTCTCGGTCGTCAGGACGCTGTCAACTCCCGTTGAGCCCACGACCCTGGTGAGGGCCGCCTCGCCCTCCTTCCTCACTATCCAGTGGGGGTCGACGAAGTTGAAGAGGAAGGCGCCGGGCTCCTTCACGATATATTGAACGAGCATCCTGACGTTGATGATGTTCTCGTCTCCCGTCAGGAACTGGGTCTCCTCGGGCGAGGGGGCGATGCCGCGAACGCTGTCCTTGAGCTTGTAGCCGATGCTCATCCTCCTGATCTCAGTCACGTTGGGCTTATCGACGCGCTCGATCGGGAAGGGCCAGTGGTAGTGTATGCCCGGCTCCACCCGGTCGTTGACGACCTTGCCGAACCGGCGCACGACGCCCCTCTCACCGTACTCCGAGCGGACGACGTAGATGCCGCTCAGGAGATAGATGGTGACGAAAACCGCGACGGTAATTTGAATGATTCTTTTCACTTTGCCTTTTTCAGATTCTCCCTGCTGAGCAGCTCGAGGAGCTCGGAGTCCGACGAGAGGATAACGGTAGTGTTCTCGTCCAGGAACTTCCTGTACGCTTCGAGCGTCCTGACCAGCCTGTAGAACTCCGGGTCCTGCTTGTACGCTTCGGCGTAGATGCGCATCGCCTCGCGGTCTCCCTCCCCCTTTATCTTCTCGCTGTCACGGTAGGCCTCGGAGAGAATCGTTTTCTTGTTGGTGTCCGCGGCCGCGCGGATCTTCGTGCCCATCTCGGCTCCCTCGGCCCGGTACTTCTTCGCTATCTCCTCTCTCTCGGCGCGCATGCGGTTGAAGACGCTGGGCTTGTTCTGCTCGGGGAAATTCACCCTTTTCATTGAGATGCTCTCGACGTAAATGCCGTAGTTCGCCGCTCCCATCTTCCTGCACCTCGCGGTCACATCGTCCATTATCTCGCCGAGCCTGATCTCTTCCGGATTTACCGATATGAGGTTCGTCAGCTTGATCTTGCCGAGCGCCGCGCCCACCTCGGAAGAAACGATGTCGTTTATCCGCACCTCCGCCCCCTCGATGGTCCGCACGGTCTGGAGAAACTTCACCGGGTCCTCTATCTTCCAGCACGTGAAGGTGTTGGCGACGATGTTTTTCTTATCCTGGGTGAGGAACTCCGACGGCCTGCCGTCGTAAGCCATCATCCTCTTCTCGAAAAAGAGGACCGTCTCGACCGGGTACGGCCACTTCCAGTAGAACCACGGATCCTTGATGACCCGTACCGGGTCGCCGAACCTTGTCACGATGGCCAGTTTCGTCTCGTCGACTATGAAGAACATGTCGCCGAGAGCGACAACAACTACGGCAATGATTGCGAGTGTAAGGATGAGCTTCTTCATTGATATTGTCTCCTTCCGTATCTTCAGTACTCCTCTGCGCCGGGATAGTAGATCTTCCTCCCGGGCCCGAAGAACCATATATCGTGCTTCGATGAAACACTCCTGGGATTGACGATGTATTTATTCACGCCCGGCAGGACCTTCTCCATTGTCTCGAGGTACATTCGCAGCTCCGTTATCCTCTCAGAGCCATTGTATTCCCCGAGCCTTTCCAGGAACCTGTCGGCATCTCCGTGCGCCATGTCCACCTTTTCGGTACTGTATGCCTTCGCGTTCAAGATCATCTTCTCCGACTCGCCCCGGGCCTTCGGGAGCTGCTCGCTCCTGTAGCCGTAAGCCTCGTTTATGAAGGTCTGCTTGTCCTCCTTGGCGCTCGCCACCTCCCTGAACGCGGCCACCACCTCCACGGGGGGATGGACGTCCTGCAGCATGACCGCCTCTACCTCGATGCCGGAGGCCGCCCCTTCGAGGCGCTTTTGCAGCGAGTCGACCAGCTTTGACTCTATAAGCCGGCGGTCCTTTGTCAGTACGTCGTCTATCCGTTCCCGGCCGATGATCTCGCGGATCGAGGCCTCGGCCATGTTCCTGACGAGCGCGTCGGGCCTGGTGATGTTGAAGAGGAACTGCCCCATGTCCTTTATCCTGTACTGTACGACCAAGTTTATATCGATAATGTTAGTGTCGCCCGTAAGCATCAATGCCTCGTCGGGCTTTTTCGTGTACAGGCCGCTGACATGGGTCGCCTCCCACAGGTACTCTTTCTCGACGGGCATGGTCCCGACGTCGGCCTTTGTGCGGAAGCCGACCTCGGTCCTCCTGACGACGTCCCTCCGTACCTTTAGAAGTCTCTCGAACGGCCCGGGCCAGCGGTAGCCGGGGCCCGGTGGAATATCGATCTTGACCGGCTTGCCGAACCTGAGGATGACCCCCCTCTCGTCGGGCTGTATACGGTATATCCCGGAGGCGGCGTATAAAAGGATGATTGCGGCAGCGGCAGCCGCCCCAAGCTTCCGGATGTTTCTCTTTAAAAAGAGGATGAATCCGAGGATGGTGCCCCCCGAGTACGATATTAGCCGCATGGCCGTGGTCATTCCCCCATCGGCAGCCGTGTTTTCCAGCAAGGCCCCCGACCTCAGAATCTGCCCCACGGTCTCAAGCTCCATCTGGCCTTCCTCGGTTATGCGCTTGAAGGCGTTCAGTAACACTTCGACGCCAACCCAGGCGATCAGGAGGCAGATGACTATCGCGGCCAGTCTGTCCAGAGGTATGCCGATCATCTGCCCGAAGAGAACGACCATGACGGCTATCGAGGAGAGCATGTCCATCCTTGAATGGAAGCCGTCGGCCCGGAGGCTGAGAGATGAGAGCCTCGTCCCCTCCCTGACCTTGTAGGCGGAGATAGCGTGGGAGATGATTATGCAGATAAAGATGCCGCCCAGCGCGATCGGTATGTTCCTGATGTCGCTCTGGCGCAGGTCCTTCGCCTTGATGAATATGCCCAGTGCCGCGCCGAATATCAGGAAGGCTATCACGAGGGACACCGCCCCCTCGATATACGCCAGGTGACGCTCCTTCTTTTTGGTTATGACCAGGCTCAGCATGACTAGGAGGGAGACGCCTATGTCGGACGCCGAGTGGTAGGCGTCCGCCAGGAGGGCGACGCTGCCGGTTATGGCCGCGAGGACGACCTTTATGACGACGAGAAGGACGTTGACGGCTATGGAGATGGACGCGACCTTTAGCCTGGCTTTCATAAGGTAAACCTGCCCCCGTTAACGGCCGGAAGGTTAGTACTCACATACTACATAATATGGTTTGGAAATGCAATTTCCTTCCTCCGCAGCACGTGGAACGTCCTTTCAGGGCTTTGCCGGGAACGGGTCCGCCTTACAGTATCAGGTTCAGGATCGAGCCGGCGGCGAGCGAGACGGTGACCATGATGAGCGTGGCCTTCAGCATGTCTTTAACTCCCAGCTCCCTCAGGAGGACGGTGAAGGTGGCGATACACGGGAAGAACATGGCAAGGACGGTTGAGGCTACGACCAGCTGCTTCACCGATAGCGGTGTGTCAAGCGTCTCCAGCATCCCCAGGGCCATGTCTTTCCTGAGGAACCCTATAAGAATTGGCGCGATGGCGTCTCTGGGCAGGCCGAGCAGCTTCTCCATCACCGGGGCGGTGAAGCCCGCCAGGATGCCGAATAGGCCCAGCGAGTACAGTATGTTCACGACGAATACGCCCGCAAGTATCACCGGCAGCGCCTCCCGCAGGAAGCCGCGGACCCGGGCCCACACCTTCTTCATAAGGATGGGGAGATTGGGGACGCGGTAGGAGGGGATTTCGAGAATGAGCTCCGGGCTGAATCCCTTCATCACCTGGTTCAGCACGAGGCCCAGTATGAGCCAGGTCATAAACATCGTGGCGTATATCACGGCGACGTACTGCCCGCCCCGCTCCCCCACCAGGCCGAAGATCATAGCCTGGAGCGCGGCGCAGGGGACGCCTATCGAAATCAGGGTGCAGGCTATGAACCGCTCCCTCCGGCTCTCCAGTATCCTAGTCGCCATTATCGCCGGGACGTTGCAGCCCAGGCCCAGCATGTTGGGTATTATCGCGTAGCCGTGGAGCCCGATCCTGTGAAGGAGCGTGTCGAGGAGGACCGCCAGGCGCGGGAGATAGCCGAAGTCCTCCAGGAAGCTCAGGAGGAGGTAGAAGGCGAAGATGTAGGGAAGGACCATCGCCACCGGGACGAAGATGCCCGTTGAAAGCATGCCGAACGACTCGACGAAATCGATCTTACCATCCACGAGGTTCCCGATCAGTATCCCGTGAATCATGCTGCCCGGATGCAGAACGGCGGATAGTTTGTCCAGAAGCGGCGCGTATATGTTCTCGAAGAACGGCTCCATGACGTAGCCGATCAACCCCTCCCCTATCCACCTCACCGCCTTGAAGTAGAGGTAGATGACGGCACCGGCGATGGCAAGGCCCGAGACGGGCCTGACGCTGAGGTCCTCGAGCCTCTCGATGAGGGTGTGGTGGTGATGGGTGAGGGTCTGTGCCTCCCTGATAAGGGTGCCGATTTCGGCCCACCGCTGGGCTGCGAACCTCACCCTCCTCTTACCGGGAGCGGCGTTGGGAATCCTGGAGAGGAGCTCGCGTATCCCCTCTCCCGTGACGGCGACGGTGGGGACCACCGGCACGCCCAGGAGGGCCTCTAGCTTGTCGACGTCGATGGAGACTCCCCTGTGTTTCGTCTCGTCCCACAGGTTGAGGGCGATCATCATCGGCACGCCGGTCTCGAGCAGCTGCATCGTCAGGTAGAGGTTTCTCTCCAGGTTTGTCGAGTCGATAATATTGATGATCATGCCGGCCGACTTGAGCATCTCAACGGCGACCTCCTCCGCCTTTGAGGTCGGCTCCAGCGTGTAGGTCCCGGGTGCGTCGATTATCTCCACTTTCTCGCCGGGCGCAAAAGGCGACATCTCCAGGCCGTCGATGTCCCCAGGGATCTGCATATAACCCTTGGTGTAGGCAACAGTGGTCCCCGGGTAGTTGGAAGCTATGACGTGGACGCCGGTCAGGCGGTAAAATACCACGCTCTTTCCCACGTTGGGGTTGCCCATCAATACGATGCTGTTCATATAAATTTACTCACTCCCCGCCCGCCTGCCGGCGGGCGTTCGCAAATTTATTAAATCTCCGACTTCGTCGGGGCTCTGCGGCCGGAACGGCAGTTCACTATGACCCTCCCGGCCATGCCGTGGCCTATGGCCACGCAGAAGTTGTCAATCTCGAAAGCGACGGGCCCCCTCAGCGGCTGGCGGCTTATCTTCCTTATCCTTTTGCCGGGCCTGACACCCATGGCGTGAAGGCGTGTTACCATCCCGCGTCCGCCGTCGAGCCCGGCGATGACGCCGACCTCTCCATCCGCCATGTCCGCCAGTCTCTTTCGTGTTTTACTCATAGCACCTTGCTCCTCATGTCCCGGCCGCTCCGCGGCGTTTGACCTGTCCCTCCCGGCATTCCCTGCAGTAACCCCTGATCCCGAGCCTGTGCTCAACGGATTCAAAGCCGAATTCAGCGCACACCTCGTTCTGCAGTTTCTCGATCCTCTCGTCCTTGAACTCCAGCACTTTCCCGCAACCCAAACAGATCATGTGATCGTGGTGGTCGTGGCCGTAAATGTGCTCGTAGTGGGGGCGGTCCATGCAGCGGAACACCTCCCTGATCAGGCCGCTTTCCATCAAGAGGGGGATGGTCCGGTAGATCGTCGCGCGGGAGACACGCGCCTTGTGCCTCCGGATCTCGTCGTAGAGGTCATCGAGATCGAAATGCCGGTGAAACGAGAATACCGTCTGCAGTATCTTGCTGCGCTCGGCAGTTAAATTCAGTCCTCTGGACTTCAGGTAGGCCAGAAAAATATCCTGCTCAGTTTTCATATTAATAAATTTGCGAACGTCTGCCTTCCGGCAGTGAGCTAATTTATTGAGATTTAGTCTCAATCTCAATAAATAATAAACATGATTACGGTTTTGGTCAACCAGATTTCTGAGGGAATATCAGGGAAGTATTCCCTGATATTCCCTGTTTGGCATGTTGCCCTCCCCTTCACCTGTATGATAGGGTGCTCCCTATACATATGGATAAGTTACAGAACATCATCGTGACGGGGGGGGGCGGATTCATAGGCTCGAACCTTGCCCTCGAGCTCCAGGACAGGTGGCCGGAGGCGGTCATATACGTCATCGACGACCTCAGGGGCTCGAACCTGAAGAATCTCGAGGGCTTTAAGGGAGAGTTCATGCAGCACGACGTGGCCCGGAGGGAGTGGCTGGCGGCCTTCGGCGGTAGGCCGGTGGACGCTGTCTTTCATCTGGCCTCGATCACGGACACCACGGTCCTGGACGAGGAGAAGATGATGCACGACAACGTCGAGGGCTTCAGGAACGTGCTGGAGCTGGCCGCGGAGAAGGGCGCGAAAATTGTCTGGGCATCGTCGGCCGCCGTGTACGGGAGCATGGCGAGGCCCATGAGGGAGGATGATGAGTGCCGCCCCAACAACGTGTACGGCCAGAGCAAGCTCGAGATGGAGAAGATTGCCCGGCCGCTCTTCGGCCGGATGAAGCTCGTGGGACTGCGTTACTTCAACGTCTTCGGCCCCCGCGAGAGCTTCAAGGGCGACCCCGCCAGCATGACCTACAAGCTCACCCTGCAGATGATGGCGGGGAAGAGGCCGAGGATATTCAAGTGGGGGGAGCAGAAGCGGGACTTCATATACGTCAAGGACGTCGTCTCGGCGACTGTCGGCGCCATGGCCGCCGCGGCAAGCACGATAGTGAACGTCGGGACGGGGACGACCACCTCGTTCAACGAGCTGATAGCCTATATCAACGAGGCCCTCGGTACCGATCTCGAGCCGGACTGCTTCGACAACCCGTACGATTTCTACCAGGATTTCACACAGGCGGACGTCACCCTGGCGCGTGAGAAGATCGGTTTTAAAGCGGCTTATACGACAAGGGAGGGCGTCATCGATTACGTGCGGAAATACATCGCGGGGTCCGGAAGCCGGCAACAGTATAAAAAACCTTGAGATTTTTTCCCCATTACTGTTAAATTACCTAGAAACTTTAACCCGATCCTTGTACAGGATTCAGCAAAAGGAGGGCGCTATGGCATTTGAGGCTATCAGTAAAAAGTCTGGGAAGAAGTACTATCTTCACTCCAAAGAGGTTACTCTGAAGGGTGGAAGAAAGCAGAGGATTTACTACTTTGCGGGTGATGTTCGACCGGAGGCGATAGATGCACTTCCCGCCGGCTACATCGTGTCCGAAAACAAGAGGACGGGCCTGCCGATCCTGAAAAAGGGCTGAAACATTTCTTTATAAAAAAGGGGAGCGCACGGGCGCTCCCCTTTTTTTGTGCGGTAAAATACCCGTCAGAATCCCGCCCGTTTTTTCCTCTCGAACACTTCCTGCTCGTCCTTTGTAAAACGGGCGTGGGGAACGGCGTTCAGCCGCTTTTTCCCGATGAACTTGCCGCTGAGCTCGGAGAAGCCGTATGTGCCGTTATCTATCCTCTCCAGGGCCTCGTCGATCTCGTGAAGTATCTCCTGGCTGCTCGTGGCAAGGCCGAGAGAGAAGTCTATGTCGAACGCATCGGTTGCCGAATCGGCCTGGTGGATTCCGTAACCTGAAAGGTCTCCGGATGAGTCCTTCTGGGAATGGTAGAGGGCTGTCTTCTGGAAATGGTTCATGTTCTCCGTGATGGATACCCTGAGAAGGAGGAGCTTGTCCCTGAAGTAATTCAGATTCTTCTTGGGGAGCTTTTTACTGGAGGGCTTCGCGGCCTTTTTCCGGACCTTCGTGGCCGCCTTTTTGCGGACCGGCTTTTTTGCCGTCTTTTTGGCGGTTTTTACGGGTTTCCCTGTCTTTTTCCCGGTAGTTTTCTTTTTCATTAGTTCCCTTTTTCGCGCTCCTTCCAGCACTCCAGCTCCTCGACCGAGCTCACGCCCTCCGGGAGAACGGCCTCGTCAATCAGGAGAACCGGAATACCGTCTTTTATGGGGTACCTGGCCCCGCATCTCGTGCAGACTAGAAAATCACCCTCGAGCTTGAGGTCGGCCTTGCCGATGGGGCATGCCAGTATATCCAGTAATTCTTTATCGATTTCCGTCATGTTGCTCTCCTCCCGGCTTAAATTTGCAGCACTATTATACAGATTGGATTATGTATTTCAATATTTCTCGAACATCTTTTTCCTGTCCCTGGGCGTGATCGACTCGAAGTCGACCGCGCCGGCGCAGGCTATGGCGTAGTTGATGACGATGCTCTCGATCTCGTCGAGCCGGCCCTCTATCACTGCGCCGGCCGCGCTGGTGTGCCCGCCTCCGCCCAGCAGCTTGGCGATCTCCCCCACGTCCATGGCTCCCGTGGCCCTGAGCTCCACGTGCACCCTGCCGGGAGACTCCTCGAGGAAGAGGATGCCGACCTCAACGTCCTTGATTGCCATCAGGTACTGGGGCATGAGGATTAGCTCCTCGACGAGGGGCTTGTATCTCTTGAATATGTCGTGAGTTATCGACGTGTAGGCTATTCTGCCTCCGTGCGCGCTGCGGCACTCGAAGAGGGAGATGCCCGTGAGCCACAGGTATTCCCACGAGTGCATCAGGTTGAGTTTCCTGTGGACCATGAACGGCTTCACGCCCTTGCTCAGCAGATCGGCCGCGACGATGTGGGCCTTCGGGTCCGTCACGGGGAAGTTGAACATGCCCGTGTCGGTGACGATGGCGACGTAGAGCGCCTCCGCTATCTCCCTGTCGATCTTTCCCCCGCAGGCTTTTATGAGGTCGTAGATGAGCTGGCCGGTGGAGCATGCGTTCTTGTCGGCGACCTTGATGTCGCCGAATGTCACACCCGTCTGGTGGTGGTCTATGACTATTATCGGGATACCCGCTTCAACGATGTGCCTGCCCACGTCCCCGGCCCTCTCGAGGTCGTTCAGGTCCAGTATGAAGGCGGCATCCGCGGCCTTTATGGTGTCCATGTCCCTTTCGGGATCGAAGACTTTGAAGTCCACGCCGTCCATGAGAAAATTGAATATGCCGGAGGAAGGGCTCGAGTTGATGATCGATACGTTTTTTCCCAGCTTCTTGAGGAAGCGGTAGAGCCCTATCTCCGAGCCTATCGCGTCGCCGTCCGCCTTGATGTGCGAGGTGATGACGAAAGTATCTTTATCCCCGATGAGCTTTACGATCTTGTCCCACATGATATTTTTATTTCCTTAACATTTTCACTGCGTATATTCTCAGGGCGGCGACCCGTTTGTCAATATTGTAGAGTGCCGGGAGTTTCCACAGTAATATATAGACCTCGTTTTTTCTGAATATTAGACTGGATAACAGGATGAGCCGGATAATAATTATCTTGATGGTATAGGAATTTGTTATGTTTTCAAAGGTAGCCGCCCGCCTAGGCGGGCGTCCCGAAAGCATTCGGGACGGCTACCACAATGCTCCGATGCAGTCTCGGTCAGCCCCGTCCCCGGTCTTACCGGGGACGGGGGAGCCACATAAATTTGCGAGCGTAGCGAGCTAATTTATCTTATAAATTGAAGGCGGCAAGCATCAAGGATTTGTCCGGGGACGAGCTGCGGGAAGCCGTGGAGGAGTTCGGCATGCCGGCCTACCGGGCCGGGCAGGTGTATCACTGGCTCTACGCCGGGGCGGTTGGTAGTTTTGATGATATGTCAGACCTTCCCGCGGACCTGCGCGCCTCTTTGGGTGAGAGGTATGCCGTCGATACCCTCGAGAAGGTCCGCGAGAGACTGAGCGGTGACGGCACACTGAAATATCTCCTGAAGCTGGCGGACGGCAACACTATCGAGACGGTCCTCATACCGGTTGCGGGGAGAAAGACTGTCTGCCTCTCGTCCCAGGTCGGCTGCCGGTTCGGCTGCCCGTTCTGTGCCAGCGGCATGGGCGGCTTCACGAGGAACCTCGGCCAGGGAGAGTTGCTCGACCAGGTGGTTGCCGTGAAGAGGGAGGGGATAGCCGTCACGCATATCGTCTTCATGGGTATAGGCGAGCCCCTTGACAACCTGGAGAACGTCATCCGGGCCGTCACAGTCCTGAACGACCCTAAGGGGTTCGGCATAGGTGCCAGGAGGATAACGATCTCGACGTGCGGCCTCGTTGACGGGATCGGGAGGCTGCTGAAGTCCGGTGTGCGTGCCGAGCTCTCCGTCTCTCTCCACGCCCCGGTTGACGAACTCAGAGACAGGCTTGTCCCGGTCAACAGGCGGTACCCGGTTAAAAAGCTGCTCGGGGCGTGCAGGAAGTATTACGCGGTGACGAAGAGGGTGGTGACCTTCGAGTACGCGCTCCTCGACGGCATCAACGACTCCCCCGCCCTGGCACGGAAGCTTGCCTCCCTCCTCGACGGCTTCGACTGCAAGGTCAACCTGATAAAGGTGGGCGAGGTCCCCATCGAGGGGTTCCGCCCTTCACGCCGGGAGGCCGCGCACAGGTTCCGCTCTATCCTTCGAGAGAACGGCGTGAAGGTGACGCTGCGGAGACAGCGGGGCGCCGATATCGAGGCCGCCTGCGGCCAGCTCCGCCTCCGCACTTTGTAATCGAGCTCACCGGATATCGCAATTGTAAGATAATATTACCGGTTAGTTTTTGAACCGCAAAGGCGCAGAGATCGCAAAGATGTCCAATGCCCGATCTTATTATTCTCAGGTAATTCCTTGCCTGCCTTAGCAGAGAGTTAGTTCAGGCGCTAATTCTTTTTCCTTTTATCTTCTCTTTCAACTTTCTACTTTTCACCTTTAACCGTCGTCCTCTCCGCGTCCTCTGCGTCTCTGCGGTTATTTTAATTCGTGTAAATTCGTGTCATTCGTGGATATTATTTTGTTATTCTTTTTCCTAAGGCTCCTGCAAAATAGCAATTTGCTTTAATCAATTGGCGGAAGCAACACAGGAGATGGGTGGCAGGAGAATTAGGAAGGATTTTTTTAGTGGTAGAAGGAGAGAGAAAGCTACCACAGGCAGAAC
>Ga0208279_1001009_pt1 | contig 17311 bp, 13 predicted proteins | sample AntAceMetag02UKM_FD_184766 | JGI IMG/M metagenome (GOLD analysis project Ga0208279, IMG submission 184766) | Saline lake microbial communities from Ace Lake, Antarctica - Antarctic Ace Lake Metagenome 02UKM (SPAdes) (version 2) | ecosystem: Environmental > Aquatic > Non-marine Saline and... | reverse complement strand
ATCCTGAGAACCTGCGCAGCCTGGTGATTCGAGCCTGGTGGGACGGGCAGGCCCATCCCAGCATCGAGTGTCCCATCGGCGATTTCATGGGCACCGCGCACGGAAAGGTGACGCCCTATTTCTCGGCGGTTCACTCGCTGGGTCAGAATGCCGGCATGAACATCTGGTTGCCGATGCCTTTTACCGCGCGGGCGCGGATTACGTTGACCAATGCCGGCCAGGAGAATGTCCCTCTGTTCTATCAGATCGACTATACCCTCAAGGATAAGCACCCGCGTGGTGTGGGTCGCCTGCACGTGCTGTTTGCCCGGGAGAACCCGACGACGGAGAAGCAGGACTTTGAGTTGTTGCCCAAACGGACGGGTAAGGGCCGATTTATCGGGGCCCTGATCGGTGTTCGGAATATGCATCCCGGCCAGTGGTGGGGCGAAGGGGAGATCAAGATCTTCATGGACGGGGACACGGAATACCCCACGATTTGCGGCACCGGTAGCGAGGACTACGTCGGTCTGTCCTATGGCATGCAGCGGACACCCTATCTCTACAACGGGTGCAACCTCAACGAGAACAACTTCATTTCGATGTATCGCTGGCATCTGCCCGATCCCATTGGGTGGCAACAAGAGTGCCGCATCACGATCCAGCAGATCGCCTGGAAGAACGGGTTGGCGGAGACCAGCGACGACTGGTCGAGCGCCACCTTCTGGTACGAGTCGGTTCCCAGCGAACCGTTGCCCCCTATGCCGGACGTGCAGGCGAGAACGGCTGATATTTGGCAGGATAAGAAGTGATCAACTGTGATCGCTAACTGAGAAAGGAGACTCAATGTCACGCAAAGCATTTGTTATCGGGTGCCTGTTATCATCTTTGGTTGTAGCCGGCTGTCAAAAGTCATGCAAGACGTGCCCACCGTCGACGCGCATGCCGGCCGGAACCCAAAAGCTGTTCAACGGCACGGATTTGACCGGTTGGGAGACGAGCGGCCAGGCCAAATGGGTGGTCGAAGACGGGCTTCTGATCGGCACCCAGGGCGCCGACAACGCACCGGGAGATCTTTTTACCAGCGACAGCTACGATGATTTCCTCCTGACGGTGACCTGGCGGGCCGAGTGGCCCTGCAACAGCGGTGTCTGGTTCCGATATCAGTCACCTCAGAAGGCGTACCAGGCTGATATCCTCGAATACAAGAATCCGGTGGCGTTCTCAGGCACTCTCTACTGCCCCGGCAAGATGTTCCTGGCGGCCAACGAGGACATGAGCCTTGTCAACCGCGAGGGGTGGAACACGATCAAGGTTCGCGCCGAAGGTGAGCATCTGCAGGTTTGGATTAACGGCCATCAGACGGCCGACGTTCGCGACGATACCACCGATTCGGGAAAGATCGGCTTTCAGATCCATCCGGGCGACGAATTCGGTCCCATGAAGATTGTCATCAAGGAGATGCGACTCAAACCGCTCTAGGACCGGATCAAAGACCGTTGGCTGCGCGTTGGCGGTGGCGGGGGCCTCCCCACACCGCATGCGGCGTTCGGGATCGGTGCAGAGGCATTACAGGCCCTCTAACCCGCGATTTCGGTGTCCCAGGCGTGAATCGCCTGTGATGCCGCCAGTCAATCCCCGCGCCAGTCGAAGTGAGGGTGGTTCAATTTACTGTATGCGAATGAGCCATTTGCCATGCCTGGGGCGTGTTATGTCCCTTTGATTTCCACCTCGGAGAGACGATACTTAAGGTAGCTTACCTTGCTAATGCCGGTGACGCGTCCCGGTAAGCGTTGTTATCTTGATACACAGCACCTTGACGCAAGACGCTGCTGTGGACGCGTCGCTGGCAGCTCTCAAGGTTGGAGGCCTTGGTGGAAGTGGAAATCGCTAAACACGCTGTAGACAATGAAGCTGGGAGTGGCCGAGCGGTTCGCCGCAAGTCCGTATTCGTCGTTGAGAGCGACTTCAAGTCTGCGGTGTTGTTCGGTCGCGTTTTCCGTGAGATGGGCCTGTTGGACGATCTGGTGATCGCGGTCGACTGCGAAAATGCCCTGAGGCGGCTGCACGAAGACCCCGCCATGCCTGGCCTTATCCTCCTTGATCTCAAGATGCCGCGGATGAGCGCGTTGGGTTTTCTCAGACTTCTGAAAGAGGATGCGGCGTTTCGCATGATCCCGGTAGTGGTGCTGGCCGATTCTAACCAAGCCGAGGACGTGACAGCATGCTATGACCTGGGGGCGGCCGGATACCTCGTCAAGTCGGACGATTTCGCCGATCTTCTGGATAAGATGAGAGCCATTTGTGCCTATTGGACGCTGAGTCGCCTGCCGGGCGCTCGCTGAGCTGAACCCCCATCACCGTCCACCTCTGTTTCGATTGACGCGTTATTACGCCCTGGCGCCTGCTAGAGCGTCGCTGTAGATTCCTGTCTCGCCCCCGCCGGTTTTGTTCCTCTGACATGCTTAGTGAGCAGCCACCGGCTGGCGGCTCCAGAAAAAATGCCGAGGGCCCATGCGTGTTTCTCCGCCGGGCCCTCGGCATCTTCGTGCATCGATCCGGTCAACTAGCCGTTGAAATCGTCGAAGTCCATTTCGGTGTTCTCGTGATCGATCGCGCTCTGCGCCGGTGCGTGACCGTCTGCAATCTGATGCCACGCTCTGTCCGACGGGCCGGCGTTGCTGCGTGATGGTGCAGCGGCAGACCGTTGGTGGCTCGACCTTTGACTGGCCGGCGTGCGAAGAGGACGACGAGGCTTCTTGGACCGGGTGTTGCCGGATGTTGAAGCTCCTGCCCCAACGAGGGCAACAAGTTCGGCGACGATGTCGTTCATGGATGTCGCCTGTGCACTCAAATCCTCCGAAGCGCTGGCTGATTCCTCGGCGTTGGCCGCGTTCTGCTGGGTGACCTTGTCCATCTGAGCGACGGCTGTATTGACCTGATCGATCTCCTGGGCTTGCTCTTGGGAGGCCGCCGCGATCTCGCTGACCAAGTCTGTGGTCTTTCCAATGTTGCCGACGATCTCTTCCAGCACGCCGGCGACCTCGCCGGTGATATCCACGCCGTTCTGAGCGTTCTTGACGGATTCCTCGATCATATCAGAGGTGTTCTTGGCGGCCTCGGCCGAACGCATCGCCAGGTTACGCACCTCTTCGGCGACGACGGCAAAGCCCTTACCCGCTTCCCCGGCACGCGCTGCTTCGACGGCGGCGTTGAGGGCCAGCAGGTTGGTCTGGAAGGCAATGTCATCGATCACTTTGATGATCTTGGCGGTCTCATCCGAACTGTTCTGGATCTTCTGTATGGCACCATCCATTCGCTGCATCGACTCGCTTCCGGTGACCGCGGACTGCCGTGTGTCGGCCGCCAGGACATTGGCCTGTTGGGCGTTGTCGGCGTTCTGTTTGGTCATGGAGGCCATCTCCTCCAGACTGGAGGAGGTTTCTTCGAGGCCGGCCGCCTGCTCGGTCGCGCCCTCGGCCAACGACTGTGACGCCGCGGATGAGGCGGAACAAGCGGGAGGTGGATACCCAGGTGACGGCGCCGACAGCCAGAACGGCTACGAGGCTGATCAGAGCGGCCCAGGATCGAACCTTGGCAATGGCGGCATAGAACTCGTGTTCGGGGGCGATGGCCAGCACCATCCACTTCGTGCCGGCGTGAGTACGCAGGGTCGCAATCTTATCGATCCCTTCGAAGGTGTATTTGAGGACCCCGTTCTTCTGTGCCAGCATCTGCTTGCCGAAGTCGAACTGGGTAACATTGAACTTGAGGATCAGGTCCTTCTTGGGATGAGCCAGGGTGGTTCCATTCTTGTCGGTGATCGCGACGTAGCCGGTTTCTCCGATCTGGGTGCCCTGGAGAAATCGGTCGGAGAGCACGGTCAGTTCGATGGGCGTGCCCATGATGCCGATCACTTTGCCCCCGTCGGTGATGGGCGCGGTGATGAGGGAAACGGGGCGTCCGGAAGCCGGCGAGGCGAACGCGTCGCCCATTCAGGCCACGCCTTGTCGCGCCTTCTCCGCATTGAGGCGGTATTCCGGCAACTCGGAGATGTTGATGCCGATGGCCTTACCGCCGATCGAGTCGAGGAAGATCTCTCCGGAAGGGCGGGCCAGGAAGATGGTTTCATAAACCGGCGACAGTTGATGGTAGTTCTCCAACTGCTGTCGCGCCGATTCCATGTCCTGATCCTTGCAGGCTGCTTGGAATGTATGCGTCTTGCTGAGGAGAGAAGCCTGTCGGATGTAATCAGCGATCCAGCTATCAAGCTCCACAACGATCTTGTCGGTGAGCTTCTGCATGTTGCCGATTTCAATCTGCTCGATCGCGTTTTTGGAAAGGTGGTAAGACATCAACGCCACGGCGGCGATCGCCAGGACGACAACCGGGATGACGGATAGGATAATCTTGGTTCTGAAATTCATGCTCGTTTCCTCCATTACTGCGGACATCTTCTAACGCTTGACTATACTTGATGGTCTCACCCGTCGGCACGGCGGCCTACACAGTGATCCACGTTTCGCGGGTTACAGGGAAAGGGACTCCAATTTCTCCTCACTCAGGACACGATTGATGTCCAGGAGAATCTTGACAGAGTCGTCGACCTTGGCCATGCCGAGAATGAAGTCGGTGTTCACGGCCGCGCCGAATTGCGGGGGTTCCTCGATGTTCTGGCCCGGAATGTCCAGGACTTCCTGGACGCGATCGACCACGATGCCCGTGCTGAATGTCCGGCCGGCGAGCGATATTTCCACGACGATAATGCAGGTCTCCTCCGTGACGTCAGCGGTTTCCATGCCGAATTTGGTGCGCAGGTCGATTACTGGAATGACCTGCCCCCGCAGATTGACGACCCCTTTGACGTACTGCGGGGTCTGCGGGACGGCGGTTACGTCGATGTATCCGATAATCTCACGGACCTTGAGGATCTCCAGCCCATACTCTTCGTGGGCCAGGGCGAAGGTGAGGTACTTGCCTTCTCTGCTCAGGGTCTGGGTCGCGGCGGTGCGATCTGCTCCCTTGGATTTGGCCATGATCAAGTCTCCCAATCTCGATGACATAACTCTTCATAAGCGAATTCACGCGCCGGGCCAGCCCCCCCCGAGGGTGTGCTTTGGTGAGCACTTAGGCCCAACGTTATTGGTCGATAATCCTGCAGGAGGAGGATTCTCCCCCATCAGGAAAACCACCCATAGTCCATCGACAGGCCTGAAGGGCGGGGTGACTGGCCAATGGCTATCCTCGCGCAGTAAAAGGCGTGGTCACCTATAGGGGAGGGGCCCCGACATCAGATGACTGAGCCGGCGCCTGCCGTCGCTGTCAGGATAGACTACGCTAGTGGTGGGAGAGTGGCTGGCGTTCTCGAGGCTGAGGAATCGAAGAGAAGCGGCGCTAAGCCGATAACGTGGTTAGGCCCAGTGCAATGGCGCTTTTGACGAGGCCGGCGATGCTATCGACATTCAGCTTGTGCATGAGTTGTCGGCGACAGGCATCGACGGTTTTTGAACTGACCTCGAGGGTCAGGGCGATTTCCTTTGATGATTGGCCGTCAGCGAGCTGTCGCAGGACAACATACTCTCGTTCGGTTAGCGGCGGTTCAGAGGTCTCAGTCGGGCTCAGCTCAGCTTGTGTGCACGTCTCAAGGACGGCTTGGGTGGCTCCGGAGCACAAATACGTCGATCCGGACATGACGGTCCGGACCGCTTGTTGGAGGTCGTCAAATCCGTTTTGCCTGAGTACGTAGCCCTGGACGCCCGCTCGAAATGCCTCTGCGATAAAGGCTCGGTGGGAGAACGGGGACAGGGCGACGATTTTGGTCTGCGGCTGTTCTCGATAGATTTGGCGGATGGTATTAATGCTACCGAAAGCCCATGAGCCCATGTCCGTGAGCACCACATCCGGCTGTAACTCACGGACCAGCTCAAGGGCTTCCGGTCCATCATCACTCTCACCGATGACCTCGCCAGTCGATTCACGACTGAAGAGTGCCTTGAGGCCATCGCGCATCATTCGGTCATTCACAAGGAGTACAATCTGCATCGTCACACTCTTTTCGGAGTTGACCCCCCAACTCCCTGCTCTTGACACTCTGGTTCCTCGGCGTGCAGCGGCACTCTATGTCCATATTGTCGGCGAGGGACGGAGAACTGCAAATGCGTAAAAGGCTCGACGGGCGGGGTCTTTGGCTTGCGCGGTGCAGGTTTTGGCTTGCCGTGATGCATCCGGGACGCCCGTTTGGCCCAGAGGGGGGCGAGACGAGATCCGATGCCGAATGGGAACTCACTGATCGATGGTGGTCAATCCCTCGCGAATCGCATATTTCACCAGTTCGGCAATGCTGTTAAGCCCCAGTTTCTGCATGAGACGCCGCCTACAGGCGTCGACGGTCTTGACGCTGGTCTCGGTGATCAGGGCGATCTCCTTCGAGGTCTTACCGTCGGCGAGCATCCGGATGACCTCGAGTTCACGTTTGGTGAGGCTGGCGGGCGACGCTGTCCCCTGTCCATCCTGAACATACTCGTCTACGAGTAAGGCCGCCACCTTGGCGCAGACGTATTTCTCCCCCCTGAGAACGGTATTGATGGCCTCCAAGATTTCGGAGAAGGCGCTGTCTTTGAGCAGATACCCGGTGGCCCCACTCTTGAACATTTCTGAGACAAACGTCTTCCTCAGGTACATGGACAGGGCCAGTACTTTCGTTTCAGGAAGTTCGCGGCTGATCATACGCGTGGCATCAATGCCGTCCATGCCGTCCATGTTGACATCCATGATCACGATGTCCGGGTGAAGTTCCCGCACCAGTCTCAGGGCGGTCCTTCCGTCGCCCGCTTCTCCGACGACCTCCATGTTGGACTGCTGCTCCAGGAGCGAGCCGAGTCCTTCGCGCAGGACCTGGTGGTCATCAACGAGTAGAATCCTCACTGTCATTACCGTTCTCCTTCGCAACAGGCGTTTTCGCTTCCAGCGGTGCGATCAGCGTAAACCGACTTCCTTGGCCCCGGCGCGAGTCCATATCCAGCTTCCCACCGATATAGTCCAAGCGCTCAAGCGTATTGAAAAGCCCAACACTGTGACGTTGGGATGGGAACGACAAGACCTCATCGACATCGAATCCTACCCCGTCGTCGGCAAGAACAATGATAATAGAGTCTCTTTGGCGTCCAATGTCAAGCGTGACTTCGTGGGCTTGAGAATGCTTGATCGCGTTGATGAGGAGTTCCCGTATGGATTGGTAGAGCAGGACCAGGACGTCATGGGCCAAAGGCTTGGGTTCTCCATCGTCGGAGAAACGATATTTGATGTCGTGCTCGGTTCCGAGCTTGTCCTTGAGCAACTCCTCCAGGGCGGCCTCCAACCCGAATCGGTACAGAGTGGGCGAACTCAGGTCAAAGGTTAGTTCACGCACGCCCTCGATGGTTTCAGTCAGGGTCTCACAGATGCTCTGCAGCATGGGCGTATCGGCCGGACCGGCGGTTTGGAGCAGGCTCTGGAGTTTCATTTTCGACAGGGCCAACGACTGACAGGCGTGGTCGTGCAGGTCGGCCGCGATGCGACGGCGTTCGCGCTCCTCGGCCAGGGCCAGTTCCGAGGCAAGCGATTTGAGTTTCTTCTGATACGCCAGCAGTTTCTCCTCCGCCTGCTTTCGCTCGGCGATGTCGCTGATGAATCCTTCCAGGGCCGCAACGTCGCCGCTGTCTGTGTAAATGCCGATGCCTCTCTCCCAGACCCATTTTTTTTCGCCGTTGCGCGTCCTGATCCGGTATTCCAGTTCGAAACGTTTTTTCATCTTCAGAGAACGTTGGATCTGCTCCCACACATAGGCCCTTTCATCCGAGCGAATGAGGCTGCCATAGGAAAGGGTCTGGTCTCCTGTGAGTTCATTCGGCTGGTAGCCCGTCAGGTTCAGACAGCCTTCGCTGATGAATTCCATGGTCCAGTTGGGGGTGTTCTTGCAGCGATACGCCATGCCGGGAAGATTGCCCATGAGGGTCGTCAGCGTACGCTCCGATTCTCTCAGGGCTTGTTCGGCGCGCTTGCGGTCGGTGATGTCGCGAACGAAGGCCCACACCCCGGTCGGCCGACCGTCTCGATCGCGATTGAGATAGGCGCGGAGTTCAATAGGAAAGATGGTGCCATCTTTTCGGCGGTATTCTTTCTCATACACATCCGAGTATCCCCGCGCCAATACTTGCTCGCGGAGGATCTCTTCTTCGGCTTCATGCCATTGGGGCGGCGTGATGTCACGGTAATGCATCTGATACAGCTTCTCTTTTGCATAACCGATCATTTCCACAAAAGCGGAATTGCAGTCGAGAATGCGCCCCTCCAGCGTTACGGCCACGGAAGCGTCGCGACTGCCCTCATAAAGCTCTCGATACCTTCTCTCCGACTCTCGGACGGCATATTCGGCGCGCTTGCGCTCAGTAATGTCGCGGTCAATGCCTCGATAGCCCAGAAACTCCCCGGCGGCGTCGAAGATAGGAACACCGTTGGTTTCAAGGATAATCTCAGTTCCATCGCGGTGCACATTTCTGTTGACGAAACCGGCAAACGCTCTCGGGGATTCTAAAAGGTCCTTGAGAAACTCCGTAACACGATCGACCTCAGCAGGGGGCATGAAGTCTGTCGGCTTCTTGTTGATGATCTGCTCTCGTTCATAGCCCAGCAGGTCCTTCACTTTCGGGCTGGTATAGGTGTAGTGACCCTGCGTATCGATTTCCCAGATCCAGTCGCTGGAAGCCTCCACAAGCGAGCGGAACTTCGCTTCGCTCTCCTGCAAGGCTCTCTCGGCCTCTCTGCGCTCGGTGATGTCGGCCAGGGCTGCGACGAGCCCTATGGGCTGGCCCAACGGGTCCTTCATCACGCTCAAGGAGATCTCGCACGGAAACTCGGCGCTGTGTTTTCCCAGGAGCACGTATTTCAGGTCTCGTACTAGACCGAGTGTGAGCGTCTTCTCAAAGTCCTCCCTGGCCCTCATCCGGTCGCTCTCGGCGACCAGGTCGAACGCCCTGCGCCCGAGCAGTTCGTCTTTTTCCGCAAAACCGTGCATCTCCAGGGCGGCCTGATTGCAGTCCACGATCTGCGCCTCCAAGTCGGTCACAGCGATCGCATTCGGGGATGATTCGAGGATGCTCTCAAGCTTGGCTTTGCTCTCCTGCAAGGCCTGCTCGGCATATTGGCGTTCGGTGAAATCCACGACGACGCTACGCAGCCCCACGGTCCGGCCGTCTTTGATGATGGGAGCGCTATAGGCCAGGATGGGGAACGTGGTGCCATCCTTTCTCAGTGCGGTATACTCGTGGTCCCAGAACGATTCGTCGCGCAGCTTCATCTGGAAATTCCGAGCGATCCGTTCTCGATCTTCGGGGGCAATGAGATCGGCCGCATGAAGACCCTTGATCTCATCTGGAGAGTAGCCAAACGTTTCCGAGGCGAGATGGTTGGCATAGGTGAATCGACCTGCAGCGTCCATTTCGAAAACGGTCTGCGGCAGCAGTTCCGCCAGTTCGCGGAAACGTGTTTCGCTGTTCTTCAGTTCGCGCAGCGATAGGAGGCTGCTGAGACCGTCGGCAATCCGATGTCCGATCTCTTTGAACAGTTCCCGTTCATTCGCTGTCCATGCCCGTGCGTAGGAGCATTGGTGCATGCCAAACAGCCAAGGTTGACCCACTTTGGGATACACGGCCGTGAACATTTGGGCCTGTACGCCAAACTGAGCGGCGGTGTCTTCGGCGACGGGGGTTTCCGTTCCGGCCGTACAGACCTGCGGGTCCTCAGAGGCCAGGGCGTCACGCATGTCTTGGGCCTGACTGGGGGCCATGGGTATTTCCAGGTCCAGGGCATTGGCGCCGGGATACTCCGGGCGACAGTGCTCCACCGGTACTCGGAAGGACGGGGCGTCGGGATCACAGGGGAAAAGGAGCCATACCCGATCGCTCTCGAAGATCGAGTATACTGTTTCCATTACGTCAGACAGCATCTGTTCGGGGTCGGTGGCTTTGCGGATGACCTTGTTGGTCCGCTCCATGCTTTCGAGCGACCAGAGGTGTGCCTGATGTTCCTCTTCCGCCTGCTTCTGATCGGTGATGTCGACGGCGATCCCGCGCAGGCCGACGGCATCACCATCCTGCAGAATCGGAGAGGCGTAGATGCGCACGGGGAATGTGCTGCCGTCTTTTCGAAGCGCGCGGTACTCGCGATTGTCCACGACCTCGTCCACCAGCCTCCTGCGGACGTTCTGCTGAATGCGGTCTCGGTCCTCAGGCGCAAATAGCTGCACGACCTTGAGCCCGGTCAACTCCTCCGTCGTGTAGCCAAACGCCTCTGACGCCATATGGTTGGCGAAGGTGACGGTCCCGTCCGCTTCTGTCTCGAAAACCGTCTGAGGCAGCATCTCGGCCAATTCCCGGAAGCGGAGTTCGCTCTGACGCAAGGTGTCTTCGGTTTGCTTCTGGTCGGTGACATCACGTCCCACCGCCTGGTATTCGACGATTTGGCCGGCGTCGTCGAAGATCGCGCGGTTGGCCCAGCGTCCCCAGAACTCCTGGCCATTGGGGAGCCGGCCCCGGTTTTTATGTATCTCGACAGGATGCGCTGGAGTGAGGGTCCTCAGAGCCGTCCACAAGGTGCGGTAGTCCTGCGGTGTCATCCAGGCCGCGAAGTCCTTACCGAGCAGTTCGTCTCGAGAATGGCCGAAGAAGCGACACAGGGCGTCGTTGACAAAGGTGACGCGCCCATCGGGATCGAAGCGGTGGATGAATTCGGTCTGGTCTTCCACCACGGCGCGGTAACGCGCCTCGCTTTCTCTCAGAGCCTTATCGGCCCGCTTCTGATCGGTGATATCGCGCAGGTGCTCGATGACGTTGACGATCTTGCCGGCATCGTCGAGGATGGGGTACGCGCGGACGTCAAGCCACAGATCCATCTCCTCGATGTATTTCTCCACGCGGGCGGGTTTCTTGGTTTTGTAGGCGATGCTGCTGGCGCAGGTCGAACAGGGACGGGTTCTCCCGATCAACTCATAGCACTGCTTCCCTTGGATGTCGCCATAGGACATGTTGAGGAAGTCGTACCCCGCGGCGTTATAGCGTAGAACCCTATGCTGGTTATCCTGCACGCCAATGACGTCGGGGATGGCGTCCAAGAGTGTCTCAAGGAGTTGGGCGGTCTCTCGGTGTTTCTCTTCCGATCGGCGCAGTGCTTCCTCGTTCTTTCTACGCTCGGTAATGTCCAGCGCGGTAAACGTGACGCCTTCCGACAGGTCGTGGAGATTCAGGGGCGTGGAACTGACCAAAACGTCGATGATGTCCCCATTCTTGCAGCGCAGTTTGGTTTCGACCGTTCCGGTCCCATGTTGCTGGATCTGCTGGTACTTCTCCTGGCCGACATATTCATAGTCCTCATCGGTTGGGTACAGCATCCGGGCGCTGCGGCCCACCAGTTCTTCCGGGGAATAACCGACCATTTCGCACATTCGGTCGTTCACTTCCATCAGGACGCGGTTCGACACGAGCCCGATGCCGACGGGCGCCGCTCGAAAGATGCTGCTGAGCAGCGCCTTTGTGGGAGACGCGACCTCTGCCGGTTCCGAGGGACTCTGCGGCGTTCGCCCCTCAGTCTGGCTCTTCCTCTCCCGGAGCGCATCGTCTCTGGCGTTCTGTCGATGTTTGGAAGCCTCGGAATCTTGCATTGTCTTTTCCCGAAAAGAGAAACCCATTCCCTGCAGCGCCGATCAAGCGGACATGCCTGTCTGGGTCGCGTATGCCATGGTCGTGCCTCGGTATACCCATGATCTGGTGCTAACTCCTTTTCTACGCCATTCTTGCTGACGCGTCAAGGTGTACGGGACGGACGCGTTTCGTGCGATCCTTGACGTTCGGGGCGGAAAAGCCCACAATGGGGTCCTCGCTGTCTGGCGCCATCCCTGGGCGATCGGATGAGCAGGGGAACAATCAGTCGACTTCAAGAAGGGAAAGAAGGTAACGCAATGAAAACACGCTATGTTCGCGAACTGTCGTATCTGGCCGTGGTGTTGGTTGTCGGATTGGCTGGGTCTGTCCTGGCGTCCGAGGGGTCGGCCGAGGGGTCGTGGAAGGCCTTGTTTGACGGGGAGACCCTGAACGGATGGACCAATCCCTACGATTGGGGTAAGGCCTGGGTCGAGGAGGGTGAAATCCGCCTCCAGGGCGATAAGAAATACTTCCTCCTGACCGAGAAAAAGTACCGTGATTTCGTCTTCGAGGCGGAGATCAAGATGCCCGAGGGAAAATCCAACTCGGGTTTCATGTTCCGTTGCCATCAGCAGCCCAACAAGGTCTGGGGCTATCAAGCTGAAGTCGATCCATCCGATCGGCAATGGTCCGGCGGCCTGTACGATGAGGGCCGACGCGGTTGGCTGCACCCGCGCAGCGATGACAAGGATTCCGCCCAGGCCTTTGTCGCCGGCGCGAAGGGGGCGTTCAAACGCCACGACTGGAACCGCTATCGCATTCACTGCGTTGGCAACAGCATCCGAATCTTCGTCAACGGGGTCATGACCGCCAGCTATATCGACGACAAAGATCGCGAGGGCTACATTGCCGTTCAGCATCACGGCGAGAGGGGCAAGATCTATCGGTTCCGGAACCTCCGCATCAAGGAACTCAAGGCGCCGGCCGGTCTGGCGGGGACCATGAAGGGGCTGTCCCTGGCGTTTTTCGAGGACTTCGAGAGCGGCGCCTGCCGCTGGACGCAGACGGACCCGAACGCCTGGAAGGTGACGGCCGAGAACGGCAATCAGGTGTATTCCCTGTATGGGCGCAGCCAGTACAAGCCCCCGGTGCGATCGCCGCTCAATATCGCTCGCCTCGAGGGTGTGAAGGTTTCCGATTTCGTACTCCAGGCCCGGATGAAGCAGACGGGCAAGGAATACGGACACCGTGACATGTGTCTGTTCTTCGGCTACCAGGACCCGTCGCATTTCTACTACGTGCACATCGCCACCAAGGCCGATCCCCACGCCAACTCCATCTTCCTGGTCAACGGCGCGCCGCGCGTCTCCATCGCTCAGGAGCGGACCGATGGGACCGACTGGGCCACCGGCTATCACGACGCCCGGATCGTTCGCCATGTCACAACCGGTGTCATTGAGGTTTTCTTCGACGATATGGACAAGCCCATCATGCGAACGGTCGACAAGACGTTCGGTGCCGGAGAGGTTGGCTTTGGCTCCTTCGATGATACGGGCAACATCGACGATGTCATCCTCTGGGGTCGCCAATAACCGCCTATGGACAGGGGACTGATGCGTTTGTTCTGCCGTTGGATGGGTCGGTTGTTGGTCGCGGCAGTCATCGTCTGTGGTAGCTGCGCCAAGGCGCCCGATGCCGAGCCGGAGGTCGTTCTCAAGCTGGGGCACGGCCTGCCCACCGCCCATCCCGTACACGAGGCGATGGTGTTTATGGCGCAGAAGGTCCATGACAAATCGGCGGGACAGATGCGCGTCGAGGTCTTTCCCAACGAGCAGCTCGGCACCGAGAAGGAATGTATCGAGGCCCTCCAACTGGGCTACCTGGCGATGACCAAGACCTCCAGCGCCCCGATGGAGGGATTCGTCGAGCAGATGAAGATCTTCGGGGTCCCGTACCTGTTTCGGGACACGGCGCATTTCTGGAAGGTGCTCAGCGGTCCGATCGGCAAAGAGATCCTCCTGGCCGGTGAGTCGAAACGACTGCGCGGCCTGTGCTACTACGACGCCGGGGCGCGGAGCTTCTATACGAAGGATCGGGACATCCGCACGCCGGCCGATCTCGCCGGCCTGAAGATCCGTGTTCAGAACAGCGTTATGTCGATGAAGATGGTGTCCGCCATGGGCGGGGCGCCGACCCCGATCTCGTTTGGCGAGTTGTACACGTCGCTGGATCAGGGCGTGGTCGACGGCGCCGAGAACAATCCTCCCTCGTTCCGGCAGGCCCGACACAATGAAGTGTGCGACTATTACATCCTGGACGAGCATACGCGACTCCCCGATATTCTGGTCATCAGCACGCGGATCTGGGCCAGTCTGAGCGAGGGCCAGCAGCGCCTCCTACAGGAGGCGGTCGATGAATCCGTCGTGTTCCAGCGCCGCCGGTGGGAGGAGGCCGAGGTCGAGGATCTCAAGGCGGTCGAGCAGGGCGGCGTGACGATTGTTCGCCCGGACAAGGGACCGTTCCGAGAAGCCGTCAAGGAGGTCTGGGACGAGTTCGCCGGCACGGAGATCGGCACGTTGATCGAGCGCATCCAGGAGGTGCTATGACCCTCTTCCGCGCGATCAAGTCCATATTGGATCGCATCCTCGAAGGGCTGGTCATGATCGTCGTGGCGGTTCTCGTGCTCGATGTCTTGTGGCAAGTCTTCACCCGATTCATCCTGCACGATCCGAGCACGTGGACCGAAGAGTTGGCACGGTTCATGCTCATCTGGGTCTCCTTGCTGGGAGCGGCGGTTGCTCTGGGCCGAGGCGCCCACCTGGGGATCGATTACTTCGTCGGCAAGATGTCTGAGAAGATGCGGCGGCGCACGGAGGTCTTCGCGTTCTTCTGCATTGCGCTGTTCTCGTTGCTGGTGATGTTCGTCGGCGGTATCGAACTGGTGCACAGCAATCTCGTCCTGGGCCAGACGTCGCCCGCCCTTGGGGTCAAGATGGGCTACGTGTATCTGGCCATCCCGATCAGCGGGTTCTTCCTGACGCTGTACGCCGTGCTCGGTGTCGCCGAGCGACTGGGAGGGGCCGACTAGAATGGACGCTCCCGTCGTGGTTCTCGTCGTCAGTTTCATTCTTCTGCTCGTGCTCAATGTCCCGGTGGCGTTCTGCATGGGCATCTCCACCGTGTTGGCCTTCCTGGCGATGGGGGACTTGCCTGCTTTCGTGGCGGTGGCGCACAAGATCGCGACGGGCATCGACAGTTTCGCTCTGCTGGCGATTCCGTTCTTCATCCTGTCGGGCCAGTTGATGGGCCAGGGCGGGATCGCGCGCCGGCTGATCGATTTCGCCAATACGCTGGTGGGACGCTTCCGGGGAGGATTGGCCTTCGTCAACGTGGTGACGTGCATGTTCTTCGGCGCGATCTCCGGCTCGGCGACCGCTGCGGTCTCTTCGGTCGGCGGGTTCATGATCCCGCTGATGAACAAGATGGGCTACGACCGGGATTTCAATGCCTCGGTGACGATCACCGCCGCGACGACGGGTCTGCTCATCCCGCCCAGCAACGTCATGATCGTCTATTCCCTGGCGACCGGCGGGGCGGTCTCGATCGCCGCGATCTTCATGGCCGGTTTCCTGCCCGGCGTGCTCGTCGGATTGGGACTGATTCTCGTCAGCGCCGTCATCTCGATCCGGAACAACTATGGCAAGGGCGAGACGTTCGCCTTCCGGGAGGGCGTCATCCGTTTCCTCAGGGCGGTCCCGGCCTTGCTGCTGGTCTTCATTGTGATCGGAGGCATTCTCCTGGGCTGGTTCACCCCGACCGAAGCATCGGTGGTGGCGGTGCTCTACGCGTTCTTCCTGGCGGTCGTGGTCTATCGCGAGGTCAAGATCAGGGACCTGCCCCAGATTCTGCTCCAGTGTGGCATCACCACCTCGGTTGTCTTCCTGCTCATCGGAACCAGCATGGCGATGTCCTGGGTCCTGGCGTCGGAGAACGTCCCTCAGGACATCAGCGCCTATCTCGTCGGCCTGACCGACAGCAAGGTCGTGCTGTTGCTGATGATCAACGCCATTCTGCTGGCCGTCGGGACGTTCATGGACATGACGCCCGCGATCCTGATCTTCACGCCCATCTTCCTGCCCATCGCCGAGCGGCTGGGCCTGCACCCGCTGCACTTTGGCATCATCATGATCATGAACCTCTGCATCGGGCTCTGCACGCCGCCGGTCGGGACCTGCCTGTTCCTGGGCTGTGGCATCGCCGAGACGACGGTCACCAAGGTCCTGCGTCACATCCTCCCGTTCTTCGTCGCGATGATCGTCTCCCTGCTGATCTGCACCTTCGTCCCCCAACTGTCCATGTGGATTCCCAACCTGTTTGGCTTTGTTCGCTAGCGGTTCGTCCCCCGGCATTATTGCCCTAACCGTCGCTCCACACAGCAGTTCGTACTCGCTCAGCTCCCGGGAAATTGGCTTTGTTTCGCACGATCGCCTTTCGCCTGCCGGCCTGGGGCGCTGCGGCGTCGGCTCGTCCGGCGGCGGGGCGAGTTCTCGCAACAGGCGCAGCCTCTGAAACTCCGCCATGGTCCTGTACAGACTGTGCTCGATCCGCCGTTCGTACAGGCCCAATCGATCCAGGACCCTGGCATTGGCGAAGTCCCGCACCACTACTCGGCCCAGAGCCAGGTCGGCGTCGCCCGGCTCGGCTTGGCCATCGCTGGTCTCCCTGGGGCGTAGCGAGCGTGTCAGCTTCTTGAAGGGGTTGGCGGCGTCCTTGGCCAGCAGGGTTCCAAAGACCTCGGCCTGAATGCGTTCGGCCCGCCGCAGTCGCCAGGCCAGCCCCACGGCCCGCTCGGCCAGGGTCAATTCCATCTGCCCGGCCGGCGCCAGTTCCTCCAGCATCCGCTCCCGATAGAACTCGAACTGCCCCGGGTCCTCCCCCGGAATCACCGTCTGCCGGCCCAGCAACCCATGCCGAACCGCATTCTGAGCCACCACCGTCTTACCCGCCGTCGTGCGAGGACCCGTCGACTTCCGAGCGTTCAAACGATTCGCAACGATCTGAGCCGCACTAGCCATAGCCAAACCCTCCAGATTCAGTAGTCATCGCTATTAGGTTAGAATATAGTTAGATACACAGCATACACTAACAAGTCTTATCCGTCAAGTGAAATTTCAGCCCGGCTGCAAACTTTCTCACTCCCGAGTACTGGAACGGATATAAGGTCTTTCCGTAAAACAAGATAGATGAGTCGCGTAGCGACTGTCTTGGCAATCAAGTGGTTTTTGGGTTCCAGGCTTCATTTTTTTTTAGCATGGTGTTGAGGATGGTCAGGAGTTTTCTCATGGCGGCGATGAGGGCGGTCATTTTGGATTTCCCCTTCTTTACGAGTCGTTGATAGAACTGTTGGATGATGGGATTGTGTCGTGCCGCGACGAGGGTTGGCATGAACAGGCGGGCTCGCAGATGACGGCGTCCGCCGCCGGTCATGCGTTTGCCTCGGTAGGTTCCGCTGTCGCGATTGATCGGCGCGACCCCGACCAAGGCGGCGATCTGCCGGCGGTTCAAGTGTCCCAACTCCGGCAATTCCGTGACCAACAGTGAGGCGGTGGTTTCGCCGATGCCGGGGACGGATTCGAGCTGTTCGGTCTTGCGTTTGAGTT
>Ga0208279_1001007_pt1 | contig 17331 bp, 19 predicted proteins | sample AntAceMetag02UKM_FD_184766 | JGI IMG/M metagenome (GOLD analysis project Ga0208279, IMG submission 184766) | Saline lake microbial communities from Ace Lake, Antarctica - Antarctic Ace Lake Metagenome 02UKM (SPAdes) (version 2) | ecosystem: Environmental > Aquatic > Non-marine Saline and... | reverse complement strand
GACGATCTTGGGAAAGGTCTTCTCTGTCTTGAAGCCCTCGACGAGGATGAACTCCGCCTCCAAGTAGGGGATGATGTTCTCCAGGCTCAACGACTTCTTCCAGAAGACTGCCGACTCCTGCGGCGAGATGAACCCCACCTGGCTGACGGCTTCCGCCAGCGCGGTGGTGTCCTTCCCTGGGTGGTCCAGGTGATGGGATGAGTGCTTGATCACAGCCACCTCGTGGCCCCTGCCAGTCAATTCACGGGCCAGAGCATGGGTCAGCGTGGTTTTGCCGCTGTTTTTGTAGCCGATGATGCCCACGACTTTGAGCATCCGATCCCTCCTTAGATGTGGACGATGTGCATCCTACCCTTGCTTTTCCAGCCTGTCGAGTCGCTCCGTTACCTCGGCCAGTTGCTTGCGCAATGCGTTGGCCGTATCCCTTAGAGACGCTGTCTCTTCTTCGCGGGAACCGGTGGTTGCAGGGCGGCTTTCCATAGCCGCCGTGGGCATAGCCGCCGTGGGCATAGCCACGCCGCGTCCCATCCCCATTCCACGCCCCATTCCACGCCCCATGCCGCGCCCCATGCCGCGTCCCATCCCGCGTCCCATCCCGCGTCCCATGCCCATCCCTTGGCCCATGCCTGTGCCCACCCCTTGGCCCATGCCCTGGCCCATGCCTGTGCCCACCCCTTGGCCCATGCCCTGGCCCATGCCCACCACCTGGCCCGTGCCCATCCCCTGCCCCATCCCCATTCCGGCCTGGACGTTGGCTCCGGCGACGGATTGAAGCGCCCCTGCCTTGTACGCCTCCGCTGCCTCCCGCACTGTCCCGCCCCCGAAAAGGCAAATGGGCACATTGGCGGACTGGAACACGTTGTAGGCGTTGGGGCCCACGTTACCGGTTACTACTGCCTGCGCTCCACGCTCAATGACATACTGGGCCGCCTGGATGCCTGCCCCGCCAGAGGCGCCTACCGCCGGGTTCTCCACGGCCTCAAACGCCATCGTCTCCGTATCCACAAAGACATACGCAGGACAGCGCCCGAAGACCGGACTGGCCGGCGCGTCAAGGTCTGCGCTGTTGGCTGTAACAACTATTCTCATTTGCATTCCTCCCGTTGAAAGGCATGATCAGATTTGTCCACTGGGTGAGGAGCCCGGCAGGCCCCTCACCCAATTCGGGCCCCGGGGCGGGTGGCGGAGCATAATAGCAACATCACCCGCCCCGACGCATTTCGCCACTTGACGTGGCTAGTAGTCCCTCACGTTGGTTTTGGTGCATCAGGGTAGCGATTCCAGCCCTGCATGGCGTACCGGACTCCCGAACTTGTTCGGGGCCATCGTGCTGCACCCCCGACAAGTTGGGGACTCCGGCATTCTGTACCACGTCAAAACCACTCTGATCGGGTACTACTTCTCTTGCTCAAGTCCCGTGATGCGCTGGCTGATGGCATCCAGTTGCTCCTTCAGCCACCCAGCCTGCGTCCTGAGGGACTCGGCCTCCTGCTCCGGGGTCGGCGGAGCGGCATAAGGGCCATACGCCGGAGCCTGCGGCGCTCCCCAGGCCGGCGCATACCCAAAGCGGGCCCAGCCTGGCTGCCCCGTGGCGTAGTACCAGTTCCGCCGGCCCCAACCGCCACCTCGGCCACGGCCCCAGCCCATGCCGAAGCCGCGTCTAGGGATCGCTTTCACATAGCCGGGTGCGCCGTAGCCAGCGCAGTAGCCGGCTCCACGCCCTGTCATTGGCCCCATTCCCCCGGGTCCAGTTCCATCTCCTGCTGGCATCTCGTTCACCTCCTTGCTGCTGAATCTGCTGAAGCGTCTCACTCGTTGCGACTCATGGCGCCTTTACCACCTTCCGCGGCCCCAGCCACGGCCCAGGCCTCTCCAGCCGCGCCCCCAGAAGCCTCGGCCCATGCCCCAGCGAGGGCGACCGAGGCCGGAGGGCCGCGCATAGCCTCCATAATGCGGACGCATCGGAGGCGGATAGGGGGCACGCTGCATCGCCGGGCGCGGCCAGCGGGCCAAGCGCGTCCCGAGCACGGGCCGGGTGGCCGGTGTTCCCAGGCGCACAGGCGTGGACTGCAACCCGGCGTAGCCGTAGGGCGCCTGTCCCGACTCAGGGAGCACCATTGCACAGTACCCCTCGCCGCGCCCGGTCATCGCACCCTGGCCTAGCGGCCCTGTTCCATCAAATCTTGGCATGTCATTCACCTCCTTCCTTCCTCTGTCAATCCTCTGTCAATCGTACGCCAGCCGTGTCTCTTCGTCTGTCAAGACGTGCTGGATGCGTTCTTGCCATCTGGCTGACTGCCAGGTTCCCAATTCTTGGTGGGTCAGGTAGTAGTTCTGCGGGATGGGGTGCGTACCCACAACCACTTCCAGTTCGTATTTGGCTGGGATGAAATCGCAAAAGGCGTCCAGGCGCGGACAGGGCGGGTAGCCGACCACCAGGCCTGTGGCCAGGTGGATGACCTCTGCGCCATTCTTCTTCATCTCCGCCGGAGCGTACTCTACGTTCCCGCCGGGGCAGCCTCCGCAGGTGGTATAGCCTACCAACTCGACTTCCTCTCACTCGTACAGGGCGAAGGCCCCCTCACGATTTCGCAGAGCCCGCAGGCACTTCCCGCCTGCACAAGTATGGTAGCGATTGCAGATGATGATGCCGACTTTCTTCATGTTGGTTCTGCCTCCCTGAACTCTTGCACCAGAAACTACCTACATCTCCCCTGCTTGAGCACGATGCTCCCGACCGGCACGCCCACGTCACGGGCGATGACCGGGCACTTGGTCTGCAGAAAGAAAAACACCTTGGGTCCCTCTTCGCTCAACGTCTCGTAGTTGGCCTGCCCCTTGGCGATGACCAATTCGGCGTCGTCGTACAGATGCCGAAACTCCTCCGAGCAGCGACCCAGAATCGTGCCCGGAGCATCTGAGCCGGTGCTGACGATCTCGGCCACTTGATCCACCCCAGCGGCCAGTGCATCTTCCCGCGTCGCGTCGTTCAGGATGGGGCCTCCCTTCACCGCGTAGACCACTGGCACATCGAGCGTTCCAATCAGCGCCAGGTCGAAGACCGTCTCGCCTGCATTGTCGGCCAGATAGAGCACTTGCCCAGCCCTGGAGAGCGTTTCGCGGAAAGCGACCCTGTCGTCAACCGCGAAGGGCTGGGCCAGCACCCGTTCTACCGTGTCCCACAAGTCGTACTCCTGATCCGGCCCCAGGTCAATGATGTTGCCGGCGATGCTCAGCCGCGCGGCCACATCCAGCGGGTCGTCCGCCTCCGCCAGCAGCGCCTTCATCTGAGGGTAGAGCGCCAGCGCTTGGCGGGTGCTGGTCTCCTTGGCCGCCTGATATGGGTCGCTATCGCCGACTTCCTGGCGCACGATGCGGTGGACCCGGTCGCCGATCTCCGGCGGCGTGCTCGAAGAACTGATTTGCTTGAGCACGTCGAACACGCGGTCAAGCACAGCCTTTTGCTGACTCTCGTCGGCTCCGGCCAACCGCACAGCGTCCAGCGCCTGGCGCAGAAAGCATGGGTAGCAGTCCAGATATGTCCTCATTTACACCTCATTTACACCTCATTTACAGTTATGGAAAGATCGGCGCCGTCTTCCGCCGCGGCACCCGCTCTAAAAGTTGCCTGGCGATCGGCTCGAACAATTCCGCCCCATACTCCTCGATCTCCCCCGCATCACAGCGGCGTGCCAGTTCCGGGTCCAGCGGCAGTTGCCCCAGCAGCGGCGACCCTATCTTCAGCGCCGTGCGTAACGCCTGGCTGGGGCCGAAGACCTCGATCTTCTCCCCGCACTTGGGGCAGGTAATGTAACTCATGTTCTCGACCACTCCCAAGATGGGCGCTCCCATACGTTGGGCCATACTGGCCGCCTTGCGCACTACCATCCCCGCCAGGTCCTGCGGCGAAGTGACCAGTACCACCCCGCTGAGCGGTATGGACTGCATCACTGTCAGCGAAGCATCGGAGGTGCCGGGGGGCAAGTCCACGACCAGATAGTCCAGGTCACCCCAGAATACCTCATTCCAGAACTGCTTGATGGCGCTGCTGATGAGTGGGCCGCGCCAGATGACGGCCTCGTCCTCGCTGGGCAGCAGCAAATTGATAGACATCACCTTGATGCCGCCAGTGGTTTCGGCGGGGAGGATGCCCGTAGGACTCATCAGTGGCGGCTTATGGAGGCCGAACATCATGGGGATGCTGGGACCGGTGATATCAGCATCGAGCACGCCCACTTGTTCACCCCGACGATTCAGCGCCACTGCCAGCAGCGCCGCCACCGACGATTTGCCAACCCCGCCTTTTCCACTCAGCACGGCTACCACGTTAGCAATCTTGTTCGCGGACTGTGCGGGCTTGGGAGCGCCCTCGGATGCGGTCATGAACGCGGCACGCTCCTTCTGGCTCATTTGGGTCAGATTGACTTCAACCTGCAAAGCTGCGTCTAGCTTCGCGACTGCCCCCTTGACCATGCGCACCAGGTCGTCTTTGATTGGGATTTCTGCGAAAGGCAGTGCCAGTGTAAGCTTGACCCTCTCATCCTCAACGCTTACGTCTCTGATCATCTCCAATTCAACCAGATTGCGCTTGATCTCGGGGTGCGTCACTCCACGCAATGCCTCAACAACCTGTTTGTCTGTAATCATTTTCCTCCCTCAGGATTTCTCCACTATTCATTGTTAGTTGGCTCGTTCTCTTATCACTCTCATCACTCTCATCATCGTCAGCAACCGCTTGCCTGGTATCTGGCGGAAGGTGGCTCCCTGGCTCACGGCCTGAAGGCTATCCAGCAGTGTTCTAATGATGCTCACCCTCACCCTCCTCCATGTGGCGGCGGTAAGCTCCCAAGAGATAATCGATCTTCTCTTTGCTTCCCTCTAGATCCTGTGTCCATAGGGCCAGCACCTCGTCCCCCTGTGCGGTGAGACGATAGACCCGCCGGGGCGGTCCCTGCGTTTGCTTCTTGTCCCAGGTCGAAGTGATCCACGCTTTCTCCTCCATGCCCCGCAGGGCTCGATAGACCGCGCTGGGGTTCATGTCCCCCAGGCCAAATTCCCCCAATCGCTCCAGGAGGGTATAGCCGTGGGCAGGAGCATGGTGCAGGAGCAGAAGCAACGCCGGCTCCAGCATCCGTACTGCCCGGCGACCACGTCTCCGCCTCCTGCGACCCTGTCCTCGCATCCCTGTTCCTCCCTTGCAGGACCACCACACCCTGGCTCAGACAAGCATAGTATACCACACTATGTGTGACTTGTCAATAGCCAAATGTCATATAGTTTGCCCACCCTCCCACGATGGGTTGCGACGCATGCATGATTGTGCTATACTGACCGCAGCGCCCGGCGCCCGCGACCGTAGCCGCTGCGCGGCAGGCCCGACTGCCAAGGCGCGGGCAGGCGGTGAAGGTGGGCGCAAACTCAACACGAAGGGAGAACAGGAGATGCAGAGTACTGCCGATCTGATGCGCAACGCCAGAAAAGCAGGTGTGGCGATTCCGGCTTTCAACGTGCCCTACTTGCCTATGGTCGAGCCCGTGATCCGGGCCGTGGTGGATGAGGATTCCTTTGCGCTGGTTGAGGCGGCGCTCTTGGACTGGACGAAGTTCGAGGGCAAGAGCGCCACCGCTGTGATGGAGGAGTTCCTGAAGTATCACGATCCCGATCATGTGCGGCTCCATCTCGATCACGTGCCGGTGATAGACGAGGAGAACGAGAGGGTGAGCTATCTTGCCGTCATTGCTGAGGCCATTGGATTGGGCTATCAGTCGGTGATGGTGGATGGCTCGCGCCTGGATCTGGAGGGGAACATCGCCGCCACCCGCATGGTGACTGAGCTGGCTCACGCGGCGGGCATCCCCTGCGAGGCGGAACTGGGCGCGGTGCTGGGGCACGAAGCAGGACCACTGCCTCCGTACGAGGAACTCTTTGAGTCCGGCTTGGGATTCACAGACGTCGGCGAGGCCAAGCGCTTTGTGCAGGAGACCGGCTGTGATTGGCTTTCTGTAGCCATCGGGAACATCCACGGGGCGGTTTCCGGCGCCCTGAAGGACAAGAAGAAAGTTGAGGCCAGGCTGGATCTCGACCACCTGGAGAAGCTGTATCAGGCGACCGGCATACCGCTGGTCCTGCACGGCGGATCGGGAGTGAAGCAGGAGCATGTGCTCGCCGGTATCAAGAAGGGCATCACCAAGGTGAATGTGGGCACGGAGATCCGGCAAGCATACGAGCAAGCTCTGAGGAAATCGGGCAGTGTGTCCGCCGCCCAGGATGCGGTCTACGCACGCACGGCCTGGGTCATACGTGACTATTTTGGCATCTCTGGAGACAGGGAGCTAGTGACCGGCTAGGCTCTGGGCAGGTAGGGGAAACTGCCCCACAGTCGCAAGGAAGATGAAACCCATCGGGAGGAACAGTTCATGAGCAAGACAACATTCGGCGTCCTCGTCGGTAACCGGGGCTTCTTTCCCGACCACCTCTGCGAGAGCGGTCGGGCGGAGATTCTGCGCGTGCTGGAGGAGGAGGGGATCGGGGCAATCACCTTGAGCTCAGAGGACACCAAGTTCGGCTCGGTGGAGACGTGGGAGGATGCCAAGAAGTGCGCCGCGCTGTTCAAGCAGCACAACGAGGAGATCGACGGCGTGCTGGTCACGCTGCCCAACTTCGGCGATGAGCGGGCCGTGGCCGATACGCTGCGTTTGTCCGGGCTACGCGTGCCGGTGCTGGTTCACGCTTTCCCCGACAAGACCGCCAGGATGTCGGTGGCGGATCGGCGTGACAGCTTCTGCGGCAAGATGTCCGCCTGCAACAGCCTGTGGCAATACGGCATCCCCTACTCCCTCACCACGCTGCATACCGTCTCGCCCGACGCAGAGAGTTTCCGAGATGACCTGCGCCGCTTCGCTGCCACCTGCCGGGTAGCACGTGGCCTGAGAGGAATCAAGATCGGCGTGCTGGGCGCCCGGCCAGCGGCCTTCATCACCGTACGCTACAGTGAGAAGCTGCTGGAGAGGGCTGGTATCAGCGTGGAAAGCCTGGACCTCTCGGAAGCCTTTGGGCAGGCCAATCGGCTGCGGTCCATCGATGGCGAGGTGCAGCGCAAGTTGGACGAGATCAAGGCCTACGTGCCCTCTCCGGGCGTCACCGAGGAGGCACTCCTGCGCATGGCCAAGTTCGGCCTGGTCATGGAACGCTGGATCGAGGCGAATGATCTCGTCGCCACCGCGGTGCAGTGCTGGACGTCCATCGAAGAGTACTTCGGCATCGTGCCCTGCGCGGTGATGAGCATGTTGAGCAATGCGCTCATGCCCAGCGCCTGCGAGACGGACATCACCGGCGCCATCGGCATGGTTGCCATGCGGCTGGCTTCCGGCAAGCCCAGCGCGTTGGTGGACTGGAATAACAACTACGGTGATGATCCCAACAAGGCAGTGGTCTTCCACTGCAGCAACCTGCCCAAGGATGTCTTCGCCGATGTGAAGATGGACTATCAGACGATCATCGCTGCCTCAGTGGGCAAAGATAACGCCTACGGCGCCATGATGGGCCGCATCAAGAGTGTGCCTTTCACCTATTGCCGCGTATCCACCGACGACACGCGTGGCGTCATCCGCGCCTACGTTGGCGAGGGCGCACTGACCGACGAACCATTGGAGACCTTTGGCGGCTACGGGGTGGTGCACATACCGGGTTTGCAGCGGTTGTTGCAGTACATCTGCGAGAATGGCTTCGAGCACCACGTGGCTCTCAATCTATCGCAGACGGCCGCTGCCGTTCACGAGGCGCTGAGCAAGTACCTGGGCTGGGAGGTGTACTGGCACAGGGCCAATGGCGTGTGAGCCGTTTTGGGCTGAGCGGAGGCGACTCCATCGGCTCCCTTGGCTCCATCGGCTGACTGATGAGGGAGAGACTGGGAGGATAGAAACCAATGGAATACCGTGAACTGGGGCGAACGGGCTGGAAGGTGTCGGCCATCAGCTTCGGCGGCTGGGCCATCGGCAGCGAATGGGGCAAAGTGGACGATCGGGAGTCCCTTGCTGCGCTGCACCGCGCCGCTGATCTGGGGGTGAACTTCTTCGACACGGCGGACGTCTACGGCGGCGGGCGGAGCGAGCGACTGGTTGCCCGCTTTCTCAAAGAGCGCAAAGGGGAAAGAATCCACGTGGTCACCAAGGCTGGCCGCCGGTTGTCACCGCACACCGCCGAGGGCTACAATGCCCAGAACCTGACTGGTTTCGTGGAGGACAGTCTCAGGAACCTGGAGACTGACTGTCTCGACCTCGTGCAGTTGCACTGCCCGCCCACGGAGGTCTACTACCGGCCTGAGGTGTTCGGCGCCCTGGATGACCTGGTCGAGGCGGGCAAGATCCGCTACTACGGCGTCAGCGTGGAGAAGGTGGAGGAAGCGCTGAAGGCCATCGAGTATCCAGGCGTGCAGACGGTGCAGATCATCTTCAACATGTTCCGCCATCGCCCGGCTGGGCTGTTCTTCGGCGAGGCCAAGCGGCGGAAGGTGGGCGTCATCGCTCGTGTCCCTTTGGCCAGCGGCCTCCTGGCGGGCAAGATGACGCCTGAGACCACCTTCGCTTCGGACGATCACCGTGCCTTCAACCGTGAAGGGCAGGCTTTTGACCGAGGCGAGACCTTCTCGGGGGTGAGCTTTGAGACTGGCCTTCGGGCGGTCGAGGAACTGAGAGCGCTCCTGCCGCCGGAGGCGACGATGGCCCAGATGGCCCTGCGCTGGATTCTGATGTTCGATGCTGTAACCTGTGCTATCCCTGGCGCCAAGCGGCCGGCGCACGTAGAGGACAACGTCCGCGCTGCCGACCTGCCCCCCTTGTCCGATTCGACGATGGCGAAGGTGCGTGCGGTGTACGACCGCTACATCCGCGAGCAGGTGCACCAGCGCTGGTAAGGCCGTTCTCAGGAACAGCACGAATCCAAAAGAGCAGGCGGTGCTCACCTGCGCACTGCCCGCTCCTCATTTTCGCTCCAGGCGCAGAACAACTCTATTGCCTGGTTCTTCTCCAGTGTGGGTGGTTTTCTCCCCGCATGTGCCGGATGATATACTTCGCCGCTGGGTGGTTGACACGCCGCAATTCTCTTACCACGGCCTCACGATCATACGGTACTCGGCGATGTTGCACGTGGTAGCCGGCCTCATTGGCCTCCAGCATCACGTAACTCGCTCGCAGGTCGGGCGGAAAGGGGTTGCTCACACTGCCCGCGTTCAGCAAATGCACGCCATCTACGGTCAAGTCCATCGGCCAGTGCGTGTGACCCACACACAGCAGGTCCGCTTGGCTCTCGGCAGCCATAGACTGCAACTCCTCCTGACTCGTGCCCGGATGCATGCTCAGTCCATCGTCACGTCCAGGGGACGCGTGGACACATAGTACCCGTGTGCCATCAGGCAGCACGGTGCGGAACTCCAGCGGCAGCTCTGCCAACCATTCCATCCATCCTGACGCGGTGACCGCACCTTGCGTCCATGCAAAGCTGCTGGCGATCTCCACACAGGCTGGCCACAGGGCAGGATTGGCTTCGCATTCTTCCATTGCGACGGGGAGTCCGCCGGTGACCAGGAAGCGGTCTGTGTTGCCTCGAACCAATCTGGCTTCGGGCAGTTGGCTCACTCTTTCCAGTACCCCGACCGGATCATGGCCTATGGCCGCCAGATCACCCAGGATCCAGTAGGCATCAACGCCTCCCTGCTGCTGGATGTCCTCAAGCACGGCATCAAGGGCGATTGAGTTTCCGTGGATGTCTGAGAGCAATGCAATTCGCATCGTATTCCTCAGGGCAAACGCTTGTCCGCTCACGATTGCCGTGCGTACTCCGGCCGGATATCTTCGCGCCGCAGCAGGTTGGCATTGGTGATTACGGTGATCGAGCTTGTGGCCATGGCAATCTCGGCCAGAACGGGGTGCATCAGGCCCAGGATGGCCAGCGGGATCATGACCACGTTATAGAAGAAGGCCCAGAAGAGGCCCTGCATCACTTTGCGGAAGGTGGCGCGGGAGAGTTTCACCGCGCTGACCACACCGGCGAGGTCGCCGCGCACCAGGGTGATGTCGGCGGCCTCAATGGCGATGTCCGTCCCCGTACCGATGGCGATGCCCACATCGGCCTGGGTCAGCGCCGGGGCGTCGTTGATGCCGTCACCGACCATGGCGACCAGCCCATCGGTCTCCTCTTGTAGCCGCTGGATCTCGGCCAGTTTCTCGTCCGGCAACACCTCCGCCAGCACGCGGCCGATCCCCACCTGACGGGCGATGGCCTGCGCCGTGCGCTCGTTGTCGCCGGTGATCATGGCCGTCTCCAGGCCCAGCGCCTGCAACTCACGGACGGCGGCTACGGCATCGTCCTTGAGGGTGTCAGCGACCGCCAGCACGCCCAGCAGATCCCATTTACCCCGAACAAGTTCGAGACTCCGGGCGACCAGCATTGCTGTCTTGCCTTCGTCCTCCAGACGGCGCATCTCCTGCTCCATCGCTGCTGCTTCCATGCCCTGTTCGTTCATGAAGGCTCGGCTGCCGACGAGCACCGTGCGGCCATCCACCTCACCGCGCACCCCCCTGCCGCGCACGGCCGCGAAGCCGCTCAACTTGCCCAGCGTCACTCCCTGCTCGTCGGCCTTGCGCACGATGGCCTTGCCCAGCGGGTGCTCGCTTCCCATCTCCACCGAGGCAGCCCAACGCAGAAGGGTTTCGCGTTTCGCGTTTCGCGTTTCGGGTTGGGCAGTGGAGTCTGAATCCGCAATCTGCAATCCGGAATCCGCAATCAGAACGTCCGTGACGCCTGGTTGACCTTTGGTCAGCGTCCCCGTCTTGTCGAAGACGACCACGCGCACGTCCCGCATGGCCTGGATGGCCTCGCCGGAGCGGATAAGGATGCCGTTCTGGGCGCCGATGCCGCTGCCGACCATCAAGGCGGTGGGCGTGGCCAGTCCCAACGCGCAAGGGCAGGCGATGACCAGCACCGAGACGGTGGTGATCAGTGCCAGCGTGAAAGCGTTCAGGTTGGGGTCCACCCAGGGCAGAAAACCGGCCGCCCATTCGGCCACAGGCCGCAGCACGTCAGGGAACAGAAACCAGGCCAGGAAGGTAAGCAGGGCAACGCCGAGGACGACGGGCACGAAGACAGAGGTCACTCGGTCGGCGAAGGCCTGGATGGGCACTTTGGTGCCTTGTGCCTGCTCGACCATACGCACTACCTGGGCCAGGAAGGTGTCTTTGCCAATGCGACTGGCCCGCACGTGCAGCAGTCCGTCCTGGTTTACGGTAGCTCCGATCACCTCGTCGCCTGGACGCTTGGTGACGGGCATGGATTCGCCTGTGGCCATCGACTCGTCCACAGCGCTTTCCCCCTCGACGACGACACCGTCGGTGGGGATCTTTTCGCCAGGTCGGATGACCATCACGTCGCCCACCTGCACCTCGTCAATGGACACCTCTCGCTCGCGCCCCTGTCCTGAGCTTGCCGAAGGGCCGTCCACCAGGATGCGAGCGGTCTTGGCTCCTAGCTCCAGCAACTTGCGGATGGCCTGGGACGCTTGGCCCTTGGCGCTCGCTTCCACATAGCGGCCCGTCAGGTGGAAGGCCATGATCATGGCCGACACGCCAGCGTAAGTGGGGATGGGCGCGAAGAAGGTGGCGATGCCGGTCAGGAAAGAGGCCCCCGTACCCAGGGCGATGAGCGCGTCCATGTTGGGCGCGCCGTGGATGGTCGTGCGCCAGGCGGCCACGTAGGTGCGCCGTCCCACCCAGAAGAGCACCGGCGCGGCCAGCAGCAGCATGCCCAGTTTGAACACGGTCTGGTTGGGCCAGGCCAGCCCGGCCAGCATCTCCGGCAGCATCCACAGGATGATAGGGGCAGTGAAAGCCCAGGCCAGCAGCATCTTCCGGCGGGCATCCTGCATCTTGCGTACCTCGCGGGAGAGTTCCTCTTCCGCTTTCTCCTCCGCCGTAGGCAGCACCTCGTAACCTGCCTCGGCCACGGCGCGGCGCAAATCGGGCAGCCCGGTCGCGGTGGGAAGGTATTCCACGACAGCCTTCTCAGTGGCCAGGTTGACGTTGACGTTCAACACACCCGGCACGTCGGCCAGGGCTTTCTCGACATGGACCACGCAACTGGCGCAGGTCATGCCGGCGATGGGCAGGGCCTGCTTCTCCGTTGCCACATCGTACCCCGCGTCGCGCACCGCTTCGTCCAGCGTTTCGGGCGAAACCAGGGCCGGTATGAAACTCACCGTGGCCTGTTCCGTCGCCAGGTTGACCATTGCCTCTGTCACGCCCTCCACGTTGTCGAGGGCGCGCTGGACGTGGCTCACGCACGAGGCGCAGGTCATACCCTTGATGGGCAGAGTGATGGTTTGCTGTTGTTCGGTCACTGCAACTACCTCCAAGCGAGTTCTAAGTTCGGTGTTCGGTGTTCGATGTTGTCGGGTTCGAGTGGCAACTCCGAACCCCGAACGCCGAACCCCGAACCCCTGCCATACGGCGCAATCGCATGCCGTTCAGGATCACGGCCACCGATGCGCCCACGTCGGCAGCGATGGCCATCCACAACGTGGCCAGGCCCGCCGCTGCCAGGACGAAGATGACCACCTTGACAGCCAGCGCAAAGGCGATGTTGGCGGTCACAATTCCCCTCGTCTTGTGGCTGAGCCACACTACGAAGGGCAGTTGTGAAAGATCATCGCCCATCAGTATCACGTCGGCGGTCTCCATTGCCTGAGCGGAGCCCGCGCCCCCCATGGCGATGCCCACATCCGCCCGAGCCAGCGCTGGAGCGTCATTCACACCATCGCCGACCATGGCCACGAGAGGGCGACCGCCAGAGTCGCCCCTCCGCTCCGCCAGCGCGGCGACGGCGGCTACCTTCTCCTCCGGCAGCAGCCCGGCACGCACTTCATCTATGCCCACTTGGCGACCGATCTCCGCGGCCACAGTGGGGTTGTCGCCGGTCAGCATGACCGTGTGCATGCCCCTGGCCTTCAGATCGGCGATCGCTTGGCGGCTGCTAGGGCGCGGCGTGTCGGCCACACCGAACAGCGCGCATACCTCGTCGTCGTGCCGCACCATGATCACCGTCTTGCCCTGGGCGGCCAGTTCGTCGGCCAGCCGGCACACAGACGGTTGATGTGGGATGGACTCGTCGAAATGGGCGTGGCTGGCGACTGTGACCAGCGCGCCGTTGACGGTGCCTTCCACTCCGCGCCCGCTCAGTATGGTTACGTCCTGAGCGCTGGGCACTACTACCCCTCTGGCCTGTGCCTCCGCCAGGAGCGCCTGAGCCAGCGGATGGGACGACTGCGCTTCCAGCGCCGCCGCGTGTTGCAGGCCGCAATCCTCGGGACACTCCCCGCAGGTGCAGACCTCCACCACGTCGGTTGCCACCGGACGCCCTTCGGTCAACGTGCCGGTCTTGTCGAAGGCGAAGACCTTCACCCGACTCAGAGCTTCCAGGTAGCGCCCGCCCTTGATCAACACTCCGTGCGAGGCGGCGTTGGTCATAGCGCTCACCAGCGTCACCGGTGTGGAGATCACCAGAGCGCAGGGACAGGCGATGACCAGCATCTGCAGCGCCCGCATCAGCCAGCCCTGCTCGCCCCAGAACGGTTGGCTGAAGAGCAAGGGAGGGACAATGGCCACCAGCGCGGCCACCGCGGTGACCGCTGGCGTGTAGACGCGGGCGAAGCGGTCAATGAATCTCTGCGCCGGCGACTGCCGCGATTGCGCTTGCTGCACCAACCTCACCATGCGGCTCAGCGTGTTGGCAGCGGCCAGGCGGGTTACCTCCACTTCCAACGCGGCGGTGGTGTTGATAGTGCCGGCGAAGACATCGTCGCCGGGCTTCTTGTCCACCGCCACACTCTCGCCGGTGATCGGGGCCTGATCCACACCGCTCTGCCCGGCCCGCACGATGCCATCCACGCTGACCCTGTCGCCGGGTCGCACCAGCACGCGGTCGCCGATGGCGACTTGCTCCACCGGCACCTCTCGCGTTTCGCCGTTGGGCAGTTTCTTCAAGGCCATCGGCGGCGCCAGGTCGTGCAGGCCCTCCAGCGCACTGCGAGATTGGTCGGCGGCGTATCCTTCCAGTGCTTCCCCCAACGAGAAGAGCACGACCACAATGGCTGCCTCAGCCCACTCGCCGATGAGCGCCGCACCGACGACGGCGATAACCATCAGCGTGTTGATCCCCAGGCTGCGAGCCAGCCACACCTCCTGCCAGGCGTGGCGCGCCACGGGGATTCCACCGACAACGATGGCCGACGCCGCGAAGAAGACGAGGGCCGTCTGGCTCCACGGAGGCGCGCCTGCACCCGCCAGGCTTGCCGTGAACAAAGCCGAAAGGGCCAGTCCCAATAGCGTCAGCAGTGCAGCGACGGCGGTCAGTCTCGTTTCACGTTTCGACAGGACGAAGCGGAGGAAGCCGAGAATGGGCCGACTCTCTGAGCGGCGCTCGGTGACCAGCGTATAGCCTGTCGAACTTACGGCCCTGGCAATCTCCTCGCTTGGCAGGTCTGGCATCGTCATTGTGTAACATGAAACCGTCAGCGTGCCGGCGGCGTGGTCAACCTGGCAGCCGCTGACGCCTTCCACCTGGCTGACAGCCGCCTGGACCCTTGCCGCGCAATCTATGCAGGTTAGCCCTGCCACGGTGAACGTCTTAGTTGGCATGTGCCGTTGTGCTTTTTCAGATGAACAACGTGATCGCCGACCGGCGCGCCTCTCGGACGTAGGTCCCCACGGCCCCATACTCGTCAATCAGATCCTCACGCAAGTCCTTGCGACCGATGTCCATGATCTCCATGGTCATCTCGCAGGCGATGATCTTGCCGCCCAGTTCCTTGAAGTCGGCCAGCAATCTTTCCAGCGAGGCTACGTTGGCTTTCTTCATGCGCTGCTTGATCATCCACTTGCCCAACCCCAGCATGTGCATCTTGGAGAGCGGCCCCTTCTCCAGGCCGCCCTTCTGCAACCGCTGCAGCCCCCAGAAGGTGAAGTAGATGGACACCTCCATGCCCATGGCCAGGGCGCCGTTGGCGACGATCAGCGCGCTGTACACCTTGTCCATGTCGCCGCTGTGCAGGATGATGGTCGCCCGTTCGGTCGTTGTATCGTTTGGGTTCATTACTCTACCCTCCACTTCCATCACAGCCAAGTCCCAGGATTGAGGTGGCGGGCCACCTCAGCGGCCCGCCACTCCAAAGATAGACTTAATGCTCGTGCTTGGTCTCTTTCTCACCCTTGGTGTATTTCTCAGGGTCCTTGTCGAAGGAAACCTTGCATCCTCGCGCACAGAAATAGTAGGTCTGCCCCTCGTACTCCGAGGTAGCCGCCGCCGTCCTGGGATCAATCGTCATCCCACAAACCAGGTCTTTCACCTTTTCCATTTTCGTCTCCTTTTTGATCTCTGTCATCTTTGTTCCTTGCGTTAACGCTCTAACTCATCCAACACGCCGCGCAACACTGCGGCGGACTTGCGCAGGGCCTCCGTCTCCTGTTCATTCAAAGGCAAGTTCAGCACGCGCTCCACACCACCCCGGCCGATCACCGCCGGCAGACTGAGGTAGAGGTCCACGATTCTCAGCCATGTTCATTCTCTCCATCTACCTCCTACTGTGCCACGCTCAGAGTACTACAACCGCACTTTGCCATTCTTTCTAACGAGCGAAGCGACGAAGAATCTCGTTGTGGCGGCGAAGAACCGCCTGCCAGGGCGGATCATGGTAGTTCTCCTTTCGGGAATTCTTGGATTCTGAATAGTGTGGACCGGTCCTACCATAATTGACGCAATAGCCTGCCCGAATCTTACCTCTTCGCTATCCTGCTAGTGCTTCAACACATACACCATGTTCAGCAGCTTTTCGCTTCCTGCCGGGGACAAGCCCAGGTCGCACATCTCTGTTTCCAGGTCTGCAAACGTGCCATAGCCGCCGAGGTACCCGTTCACACGCGCCGCAGCCGTGGAGTTTGTGAAATCGTCGGTGGCGGGGTACATGGTATCGAACTCTCTCATGAGGTCTGGTGCCTGTCGCAGTTGATGCTTCTGATGGTAGGCCTCGGCCAGGTAGAACTCAGTGGCGGGGACGATCTCGGTGTAGATCTGGCGGTTGATCCGGGCCGCTTCGCGATCCCTCGTTTCTATGGCCAGCCTTTTCTGCTCGTCATTGTGGAAAAACACGATAGACATGTATTGCCGCGACAAGGCCGGCCCCGTGGGGTTGTGACTGTCCCAGAAAACATCCAGCAGCTCCTGATACGAAATCTGAGCCGGGTCGTAGTCTATCTGGATTGTCTCGGTGTGATCGCCTAGCTGGTGATAGGTGGGATTCTTGGTCTCGCCACCGGCGTACCCGACGCGGGTGCGAACCACGCCGCGAATGCTCCCGAACCGGGAGTCTGGGCCCCAGAATCAGCCCAACGCAAAGGTCGCCGTTTGCGTGTTGATGGGCGCGGCGGCGTCTATGGGTGGTATCGCAGCCTGGGCCGCACCGCTCTCTGTCAGATCCATCGTTTCCCTCTCCTTCACCGAATCGAGAAAAGCCGAGCCAAGAAAAACAAGACCTACAAGACACGCAGCGATCACCACAATTAGGAAGACTGGTGTGGTTGCTTTGCTCAGGTTTGCCATTGCTTCATACCTCTACTTACGTTTCAACTGATCGGCGGCCGCAGCCTCTGCCAGCCAGGTGAGTTGCCCATCCGTGGGGCACATTCGCTGTGCCGGGGATTGTGCTTTGGGGTCTTCCAACACCGCCCGCACGATCTCGGCTTTGGCAACTCCGGTCACCAGGAAAAGAACCAGCCGGGCGGCGTTGATGGCCGGAGGAGTGAGGGTCACCCGGTACGCCGGACGGTCTTGATGGTAAGCTGTCACCGCGACGACCGGTCGCTCTATCTCGTGCAGCGCGGCCAACCCAGGGAAGGCAGGAGGCGCTCGGCGTTGACCCGCCCGGAACTGCTACGGTGAACCGTCCCCGAGATGCCATCGCTTCCGCTGCCAGGGTGACGAAACGCTCCGTCGCCGCCCGTGCCAGGCTATCAGTATCTGGATAGATCTCGACCTGACTCATCAGGCACCCTCGTGCCCGCCGCAGCCGTGGAGCCGTGCCCGGCCGTCCCGAGTCAGCAAGTCACCCGCCACCGATCAGTCGCGCGCGCAGAGCGGCCAGGAGCGCCTCAAATTCCTCGCGGCAATCGCGACAGCGTTCCAGGTGATCTTGCACCAAAGGCATCGCCTCAGCAGCGTTCTTGCCGGCCAGGGTCATCTCGACGAAACGGTCCAATTGCTCGAAGCATTCGTCGCAGCCGATCTCGTCCG
>Ga0208279_1001006_pt1 | contig 17351 bp, 14 predicted proteins | sample AntAceMetag02UKM_FD_184766 | JGI IMG/M metagenome (GOLD analysis project Ga0208279, IMG submission 184766) | Saline lake microbial communities from Ace Lake, Antarctica - Antarctic Ace Lake Metagenome 02UKM (SPAdes) (version 2) | ecosystem: Environmental > Aquatic > Non-marine Saline and... | reverse complement strand
AAGAGTATTTCCTTTAGGCTATGAACCTGATAATCAAGAAACAACAGTCCCGCAAAGAGTTATGGGGTGGTACTTGCCAATCGTGGATAACGATATTATAGAAACATATTTGAAGATACCACCTAATTATAAATTAAACACATCAATGTATTCCAAAATGGTCGAAATTCAATGTGGTAAAAGTATATCAGCAATAACAAATGTTAATACAGGCGCTAAGGTTAATGCATCACGGATTAGCCTAATTCTGAATAGCTATAAAATGGCATTAGGAAAACAGCTAAAGAGAAAAAAAGAGAATATTGCCTCAGATGGATCATGGCCCAATTGGGCTTATTACATAAGGAATAGCAAAAAGATCGAATCATTATGGATGCGGAAGAACAAAATAGCCAAGGATCTATTAAGACAGATAATAGGAAAAGATCCGTTTGATATGAAAATTAAAGACTATACCAGAACTAATCGTGATCTTAAGTTATTTCTACGACTCTTGACAATTAAATTGTGGGTGGATCAACATCTTTGATTTAGAAAATGTTTGCTGAGCATAGTCATATAAAATTTAAAAGTTTTTTCCAAAATAATTACTTTATTAATTTGGACAATACAATTTTAACCATTTAATTTTTAGCGATAAAATTTGAACGGAGTAAGGCTGATCATGAATCCTATAGTAAAAGCTACAATAGAGTCAATATGGGACCAGGCACTTCACAGCGAGTATAAAATTATCGAAAATATTCATAAGGAAAGTAATGATCAGAGCAGGTTTCTTGAAATCGGATGCGGTTCACTGGGTTTTTTAAAAAGGAAAGGAGACCGACTTGATGATTTATTCTCCAATTCGGTTGGTATTGATATTGACAGAAAAGCCCTCGCAAAAAATGAACAAGTAAAATATCCTGTTTGTGCTTCATGTTACTCTTTGCCCTTAAAGACGAACACATTCGATATAATTGTATGCAGATGGCTTTTTGAACATTTGGAATGTCCTGAAACTGCGATACAAGAAATTAATAGAGTTTTGAAGAAGGGAGGGTGTCTTTTTATAACAACACCTAATTTGCTGAATTATGCTATGTTAATATCCAGATTTACGCCAACATTCTTTCACAATATAATAAGAACAGCCGGCGGCGGGTATGAAAATATCAAGACTTATTATAGGGCAAATACCAAGAGAAAAATAATGAGATTGGCATATAGAAACAACTTTGAGATTAAAAATATCAATACTACATCTTATAGCTTTATGTACTATAATTTCAACAGCATACTATTCTTTACTATGAAACGACTTGGTGAGTTAATGTCCAGTGTAGCAAGCCAGTTCCACCTGAAAATTACTTGTGTCATGAAGAAAGTACACGACTAATAGAGCCATCCTACCCCACAAAAAATATCGTATTTCTATAATGGACCTATCTAATATTTGTTTGATTTTAGCAATCCTTACTCCGTTATCAATTTTATTAATACGCGATTACATGAAAGGCCTGTATGTTTCTGTATTTTTATTGGTCTTTTTGTCCCATTATTTGAAGATAGAAACTCCGGGTAGTTTTCCAGATTTCCCAATTCATAGATTGATAATGATACTTTTAATTATTGTCTGGCTGATTAAGGGCAATACAAACAAAAAAACTGTCGGAGTTCCTTTTGTTAAATTATTTATATTTTATTTAATTACAAATTTTATATCTTTGATAATTAGTGTGGATTTCATATCAAGTCTAAAACAATATTTGTCCTACATAATCGAGCTATTTTTATATTACTTGATAATCTTTAAAAGCATTGAGAAAAGAGATGATGCGCTAAAACTTTTAAATTATATATGTTTTGGTCTTGTTTTAGTCGCTTTTTTTGCAACAATTGAAAAATACACGGGATTTAATCCTGTAAACAAGTTTGTTCGCGGATATATAAAACCAGAAAATGTTGGTTCAGTAATCTCGACCTATCCTCATCGGATACTTCTTGGTTATGCTATGGCAATGGCATTTCCTATTGGGCTGGCATTGATTGATAAAGTAAAGAAAAATAGAGTAAAACATATCATCGCATGGTGTGTAACATCTTTGTTTTTAGCGAGTTGTTTTTTTGCTAGTAGCCGGGGACCGTGGATAGGAACAATAATTGCCGGACTAATGATATTTTCTTTGGGGTCTTCCAGTTCACGTAAAAAGATGATGATAATTACTATGTTTTGTATACTGACCTTTATTATTAGACCAGGAGTCCTGGAGACTTTAGATTACAACGCTAATGCAACTTTTGAAAAAGGTTCAATAAAGGGTGATAATTATCAATATAGATGGGAATTATGGGAAATAGCCTATTCTGAAATAATAAAATCACCTGAAAGAGCACTCTGGGGTTATGGCCAAGGCAAGAGTAGTGCAATGAATATCAGTGCCGACGTTTCAGTCTATCGGCATAGGGCCGACATTTTGAGTTGGGATAATAACTATGCATGGTATCTTGTGGCAACAGGTTTTGTAGGATTAACATCCGTTGCACTCCTGTATGGTTCGGTATTGAAACAATTGTTTGCATTGAGACGAAAACTTTCGGCATATGATAAAGATATAATGACATGTATTATTTCAAGCATTATGGTTTTTATCTTTATGATGTCAAATGTCTATGTATTTGCTCCACAATTAAACTTTTTATTCTGGGCTTTAGTGGTGATCGGAATTAAATTAGGCAAAAATAGTGAATCATATCTTCATCAGTAAAGCAAACGTTAGAATTAATGTGTATAGAGTTATCACCTTGTTTGTAAGCGTTGGTTTTTGGATAATTTATTCGGTTTGGAAAAAGATACAACGAATTTCAGGAAACCAAGGTTCAGGCACGTGTGTTGTACTTTACTATCATGGGATCGCCAATAAGCAACGGAGAAGATTCGCTCAACAGTTGGATGATATCATTAAGTTTTCTGAGCCAGTTCCAGCAGACATAAAAATGGATCTTGAAGACGGATCTAATTATATTGCTGTTACCTTTGATGATGCATTTGTTTCTATAATTGAAAATGCTTTGCCTGAATTGAATCGTCGCAATATTCCTTTCACTATTTTTGTTCCAACACAATATATTGGCTTAAAACCTGGATGGCTTAACGGCGATTTCCGCCGCCAGATTGACGATGTCGTCATATCTGTTAATCAATTAAAAGAACTAAATAAAAATGATCTTGTCTGTATTGGCTCTCACTGCGTTACACATAGAAACCTTTTATCTTTGAATGAAAAGGAAGCAAAAAGAGAAATATTAGAATCCAAGTATGTCCTCGAAACAATCCTTAAGAAAGAAGTCAAGACCTTAAGTTTCCCTCATGGCTACTTCAAGAATGAGCACGTAGAATGGGCCCTTCAAGCTGGATATGAACGTATTTTTACAATTTTACCCACTCTTGCATCCTTTAATAAATCTGAATATTTGACAGGTAGAATTTTAGTACATCCAACAAATTGGAAGCTAGAATTCAGGTTGAAAATACTTGGAGCATATCGTTGGGTTCCTTTGGCGGTTTCTTTAAAGCGAAAATTAAAGTCTTATTTTAGTAGCGTATATTCTTCTTAGCCAGTATCAGCAATAACACACAAAAAAAATGTGAGCGAAGTCAAATGAATCCAGAAAGACTTGGCAGTCATTATGATTATGAAGTTGATCAAGTTGAAAAATATGAATGGTCAAAAATCATAAAACAATTTGATGATGCCACAATCTATCAGACGTGGTCATATGGTTTAGTACGTTGGGGGGAAAAAAACTTAAGTCATCTAGTTCTTAAGAAAAGCGGTGAGGTAGTAGGCTTGGCACAATCTATTATAAAAAAATTACCTATAGTTAAGGCAGGCATTGCCTACATCCCCTGGGGCCCAATTTGGCAAAGACGTGGCGAGCAAATAAACTATGATAATTTACGTCAAATACTTAAGGGGCTAAAGCAGGAATATGTTTTAAATCGGAAACTTCTTCTAAGAATGACACCCAAGGAAATAGAAGGTCATGACGACAGAATAACAAAAATCTATTTGAGGGAACGGTTTAAACGTGCCCCGTCAGTTGTCTCAAATCGAACACTATTACTCGATCTTGCACCTTCACTTGAAGACATAAGGAAAAATATTGCTCAAAAATGGAGAAATCAATTAAACAGAGCCGAAAGGAATAATCTTAAAATTGTTGAAGGAACCAGCGACGAGTCATATAAGACCTTTTTAGTGCTCCAGAAGGAAATGCTTAATCGCAAAGGGTTTGTGCCTGGTGTAGATTACAATGAATTCGGAGAGATTCAAAAAAATCTCCCCGATCCTCTCAAGATGAGGATTGTGGTTTGCGAGTATGAGGGTCGATCAATCGCTGTTGCTATATGTTCTGCTATTGGAGATACCGGCATATATCTCTTAGGCGCTACTGCCAATAGAGGTATGAAACTGAAAGGCTCCTATTTATTACAATGGCACATTATCAAATGGCTCAAAGAGCGAGGTTGCCGTTGGTATGATCTGGGTGGAATTAATCCTGATTTGAATCCAGGAGTGTTTCATTTCAAATCCGGTATTTCACGAAAAGATGTATCGCATGTTGGTCAATATGAATTGTGTGAAAATAAAATAAGTTTATTCGTTGTAAGGTTAGGAGAAATATTCAAGAAATACATTCAGAAATTCAGTATGTTAAAAAAAAATAGTCAGACTTCTACAAAAATCTAAAATTACAGTTGTCTCAAAAGTTTTAAAAATATTAGTCTTTGGCTAACACATAAAAAAGGAGGCAAATAGCGATGAAATTTGTTTACCATAAAATTGATAAACTTCCAAGGCTTTCTTGGTGTGCGATTATAAAAAAACAAAATAGGATAATAGATGTCTTCCATGGACCATGGGTTGAAACAAAAAGTAAATTTTTCGTTGAGGGCGCATGGGATGGCACTTTCAAAGAGGGAAATTTTGATCGTTCATTTTTAATGGGCTCCGGTGGAAAAATTAATGGGAATAAAACCATTTTTTGCACACCTTACCATATTCATGAAAAACTTTTTTCCTTGAAAATAAATAATCAACTCTTCGTTTCACCATCACTTACATTTTTATTAGCTATTACTGGAAAAAATTTAGATATAAATTATATACCTTATCAGGTTGATTTACTAAACATGGTTCGAAATATGAGTAATCACATTGGATCAATTCCTATCGAAGGTAAAATGGAAATAACTGTTTACCATTTCCGAAACATAGAGGTAAATTCTGATTTAAGTATTAGCATTTTAAACAAAGCAAACACTCCTGATTTTAAAAAGTTTGAAGATTATAGAGATTTCCTTATAGAAAAACTTCGTTTACTGGCAGAAAACGCAAATTCGATTGATAGAAAAATTCAGTATACTCCTATAAGCACAATTTCATCTGGATATGATTCGTCAGCCTGCAGTGCATTGGCAACATATATTGGCTGTAAAGATGCAGTCACTTTTAAGACCGCTAGAGCCGAAAAAGGTCTCAAAGACAGAATTGATAGTGGCAAACAAATTGGGCAAAAGTTAGGGCTCAACGTAAAAGAATATGATCTCCTTGATTATCTTAATAGCGCAGGAATTCCAGAAGCTGAATTCGTTGCATGTGGAGATCTTGGTCAAGATTTTAATCTATGTTCCTTTGAAGAGGCTTGGTCCCAAAAAATGGTTATTATCGGTAATCATGGAGATCATATATGGGATCGAAAATATAAAAATCCACAAAAAGATATCTTTAGGCGTGGTTCAGGTGGATGCTGTTGGTCAGAATTTAAATTTAGAGTAGGCTGGATCTATGTACCTTTACCATATATAGGATGTCTCAGTCATCCTAGCATCTATAATATTAGTAACTCAAAAGAAATGGAACCTTGGTGTATGTGGAATGAGTATGATCGGCCAATATCTAGACGTATTGTAGAAGAAAAGGGAGTGGGTCGTAATTTGTTTGGGAAAGAAAAAAAAGCAATAAGCGTTTTATTAAATACTGATAAAAGGCTTCGCTCACAAATGAATTTGAATTCATTGAAATCTTTTGAAGAATTTCATAGAGCTAATAAACATAAACGAAATCAATTAAAACAGGCACTTTGGAATTGTATATTTATTTTGTATCGAATCTATAGTATGCTTTTTCAAAGATTAAATTATTTTTTTAAAAAAAGAGATATATCTTTTCAAATCCCATGCCCGATACCTGATAAATTCAGTCAATGTCCATCTTCTCCATCATTCCTTGTTCATTGGGGAATATCTTTAATCAAAGATCGATATAAAATAAATGATGAGCACAATCTATTATGAAAAAAATGCCCATAGTTAAAGCAGGCATTGCCTACATCCCCTGGGGCCCAATTTGGTATAGTCGTGGGGAGGAAATAAATTATGATAATTTACTTCAGTTACTTAAGGCAGTGAAGCAAGAATATGTTTTAAAACGGGGCCTTCTTCTGAGAATTGCACCTAAAGAAATTGAAAGTTTTGACGACAGAATAACAACGATCTTTGTAAGGAAAGGGTTTAAACGTGATCCATCAGTAGTGTCAAGTCGAACACTAATGCTCGATCTTACACCTTCGCTTGAAGACATAAGGAAAAATCTTGCTCAAAAATGGAGAAATCAATTAAACAGAGCCGAAAGGAATAATCTTAAAATTGTTGAAGGAACCAGCGATGAGTCATATGAGACCTTTTTAGTGCTCCAGAAAGAAATGCTTAATCGCAAAGGGTTTGTGCCTGGTGTAGATTACAATGAATTTAGAGAGATTCAGAAAAATCTACCTGTCATGATAAAATGAAAATCTTGGTGTGTGAATATGATGGAGAACCGATCTGTATAGCAATCTGTTAAGCGATTGGAGATGATGGAATATATCTACTTGGGGCTACTGCTAAAAAGGGTATGAAACTGAAAGGCTCTTATTTATTACAGTGGCGTATAATACAATGGCTTAAAGAGAAAGGTTGTCGGTGGTATGACCTGGGTGGAATTAATCCTGAATCGAATCCCGGAGTTTTTCATTTCAAATCCGGCATTTCGAGAAATGATGTATGACATATTGGTTAATATGAAATAAGTGAAAATAGAATAAGTTCGTCTATAGTAAAGACAGGAGAAATATTGAAAAAGATTGTCAAAAAAAAGGTGCTCAAAAAGTAATTGACTAAAGCTAAAAAAGAAAAATGAATAAATATTGTGAATGTGTATGGGTTATGCATTTAATGTACTGACTTATTTAAACAAATCATGAGACATAATGGAGTTAACCGTGCGACTGTCTGATAATTTGATGAGATTTCAGAAGTATTTCCAACGATATGGCGCATTAGAGACGGTATTGCACTTATTTAAAGTCTTTAACCGGTCTTTATTGGGCAATCAAACTTTTATTTTTTTTGTGAACTTATGCGATGTGCCGAAGGAGTATAATAAGTTACCTTTGGACATAAAAATAGAATATATAAACAGTGAACACGAAATTAAGGAAAATGATTTAACACGTCTCACTTCATATTGGGTTAAGGAAATATTATATAGAAATATTAAAGAAAGATTTAAAAGAAGTGATACAGGTCTATGGGTATTAAGAGTTCAAGAAGAAATAGTAGCTTTTTTGTGGTCAACGAGTAACATTCAGAATCGAGATTGGTTTTTCCCATATACTGACAGAGACATGTATCTTTTTGACCACGTTACCCTTCCGGAACATAGAGGAAAACGTTATCATTCAATACTTATGCAATACGTACTTTACGAGCTTAAGAAAAGGGGATTCGTTCGATGTTTTATGTACGTTTTCAAGTGGAACAAATCAAGTCTTAAATCTGTAGCCAAAATGGATTGGAAATTTTTCGGTACCGCACGAAAATTTCACATTTTTAATAAAGTAATAACCATTTGGGGTTAATTTATGGAATTGTCTGTTATTATAGTGAATTGGAACACAAAAGATTTATTAAAGGACTGCCTGAATTCCATAAAAATAAATACTGACAATCTCCAAGTCAAGGTCATTATTGCCGATAATTCTTCACACGACGGCAGTAGAGAAATGATTCGGTCCCTGTTTCCAGATGTTGTTCTTATAAATTCCGGTGGAAATTTAGGGTTTGCAAAAGCTAATAATATTGCAATTCCATATGCCGATGCTCCATTTATATTATTTCTTAACCCCGATACTATTGTTCTGAAAAATTCATTGAATATTATGATTGAATTTATGAAAACCAATCCTTCAGTAGGTGGACTTGGCTGTAAAATGAGATATGCTGATGGAAGAACACAACCTTTAGGTCTGCAGTGGTTTCCATCACCTTTAACAGAATTTATCAACCTATTATTTCTATCAAATAGAATAAATAAAAAAATTAAAAAATACTTACCGTATCATGACCCGGAACAAAGTGGCTATGTATCAAAACTTTACGGTGGGTGTTTAATGGTGAGAAAAGATGTCTTGGACACCATAGGATATTTTGATGAACAATTTTTCATGTACGGTGAGGATGTTGATCTTTCAAGGAGGATTACAGAGGCTGGATGGAATCTTTTTTATTTGGCCGAATCACAAATAATACATCTTTGCGGCGGGGCTAGCAGTAACACCAGTAGTAATTTTTCAATTCTGATGAAATGTGAATCAATATCAAAATTAATGCAAAAGTATTATGGTAAAATGGGAAAATCTCTATACAGACTTTTAATATTTACCGGTTCGCAATTAAGATTGTTTGTGTTGTGCATTCTATATTTTGTTTCCTCTTTTATACATGAAGGCAACAAAACAAACTATTTAGATTCATTCAGTAAATATTTTGTGATGCTCAAATGGAGTTTAAATCTCCAAAAACCAATAATAAAAGATTAACTGTACAAGATGAATTACGAAATACATACTTTATTCGCTGGTGATCTAATGTTGGGGGGCGAATACATTTCTCATGCAGAAAAAAACAACTTTGAATTATTGCACCCATTCAGATTAATAAAACCATATTTTTCCGACGTTGACATAATTTTCGTTAATTTAGAAGGTCCACTTTTTAAAGGACACAATAAAAGACCAGACGCTTCATTAATACTCTCAAACCATGCTAAAATAATTGAATTTCTGAAGAATAAATCAATATGCATAGTTAATATGGCGAACAACCATATTATGGATTACGGGTCAGAAGGACTGGAGCAGACAATAGAACTATTGGAGAAACAAGGTATTTATTTTATAGGGGCTGGCAAGAATAAAATCCAAGCAAATCAAGAAGTCCTTATCGAAGTTAAAGGAAAAAAAATAGCTTTCTTAGCGTATACAACAAAAGAACGCCATGTTGGTTCTATCATCGCCGGTCCCGATAAACCTGGATGTGCTTCTTTATCAGATATTCAAAATATAACAAAAAAAATTAAATATCTGAAAAAAACAACAGACATTGTCTGCGTTTCTCTTCACTGGGGATACGAATATTTTTCTTTCCCGAGTAGCGATCAAGTTAAAATTGCGCACGCCCTTGCAGACGCGGGAGCAACATATATAATTGGCCACCATCCACATGTGGTTCAAGGAATTGAAAAGTATAAAGATACATTGATAATGTATAGTCTTGGCAATTTATTCTTTTCTCCTATTAGATCGATATACGGACGACCTCATTATCAAAAAGATATTACAAAGGAATTCATGCTGGTAAAATCTGAAATAGATGAGTCGCTGAGCTTTAAATTTGAAATAATAGGCGGAAAAGTGAAAAAAGACTATGTGCTTACTGAATATAAAAATAACGACCAGGAAATATTTGCTTCCAAACTTGACAAATTATCAAAGCCGATCTCTTCACATAATTATGAACAGTTTTGGAATACCTATAAAATTAAACGCGAGAGGGAATTGAGAAAAGAGAGCCTCATAGAAGCTTTTAAAAAGCTATCCATGATACCATTAAAACAGTTGATAAAAACTATCACAATAGATGATATAAAACGAAATGTGAATAGATTTATCAACCTGTTCATAAGACCAAATAAAACTTGAGTAGAATAATTATGAGATGCAGAATTTGCAATAACTCCAAGCAGAACAAATTGTATTTTGTGCGAGAAATGATGTTTGGCTTTAGAGATCAATTTTCTTATTTTCAATGCTCTAATTGCGGTTGTTTGCAAATCTCAGACATTCCGGCTGATATGTCAAGGTACTATCCAGAAACTTATTACAGTTTTAATACTACAGTTTCCAAGTATGAAAAAAACACATTCAAAAAGCTATGCGTAAGACAAAGAGATCGTTTCGCGGTGTCTAACAAAGGAATCACGGGGCGGCTTTTATATTTAATGTTTCCTTACAATAAACCGAGCTTGTTATCTGAAATTCCTTTAGCAGAAAATTCTCGTATATTGGATGTTGGTTGTGGAATGGGATTTTTGCTTTATTCTCTTCGGGAGATTGGTTTTTCAGAATTGCTTGGTATCGATCCCTATATTGATCAAGATATTAAATATAATAATGGACTAGAGATCAAGAAACAGTCAATTTATGAGATTAACGAGAAATGGGATTTAATTATGTTTCATCATTCATTTGAGCATATGCCTGATCCGTTCGATGTCCTTCAATCTGTTTCACGACTGCTAAATAAAAATGGTGTTTGCTTGATAAGTATACCTACTGTTTCATCGTATGCCTGGGAGCACTATGGTGTAAATTGGGTTAATCTTGACGCACCAAGACATTTTTATCTTTATTCCACTGATAGCATTAGAATATTAGCAAAAAAAACTGATCTTGTAATAGAGAGGATGGTGTACAATTCATCAGAGTTTCAGTTCATAGGGAGCGAAAAATATTTGAGAGATATTCCGCTAAATTCCAAACAGTCATATACCTCTGCTTCCTCAGGGGCATTATTCACTGCTAAACAAATAAAAAGGTTTAAGCAGAGGGCAAAGCAATTAAATAAGATGAATAAGGGTGATAGCATTGCATTCTTTTTACGAAAAATTAAAAAATAAAGTAACTTGATAGTTGTTGGAGGGCAAGTGCATGATCTCAAAAACACCCATTGAATATTTTTTCCACTTTTGGAATCGTGTAAAAGCCAAAGCCTATACAATGCTTTTATCTCCAAGCTTTTTTTCAATGGGGAAAAAATGTTCTATAATGCCTCCATTCAGATTTGGCAATCTCTCGGGAATACAGTTCGGCAGTCGTATTACTATCCATAACTACTGTTGGATTCAAGCATATGACGATAAAAAATACCAGGAACTGCCCAAGCTCATAATTAAGGACAATGTTACTATTGGGAGCTATTCGATTATTTCCGCTGTTAAAAGAATTGTGATTGAAGAAAACGTTTTTACAGCGCCTAATGTGTATATTTCTGACCATGGACATGAATTTCAGGACGTTAGCATACCAATAGTTAGACAAGTATTCGAAAAATAGCTGAAGTTAAAATAGGTGGTAACACATGGCTTGGAAAAAACTCATGCATTCTACTATGCGTAATAATCGATAGACACTGCGTAATTGTCACCATCGTGGTGGTAAGCCATGATAGCCTGATTTCTCAGTTGCTGTGGGGTGCCTGCAAAAGTGATCGAAAGATATAATAAGTACAAGAAATATTGGGAAAGGGTTCAAAGAAGTGAATAGAACTTTGACTAACATATTGTATTCTTTTATAGCTGTGGTGATAGCAAAATGTTTCGGAATAACCCAAACTTTTTTTTTGGCAAAAATTCTTGAACCGTCCGATTATGGCGTATGGATAAGCATGCTATTAATAATTTCATACGCTCCAATTGCAAATTTTGGAACAATTGAGGCTCTTTTAAAACAATTTCCATACTTCACGGGAAAGGGGAAATTGGCCAGAGCAAAAGAAATCGAGGATTGTGTTTTAGGATCAACTGTGCTATCGACAATATTGATTCTTATTATTGGCTTTACCTTTCATTTTGTTATTAAAAGCCAGTCAGTTGAATCCCTTTTACCACTATTACGTGTCATGTTTGTAACTTCTGCTTTAAGCCTTTTATCAGCTTATTCTTATTATCGCTTTCCAGCGCGCCATAATTTTAAGATAGTCAGCATTATAGATACGACTCGAGCCTTTCTGTCCTTTTTTTTAGTTGTTTCATTTTCATGGTTTTGGGGCCTGCAGGGTACAGTATTAGGGTTATTAATTACAGAGGTTGTAATTTGCGTCTTTTCAGGCACACTTAGTATCAATATATGTGGAAAACTTGGGATAAATATTGATCTAAAGACAATAAAAAACCTGATCTGGATTGGTTTTCCAATTTCATTAATCTGGTGGATTTATATTGTTCAGACATCTGCAGACCGTTTAATTTCAATATGGATGCTGGGAAGTAAAGCAACAGGTTATTATGGATTAGGGGTGGCGCTTGTTTCTATAGTTATTCTCCTTCCCCGTTCAGTTAGTCGTGTTCTTTATCCAAGAGTTAATGAAAAAATAGGTGAAACAATAAGTCAACAGGAGCTCAGGGGACTTGTAATTGAACCGGCCCAAGTGCTTAGCTTATTACTACCATTAATGATAGGCACGTTAATTCTGCTTTCTCCGATAATATACCATCAGCTATTACCTAAATATAGCCATGGTTTAGTTTCAGCACAAATATTACTGGCAGGATCTTTTTTTATTTGCTTAGTTAGAATCGGAGGAAACTTTGTTATTGCAATTGACAAACAGAGCTCGCTTCTCAAATATTTTGTGATAAGTTTAATAGTTAATATTTTAGGTAACATTGCCTTTGTCAAGTTGGGTTATAATATTGAAGGAATAGCTATAAGTACCAGTTTTTCTGCAGCTTTGCTAACATCGCTTGTTTGGAAATCGGTTTTTAAAAATATGGGGTATACGAAGATCGATCAATGGAAGGGCATACTTGATCTTTATTTGCCTTTTCTCTTGTCATTGGGATTGATTGGTTTTTTTATATTGTTCGTTCCTGATTTTTTAGTTAAAACAGGTTTGTTATCGTTATTGCATGTTATTATTTTTGTTACACTGTTTTTGGCAATAGTATTATTCATAGCCCCTTTTAATAAAAGGGCCACGAAAATTTACCATTTGATCAAAGTAAATATGCGAAGCAAGTCTCATGCTTTGATTCACTGACTTAATTGTTCCCTTGAATTTTGATTTTGGCTTATTTTTTGCATGAGAAATCTAAGGTAAAAGAGACGACTGTGTTACAATAATAGTCCTAAAGCAAAAATCCATTTTTGTTAAAAAAGGGTTATTCAACTACGTATTTTACCGGATTTTGGTTGACGGTAATTGCCAATTTTAGGGTTATTGCAGAGCAATAAATATTGGTTTGATTAAAAAAAATATAAATATAAGGGAGTTGTCGTATGTCGAGGTCTTATTACTTATTTAAAAAAAATCTATTTAGTTTGATTATAATACTTGCAATGTCTTTTTGCGCTCAGGCATCGGCTGCGAACTGGTATGTTGATAATGCTGCTTCTGGGAGCAACGATGGCACTAGTTGGACGGAGGCTTGGGAGAGTTTTGCTGATGTTGTATGGGGAGGAGGGGGTGTTATCCCAGGCGATACATTATACATAAGCGGTGGTTCGACTTCTAAAACGTATAATGAAAGCCTGACAATAGGTGCCAGTGGCTCATCGGGATCGTTAATTACAGTCAGGGTTGGGCAGGATGCAAACCATAACGGCACGGTTATAATTACAAATGCTAGCGGACCTGGCATTTATGTAATTAGTAAAAATTATGTAACTATAAGTGGTAATTATAATGATCAATGTAAAATCAGAGTAACGGGTTGTAGCACTGATGGTGTGCAGTTATGGGGGAATTCTACTAATATTGTTTTAACATATGTTGAGGTAGATTTTAATGGAAATGCGAATAATGAAGATGGGATAGATATATCTGTCAGTTCGACCACAAAACCGGCTTATGAGGTTAGTTACTGCAAGATTCACGATAACTACCAAGACCAGATTCATGGAGGTCGTCAGGTAGAAAATTCAGATTATGGATATGTCTTGATCCACCACAATGAGATTTATAATTGTAACGATGATGGAATAGAAACTGCTGTTGAAGGTATGGATATATACGAAAATACAATGCACACGCTTGTCAGTAACGGTGGAAGTGGTCATCCTGATGGAATAGTAGTGATGTATTCTTATGGGAGGATATGGAACAATACTGTGTATAACTTTGGTGACCCATTGGGGGTTAAAATCAGCAATTCATACATCTATCCGAATATGTTTGCACAGACGGAAGGTGAATCAAAAGGACATCTTAGGATTTATAATAATCTTATGTATTCCACTTTAGACCCATATGATAGCCAGTGGCCTATGGGCATCTACTTCTCAGCGCAAAAGGCGGCAGGAGCAACATATACAGCTTTAGAAGACGTGGTTATAGCTAACAACACAATTGTAGGTATGTTTTTTTCAGGTATTGGAGCATTTTTCTGTGCAACCGCTGAAGATAATATCAGTGATTTTATCATAGAAAACAATGTCATATTTAATTGTGGTAGGAAAGGTTCTGCATATCCTGCTGTAATGATTGGAAATACGGATGAGCCTTTTACTATGGGATCGCATGGAGATGGGAAGGATATCACATATGATCATAATTTGCTTTATGAAGGAACTAATGGCAATACGGATCATAAATTTAAAGGCATATTATATAGCTATCCAAACTTTAAAAACTTAGATACGGGTGGGGCGGGAATAAAAAGCCAAGATACTGATGCCGAGATTTTAGATAATCTTGTTGGGCGAGGGATATCCCTGTCGCAATATTTCAATAATGATAAGAATGGACTTTCCCGGCCTCAAGGTGCTGAATGGGATATGGGTTGTTATGAGTATGTTTATCCTCCTAGTTTAATTGAACCAGTAACTAATTTTGAACTCTCTAATTAGCAGAAAAAATGTAAATAGGCAGAAGTATGAAAAACTCTCAGGTTTTTCAATTTAATATTTTTTGATAAAATTATTGAGAAGGTGAAGTGATATTAGGAGCTAACAAATACCATTTTTTATTTTTTCACAATATTATTCATGAAATATGAAGGAAAAATGGACTATTTTTGTCACAAACACGAACATTTTTTGGCAAATTTTACTGGAATTGTTAACAAAGTTTAGCAAAAATCATATAAAATGACGCCAATCGAATATTTTTTTAAAAAATACTATAGCTTATTTAAAGATGAAAACACCCCGATGAAATACACTTCGTGTTGGTCAAATGGATAAATGGTCGATTAGCCCCGATTAAATTCGTTGCACTCTTTTTTTTCGATAAATTTAATGGGGTAAATCAAATGGTTGAATAGCTCTAAGGGTATTCAACTAACCCCCGATGACGGGATCCTCCAAAGGCGGATAAATCTCTGCCACACAAAACCAATAAATTACAAACCGATCTCACCATAGTACGATACTAAACGCCCTACGGGGCACAGCAGGGCTAACTTCACTCCGCCCCGAATAGCTGATTTCCGCTTTACTCCAACAAGCGGGAAAAAATTCAGTCCAGTATGATCTCCCAGAAATATTCTTTTATTTAACTTTAGATAATCATGCGTGAATTGCGGGACGTCCATAAATAAGTAAGTAACTAGTAAATTAAAGTTCAAAAAGGTAATCATGGGGAGGTGGCTTAAATGGGAAAGCGAATTTTTTTGCTTTTTAAAAAGCTTTAAAATGTGATCCAGGTTCGAACCCTGGCCTCTCCACCAAGTGCAAGTTCGCTTAGCTCACAAAAGGATCAAGGTAAAAGGTTAAAGGACCAAGGATAGAGGGAAAGGCTGGCCCCGGTGAAATCCACTTGCGTTCGTCTTCTTCGAAGCCCCGGTTAAACATAAGCAACAGATTGGTTGAACTGGGTAAAAATTTAACCCCGATGAAACAAATAAAAAGGTTTCATTGGGCAGGCTGGGCAAGCAGAGGGAAGCGAGGGGTTACGTTAATTTTGGATGCTTAATGTTGAATGATGAATTTTGAGTGTAATGTTTCAGACAAATCAATTGTTAAAAGGTGTTAGTTTGAGACGATTTGAAATTATCTCATTCGGGATCGATTAAATGTGAATTCATTCTACTTCAAAAACGGTTCGATTTAATCCGGATTGGCGAATAATAGATAACAAAGTTCCAGTCCGTATCTCTTTATGCTTGGGGACCGGAATCGTTATTGTAGCGTCTCCCGTCTTTTTTTGCATGACTATATGGCTTCCTCGTTGTCGGACTTTTACGAAACCATGCTGAACCTAAGCTGAGCGTTTCAAATTTTTGAATTGGTTAATTTAACAATATTTTTAAGGTACTTTGACATTTTGAATTTCAATAATTTGAAACCCTACGGGATTTCCAATTTCACCACATCTACTGCGTCAGATGCCGTTCTGCATAGACGACTATAGCAAAACAACATTTTCCTTGTACACCCGGCAAACTTGAAAATCGCTCAACTCAGGTGAACCAGGATCCGACAAACTTCTATGCCTGATAGAACCCGCAATTTAGGCAACAGCTACCTCCAAACGTGTGATGAAAATCTCATTATGAAGCTTTTCTCTTATTTCGGATTTAGATGCATGCTCAAAAAACAGCCCCAACGCTTCGGCAAGATTATTGCGGGCTTCTTCAACGGAATTGCCTTGGCTTGCAATATCCAGTTCAGGGCAGAGCGATACATAGCCGTTACCTTCGCGCTCAATGATTGCCGTAAATTGCTTGTATTTTTGCATTACAAGTATCTCCTGTTTCAAATCATCGTTCAAAATGAACAAAATAAGGTTTCTGCGAATAGATTGTTAAAATTCTCTTGTTTTTCATAAAAACTATACACTCGGATTGTCAAATGATCAAGATCTTAGTTGCTCCTAATAAAAAAATGGGATGTGAATGGAGATAGAGCTACGCTAACTAATTGAGGGATCGGGGAGTTTTTATTGTAAACCTTTATATATCAGCGGAATGGATAATTTATTTAAAAAGCGTGTACTGTTTGAGTGGTTTAGGGATCGTTAGAAGGAACAGGTATAATGGGGGACGTTGATGTGATGCAAACGTGCATAAAATCCGATTCGTTGTGTGCGATGAAAGGTGATGGAGACTTACTTATGATTATAACAGGTTCAATGAAGAGGTTTTGAATTATCAAGACTATGTTTATTTGGTTGTTAAAAACCTGGTCCTTAGGGCCTCCGGCTCGTAGAGCCTACGCCTCGGAGAGCCAGGTCAGAGTTCTTCGGCTCTGCCTGAAGAATCGCTGCA
>Ga0208279_1001005_pt1 | contig 17398 bp, 12 predicted proteins | sample AntAceMetag02UKM_FD_184766 | JGI IMG/M metagenome (GOLD analysis project Ga0208279, IMG submission 184766) | Saline lake microbial communities from Ace Lake, Antarctica - Antarctic Ace Lake Metagenome 02UKM (SPAdes) (version 2) | ecosystem: Environmental > Aquatic > Non-marine Saline and... | reverse complement strand
CGCTGCATACACCCTCTCGCTGACCGCCAGCGCGGGCTTCACCGCGCCTGTGACCCTTGCCTTGCAAGGAGCACCATCGGGTGCGACTGCCTCATTTGACCCTAGCCCGGTCACCCCACCAGGCACCAGCCAACTGTACATCACCGCCACCGCTTCCACCGTGGCGGGAACTTACGCGATGATGGTTACCGGCGCATCCAGCCAAGTGACTGACACCACGTCTTTGAGCCTTACCATAAACCCAACACTTACTCTGATCGCGCAACCTGACGTTCACACCGTTCTACCCGGCGACACCGCTGCATACACCCTCTCGCTGACCGCCAGCGGGGGCTTCACCGCGCCTGTGACCCTTACCTTGCAGGGAGCACCATCGGGTGCGACTGCCTCATTTGACCCTAGCCCGGTCACCCCACCAGGCACCAGCCAACTGTACATCACCGCCACCGCTTCCACCGTGGCGGGAACTTACGCGATGATGGTTACCAGCACATCCAGCCAAGTGACTGACACCACGTCTTTGAGCCTTACCATAAACCCAACACTTACTCTGATCGCGCAACCTGACGTTCACACCGTTCTACCCGGCGACACCGCTGCATATACCCTCTCGCTGACCGCCAGCGCGAGCTTCACCGCGCCTGTGACCCTTACCTTGCAAGGAGCACCATCGGGTGCGACTGCCTCATTTGACCCTAGCCCGGTCACCCCACCAGGCACCAGCCAACTGTACATCACCACCACCGCTTCCACTGTGGCGGGAATTTACGCGATGACGGTTACCGGCACATCCGGAGTGCTCACCGATACGGCCAATTTGACCCTTATTGTGATCTCGAAGACACCCAGTTTCACCATGAGCATCTCTCCCACAACCTGTATTGCAAAGGCCAACCAGATAGTCTCTTATACGGCGGTGGTCAGTGGGGTAAACGGCTTTAGCGAGCCGGTGACTCTTACGGTCGTGGGACTCCCTCCCGGCATAACCGCAGCCTGGGGTGTCAATCCAGTCGCGCCAGACAATCCTTCAATACTGACCCTCTCCATCCCAAGCAGCCCACCGTCTGGTGACTACCCATTATACGTCGTTGGTGCGGCAGAAACACTAACCGTCGCAGAAAGAGTCGAACTGATCATACAGTATCCGATCATAGACCCTTCCTTCAGGAACTATTTGCCAATTGTCCTGAAATGAGTACAGTGTCTTTGACACTGTCTGTGCAAGCAGTTGCATTTCTTATGATGGGAATAGGAGTGTTGATGATGTGGCTGCCTCTGTGGAGAGCGCTTTCCAGATGGCGTACTATTCGTGAGACTAATTGATCAGGCAGTACAAACGTACAGATGTAGTGTGACAGGCAATCCTTAATGATGGAGAAGGAAGTTCAATGACCATCGAAGAACAGATCAGACAGTACATTGCCGATAACTTTCTGTTCAGCGACGATGGCTACCAATTGTCCGACGATGCCTCGTTCCTGGAAGAGGGTATTGTGGACTCGACCGGCGTGTTGGAATTGGTGATGTTTGTCGAAGAGACTTTTGACGTCATGGTCGAGGACGAGGAGATCGTGCCAGAGAGTTTTGACTCGGTGAGCCGGCTGGCGACGTACATTCGCCGCAAGATCGCTTGATACGTCGGCTGGAGAGCAAGCAATCGCCAGGAGGAATCGCTAGAATGTTGGTTCAGGACTTTTTGCAAAACAGCGCCGAGCGGTTTCCGGACAAGGCAGCCCTGGTCTGCGACGGCCAGCGGTTAACCTATGCTGAAGTCGAAGCGCGGGCCAACCGGCTGGCCCATGCGCTCATCGCCCACGGCGTGCAGCGGGGCGACCGGGTGGCCATCTACCTGCCCAACTCGGTGGAAGCGGTGGTCGCCATCTTTGGCATCCTCAAGGCGGGGGGCACCTTTGTCGTCGTCAACTCCACGACCAAGCGAGACAAGCTGACCTACATCCTCAAGAACTGCCGGGCCACGACCCTTTTCACTTCCGGCCGGAACGCCTCCCTGGCGGCCAAGGTACACGCGGCTGTACCCTCACTCAAGTTCACCGTGCTGAGCGGCAAACGCGCAACCACAGCCGCCGGGGATGGCTTTTACACTTTCGACGACCTGTTGGCCGCCTACCCTGCCAATCGCCCGGCCTGCCCCACCATTGACCAGGACCTGGCCTGCCTTATCTACACCTCCGGCAGCACCGGCGACCCCAAGGGCGTCGTGGAAGGCCACAACAACGTCGTCTTTGCCTCTGGCTCCATTATTCAATACCTGGAGAACATAGCCGACGACATCGTGATCAACGTGCTGCCCCTGTCGTTTGACTATGGTCTGTACCAGTTGCTCATGGTCTTTCGCTTCGGCGGGACACTGGTGCTGGAGAAGTCCTTTGCCTACCCGGCGGCGGTCCTCAAAAAGATGGAGGCGGAACGGGTGACCGGCTTCCCCGGTGTGCCGACCATCTTTGCGATTCTGCTCCAGACAGACTTGAGCCCCTACGACCTGAGCAGCCTGCGCTATATCACCAATACCGCCGCCGCTCTGCCGCCGAGCCACATCATGGAACTCCGCGACAAGTTCCCCTGGGCGACACTCTATTCCATGTATGGCCTGACCGAGACTAAGCGCACGCTTTACCTGCCGCCAGATCAACTGGACAAACGGCCCGGATCGGTGGGCATCGCCATCCCCGGCACCGAGGTCTGGATCGAGGACGAAGAGGGGAATCGCGTGGGGCCAGGTCTCGTGGGTGAGCTGGTGATTCGCGGATCGCACGTCATGCGAGGCTACTGGGAGAATCCCAAAGCAACGGCGGAACGGTATCGCCCCGGTCCCACCCCCGGCGAGCGGGTGCTATACAGCGGCGACCTGTTCAAGATGGATGAAGAAGGCTACCTATACTTTGTCGCCCGCAAAGACGACATCATCAAGAGCCGGGGTGAGAAAGTATCGCCCAAGGAGGTAGAGAACGTGGTGTACGGCATCGAAGGCGTCGTCGAAGTGGCGGTCATCGGTGTGCCCGACCCGATTCTGGGAGAGGCGATCAAAGCCTTCGTCGTGCTGGACAACGTCGCATTGACTGAGAAGGATATCCTCCGTCACTGCCGGGCACACATGGAGAACTTCCTGGTGCCGCAGCACGTGGAGTTTCGCGACAGTCTGCCCAAGACGAGCAGTGGCAAGATCAAGAAGACGGGCCTGAGTTAGTAGCCCTGTAGTGTAGTAACGACTTCAGTCGTTGTAGAGAAACGACTGAAGTCGCCACTACGAACACAGCATAATCATTCTCTCAGGGAGCCTATTATGTGTGGCATCGTCGGTATCTATAACCTGACTAAACACCACCCCATTGGCCAGCCCCTCCTGGAGCGGATGCTGGGCCTGATCCGGCATCGCGGCCCGGAGGAGTTTGGCATCTACCGCGACGGACGCATCGGCCTGGGGAATGCCCGGTTGAGCATCATTGACCTCAAAACCGGTTCGCAGCCCATCGCCAATGAGGACGAAACGATCTGGCTCGTCGTAAACGGCGAGGTTTTCAACTATGTGGAATTACGGGCCGATCTGGAGACGCAGGGCCACCGCTTCACCACCTCCTCCGATGTAGAGGTCATCGTTCACCTGTACGAACAGTTCGGTCCTCGCTGCGTAGAGCATCTCAACGGACAGTTCGCCTTTGCCATCTGGGACCGGCGGCCCGAGGCCGATGGCGGCACGCTGTTCATGGCTCGCGACCAGGTGGGCATCTGCCCGCTGTTTTACACAGTGGCCGACGGTGTGCTGATTTTCGGCTCCGAAATCAAGGCTATTCTGGCGCACCCGGCGGTCAGCGCTCGGCTGGACCTTGTCTCGTTGGCCCAGGTATTCACATTCTGGGCAACGCGGGCCCCGCGCACCGTTTTTGAGGGCATCGTCGAGGTGCCGCCAGGACACACCCTCATCGCCCGCGATGGCCAGATTTCGGTGGAACGGTACTGGGGCTTGAGTTTTCCAGAGGATGGGGCAGAACAGGGAGAGAACCTCTCTGACGACGAGTACGCTGAGGGCCTGCGAGAATTGCTGGTGGACGCCACCAGGATCCGCCTGCGGGCCGACGTGCCGGTGGGCGCTTACCTCAGCGGCGGGCTGGACTCGTCCACCATCACCGCGCTCATCCGCGATCATACCAGTAACTATCTCAAGACCTTCTCTATCGCCTTCGCTGACCCGGCATTTGACGAGCGGGCTCACCAGGAGCGGATGGTCGAGTTCCTGGGTACCGACCACCGCCGCATCGAGTGCGCCGACGCCGACGTGGGCCGCGTGTTTCCGGACGTCATCTGGCACACAGAGTGGCCCATCCTGCGCACCTCGCCCGCGCCGCTGTTTCTGCTCTCGCAATTGGTGAGGCAGAACGACATCAAGGTGGTGCTCACCGGCGAGGGGGCCGACGAGTTCCTGGGCGGCTATAACATTTACAAAGAGACCAAACTGCGTCACTTCTGGGCGCGAGACCCAGACTCTGCGATGCGTCCCCTGCTGCTGAAGCGGCTTTACCCCTACGTGGAGGGCCTGGGCCAAGGAGGCACGTTCCTGGAAGCCTTCTTCCGCAAAGGCCTTACCGAGACTGACCGGCTCGATTACTCCCACGCCATCCGCTGGGCCAACACTGTGCCACTGCGCCGTTTCTTCTCATCCGAAGTCCAGGCCGCCCTCAACGGCTATGACCCCGTAGCCGAGGTCGTCAGTGAACTTGAACGCCACCCGGCCTACAAGCGCTGGACACCGCTGGCGCGGGCACAATATATCGAGATCAGCATTTTCTTGTCGGAATACCTGCTCTCGTCCCAGGGCGACAGGATGCTGATGGCCCATTCGGTGGAGGGGCGTTTTCCCTTCATGGATCATCGAGTCATCGAGTTTGCCAGCCGCATCCCGCCCCGGCTCAAGATTCGCGGGCTGAACGAAAAGTACGTGCTCAAGCAAGCCATGCGGAAGATGTTGCCGGAATCGGTCTATGCCCGCACCAAGCGACCCTACCGCGCGCCGATTCACCGCAGTTTCTTCGGCGATACATCCCACGTCTACGTGCAGGAATTGCTATCACCGGAGATGATCCGCACAGCCGGGTATTTCCACCCCCAGGCCGTGGCCCGCCTGGTCAAGAAGGCTCAGGGCGCACATCGTTTCAGTGAGCGAGACAACATGGCGCTGGCTGGGGTGCTCTCCACCCAACTCCTCCACTACCAATTCGTCGAGGACTTTCCAGGCCGGCCTATCCCATCCATCGCCCCCCTGAAACTCTGCGTCGGCCCCACATCCGTTGTCCCACCCGCCATCCAACCACCTGAAGAGCAGGAGACACCATGATGACTTTCCACAAAGACGTTCTCAAGATAGACCCCGCCGCCGTGACCGAAGAACTGGTGGTCAGCCTGCGCCGGGATGTGCGCCAGACATTCCACCGTTCTGGGGCGGTGGTGGGCATCAGCGGCGGTGTGGACTCGTCAGTGGCGCTGGCCCTGTGCGTCCGCGCCTTTGGCTCCAAGCGGGTCGTCGGCGTGATGATGCCTGAGAAGGACTGCAGCCGCGACAGCATCGTGCTGGCTCGCAAAGTTGCCGAGCAGTTTGGCATCGAAACGGTCATTGAGGACATGACCGGCGCGCTGGTGGGTTTTGGCTGCTACGACCGCCGTGACGAGGCCATCCGGCGCGTCTTCCCCGAGTACGACCCCAGCTACGGGGCCAAGATCACCCTGCCGCAAAACGTGCTGGACAGTGACGCGCTCAATGTTTTCCACCTGACGATCATCACACCGGAGGGCGAGGAGAAATCGAAACGGCCCAATCTGCGCGATTACCTGCAGATCGTGGCTGCCTCCAACTTCAAGCAGCGCAGCCGCATGACCATGCTCTATTACCACGCCGAGTTGCGCAACTACGCGGTGGTGGGCACGCCGAACAAGAACGAGCATGACCAAGGCTTCTTCGTCAAGTGGGGCGATGGGGGCTATGACGTGGCCCCCATCCGGCATCTATTCAAAACCCAGGTCTACCAACTGGCCGAGTACCTGGAAGTGCCGCAGGAGATCCGCCAGGCCACGCCGACCACCGACACCTACAGCGCCCACAGTTCTCAGGAAGAGTTCTTTTTCCGCCTGCCTTTCGAGGTAATGGACCTGCTCTGGTACGCCCAGGAACACAACGTGCCGGTCGCCGAGGTGGCCCAGGTGATGGGCCTCACGGAGGAGCAGGTGCGGCGGGCTTCTAGCGACTTCGAGCGGAAGCGGCGCACGACGGAATACCTGCGCATGGCGCCGATTGGATACGGAGATGGGCCGCTCAACAGGTGAGATGCTGCTGAGTTGGGGCTTGGACAAACTCTTAATAATTTCCTAAAAATCAGTCCAGCGATTGACTTGGGACTACATTTCGGCTATAATAGTACAGGACTTGGGTAGATAAATCCGAAATGCGCAAGGAGGGGACAATGCACATCAAGAGCACACGCCTGGCTATGGCCTTCACGCTGATTATTGCTGCACTGCTGGTCTTCACGCCCACCGCTGTGGCATGGTATGATCTGAGAGTCGACTGCGACTACCTCTCTTTCATGTTAGAGAATCCCTTTGAGGAGCCTCTGACAAGGGACTGGCACGTCACCCTGGACGGGGAGGAGATTGTATCGGGCTTTGACATCCTTGCCCCCGGCGAAATTGTGGAATACACGTACACCTGGGAAGAACGCGGCGTTCACCTGGGGGCGGCGGTATACACTGTTCAGTTGCACGTTGATGGAGAGCTTATACTGGAGACACAAGTAGGGCCATGTGAATGGCCCTACTGCTTCGATAAGCACATCAATGGGCAAGACGCGGACAGGCTGGAAGAGGCTGTTGAGGCCAGCGAAGGTGACCCTCTGACCTTCACGTATGTGGTCACGAACACGGGCAGCGTGCCTATCACGTGGATTGGCCTGACGGACGATGTGTTTGGTGATCTGACCGACGAGTGCGGCGAGTTCCCCAGGACCATCCCCGAAGATGAGAGCGACTTCTGCGCGATCACCAGAGCCGCTGGGCAGGCTCCTGACGGCCAGCGAAACATTGGCACGGCGTATATTGAGTATCTGGATGACCAGGCTGACCCGGCCTGGTACATCACGCCGGAGCTCGCCTACTCCTTCGAGAAGTACATCAATGGGCAAGAGGCGGACAGGCTGGAAGAGGCCGTTGGGGCCAGCGCAGGTGACATCCTGACCTTCACGTATGTGGTCACGAACACGGACAGCGTGCCTATCACGTGGATTGGCCTGACGGACGATGTGTTTGATGATCTGACCGACGAGTGCGGCGGGTTTCCCAGGACTATCCCTGTGGATGAGAGCGACTTCTGCGAGATTACCAGACCCGCTGGGCAGGCTCCTGATGGTCATCAGAACATCGGTATGGCGTCTGTGGAGGGTCTGGATGATCAAGACGACCCCGCCTGGTACATCACGCCAGAGCAGCCCGCTTACTCCTTCGAGAAGTACATCAATGGGCAAGACGCGGACACCCTGGAAGAGGCCGTTGTGGTCAACCCCGATCAATTACTGACCTTCAGGTACGTGGTGACGAACACGGGCAACGTGTCCATCACGTGGACTGGCCTGGAGGACGACGGCCTGGAGGACACCGTGTTTGATCTGACCGAGGACTGCGGCGGGTTTCCCAGAACCATCCTCGAGGGTGAGAGCGACTTCTGCGAGATTACCAGAGCCGCTGTATACGCTCCTGGCGGCCATCTAAACACCGGTATGGCATCTGTGGAGGGTTTGGATGACCAGACCGACCCCGCCTGGTACATCACGCTGGAGCTCGCCTACTCCTTCGAGAAGTACATCAACGGGGACGAGGCGGACAGCGCCAGCGACGCCGTCAGGGTCCATCCTGGTGAGACCCTGACTTTCACGTATGTGGTCACGAACATTAGCAACGTGTCCATCACGTGGACCAGACTTACGGACGACGTGATTGGTGATCTGACCTCGGCGTGCCACCTCCCAGTGGGCATTGATGTGGGCCTGAGCTACTCCTGCGACATCACCGGAACCGCTGAGACCGACTATTCTATCCTCAAGGGGAACATAGGCACGGCTGATGTTCAGGGCTGGCTTCCCCAGCAGGACGAGGCATGGTATGAGACGCGCGGCGGCGAGGCGCCGCCCCCCGAGGCTCCAGTGGTAAGCCAGTTGTACCTGCCGCTGATGCTGCGCAGGGAAGGCTAGGCTGCACCGCCGCTGCTGTAGGTTCACAGCAAAACCAGGGGGACGGTAGACCGGCCCCCTGGTCACTATCCCACCTGTTGATGGACTCCTCTAATCTGTCAGTACCCCACTTTCGAATAACAGAAGCGGCCAATACAGGTATTCAGTCTGGCCAGTCAAAGAAAGACCCTCTGGCGACTTCGAGCGAAAGCGGCGTACGACCGAGTACCTGCGCATGATGGCGATTGGATACGGAGCGGTATCTGCAACAGCGACGTGATGTCGTCCCAGCCCAAGCATGCACCAGTTTGACGCCAGGGTCAAATGTCTTTGTCAGTACGTCACTTCCGAGTAACAGGCAAGTACACATAAGAGAGATACTCAGGTGGCATTCTCTCTCCATACTCGTATGCGCCGATGTCATAGCCTGCGCCGAGTGGTCTGGGAACGCCGTCGAAATCGTCCGGGACTTCGCTGAACGTCAGGCCCACATCAACAGCCGGAGAGTCTGACAAGAGCCTGAACCAGTCAGGGTCAAGAAGGCCAGGATCAGTCGAACCCGACTGGGCCAGACGGGGGTCTGCGATCACGTCACCTTGACCGGCTACTGTGGTGGAGGGGTTCTTTGACCAGAGGTTGTGGGAGAAGTGAAGTTCGGGGTTGTTGGTGACGACTGCAATTGGGAGGTCATCCTCTTGAACGAAGATATTGTTTTCGATTCTGCTGTTCTCATGCCCTCCAGACTCTATTTGGAAATTCGCCGCATTGTGGCTATTGACAAACGTGTTGTGAGCGATCAGGGAGTTCTTCAGACCAGTATCTCCCCCTTGCAACCAGAAGTAGAAACACCGATTACACCCCAGGACCAGGTTGTTGATTATGGTTACATCGCGTGAGACGGGGTCCGCTACTTCATCGCACAGTGCAATCCCCGGAGCATTGGTGAAGTGAGCATCACCTGTGCAGTATACCAGGTTGCGCTGTACCAACGCGGTGTCAATATCTGATATATAGACGTTTACCGCCCAGTTGTCGTAGACGACGTTATCTTCGATGGTGGTGTCATACGCTTCGAAAGTGGAGAGGCCCTCGCCCCAGTTGTTGTAGACTTCATTCTCTCGCAGCGTAGTCCGGCTTGGGCGACGAGCGGCGCTTAGACCGGTACCCCACCAGGGATAGGGGCTTTGTCCATACTCGTTGTTCGCGGCATTCCACCAGATTTTAGAGTGTTCAACCAGGTTGTCATCGCCGGTAACAAAGACACCATGCTCCAAAGCGTGATGAACGTTCAGATATTGGATCTGGTTGTTGCTTCCAGACACCATCAAATTTATCCCCGTGGAGTTTCTGATCTCAAAGCCTCTAAACACGACGTGGTCTCCAGAGACGCTGACCAGAGGAGTCCAGTGCTGCCCCGACCCGGGTGGCAGTGTATATTGTCCGTCAATGATGGGGTTCTCATTGGAGTAGGCGGATATGGTGATTGGTTGGTCTGCTGTGCCGTGGGCGGAGATCGTGACGTTCTCGTGATAGATGCCCTCTCTTATGTAGAGCGTGTCTCCGGGATCGAGGAGACTGACCCCCTTGTTAATCGTGCGGAACGGCTGTGCCTCTGTGCCTAGGTTGCTGTCTGAGCCATTCGTGGAGACGTAGTAGGTGCCCGGATCGGCAGAGGCAGTCCTTGGCGGTGCCAGCCACAAGAGCGCCAACACAAGCACAATCAACGGTACCACTGCAACATGCCGCACAACCACCCTTTGTGGAACGCGGCACGCCCAGCGTTTGGCGGCGAATGTCAGCCCCATCATAAGCGCAACCAGAATTGCTAACCCAATCATCTGTCCCTCCTATTGCTCGCCCATTCCAATGTGTTGCTGTCTTGTATCAGATCTAGGACTTCTAACTATTTTCTAAGCTTTGCAACCTTTTCTAATAACCTTGTGACGATTGTATCACGCGGGTTGGTGTGTAGCAATAGGAAGAAGGTACCGAGGGGACTAAAGTACTACTTTCCAATCCAGCGTTTCGCGTCAGTCAGCAGTTCCTCGAGCACTTCATTCAACAGCCACTCGTCGATCTCGCGGGTGCGAATCTCGCTGCCTGACGGCAATAATCGGGCGTGCGTTGCAAGGGGGAGTACGCAATCCAGCCTACCGTTGATGATCTCGACGACTCGCTGGACCACTGCCAACGGGGTGATATTCGAAGGCCCAAGTGGGCAGGTCACGGCGCGTCCGGTACCCACATCCTGGGCCATGTGGCGACGGAACGTTTTGCAGATTCCGTAAGTGTCTATTCGTCCAGCGCCTGCAGCGCCTCCTGGCATGTGTCGCAGCCAGGGGCGAGCTTCAGCGCGGCGTGAAAGGCCTCCCGCGCCCGGTCTGGCTCGCCGAGTGCAAGCCATGCCAGCCCGGTGTCGTAGTAGGCGGCGGCGAACTGCGGGTCAATCTCCAGCGCGGCGCAATACTGCGCCAGTGCCTCCTCGTAGCGGCCGTGTTTGTGGTAGACGTGCCCCAGGTCGGCTCGCAGTTCGGCCCGGGTGGAGGCCAGGCGGAGTGCCTGCTGATAGAAAGCGACCGCTGGCTGGGCTGGAGAAAATTCGTTCTTTTCTCAAGAAGCGACTGTTTTCCTCTCCGGCGGCCTTTGCTGCGACCCTGGCAAAACACGAGCAATCTCTGGTTGAAACGGTTGAAACCACGCAGCGAGCCAAGCGCCCGGCCCGACCATCTGTGGGCATCCTGCGCCGCCAGATTGCTCAAATAGACGAGGATTACGCCGACGATGACGAGTACGAAGAGGCCACCAGCGGAGCCGTAGATACGGCCACCCGGATGTTCCAGGAACCTGGCCCCCGTGAGCGTTGGCTGTTAGACCAAATGCGCCAGTGGGCCGCGAAAGCCACGGCCCAGCGCGATTGCAAGACCAAGGCTCTGATCAAACAACTGCGCGAGATCGTCAAGCCCGACGGAAAGTGGTCTGATGAGCAAGTCATCATCTTCACCGAGTACCGCGCGACACAGAACTGGCTGCACGAGATCCTGGTGGCCGAGGGGTTGGCGACTGGCGACCGGCTGATGACGCTATATGGTGGCATGGATAGTGAACAGCGCGAGCGGATCAAGGCCGTGTTCCAGGCCAGCCCTGACCAGAGCCCGGTGCGCATCTTGCTGGCCACCGATGCGGCGTCGGAAGGCATGGACCTGCAGAATCACTGCCACCGCCTGATACACCTGGAGATCCCCTGGAATCCAAACCGGATGGAACAGCGCAACGGCCGCATTGACCGGCACAGCCAAAGACACGACCCGCTGGTCTATCACTTTGCGGGCCAGGGCTACGAGCAGCGGGTGTCCGATGCCCGAGCCGTACCCCCCAGCGAGCTCGAAGCCGATCTGGAGTTCCTGGTGCGAGCCGCCGAAAAGGTGGAACAGATCCGCAAGGACCTGGGCAAAGTGGGGCCAGTCATCGCCCAGCAGGTGGAGGAGGCGATGCTGGGCCGGCGTACCCAATTGGACACGCAACTGGCCGAGGAAGAGGCGGGAGCGGTGCGCAAGATGCTCAAGTTTGAGCGTGACCTGCTCAGGCAAATTCAGCGGCACTTTCAGCAATTGCAGGAAACCCGCCAAACCTTGCACCTGACCCCGGAGCACGTGCAGTCCGTGGTGCACATTGCCCTGGAACTGGCCGGACAGCTCCCTTTGCGCCCCATTGACCTGCCAGACCTGACAGGTTTTCCTAAACCTGTCAGGTCTTTACGGTCTTCACAAGCATTCCACCTGCCCCCGTTGAGCGGCAGTTGGATCGCGTGCACCGAGGGGTTGGCCCACCCACACACGGGCAAAGTTCGTCCGATTGTCTTCGACCACGAGCTGATCAAAGGCCGCGATGACGTGGTGCTGGCCCACCCCAACCATCGCCTGGTGCAAATGTCGCTCCGCCTGCTGCGGGCCAAGGTCTGGTCGCCGGAGGGACGCCAAGGCTTGTACCGTGTCACCGCCCGGCGCGTGCCCAACCATGCCCTGGATACACCTGCCGTCGTTGCGCACGCTCGCCTGGTGGTGATCGGCGGCGACAGTCACCGGCTACACGAGGAGATCATCACGGCAGGCGGCTTCATCCACGAGGGGCGCTTCCGCTGGATGAACGTGGGGCAGACCGAGTCCGCCCTGCAGGCGGCGCTGGATAAGCCGGTATCAGCTAAAACACAACAGCGATTAGCACTGTTGTGGCCCACGCTCCGGCCTGCGTTGGAGCAAGCGTTGGAAGCCCGGATGAAGGCCCGCACCGCCGGCCTGGAAAGGCTCCTCCGAGAGCACGCGAGCAAGGAGGCCGCCGATATCGAGGCAGTGCTCACCGAACTGGCAGCCGCCATTGAGCAGGAGTTGACAGCGCCGGCGTACCGCCAGTTGGAACTCTGGAGCAATGCCGAACGCACCCAACTCACCCGCAACACCCAGGCTTTGCGGGCACGCTTAGATCAGATTCCAGGCGAGATCGAGGCCGAGCAAGCCGCCATCCGCGTGCGCTTTGCCGACCCGCAGCCGCGTATGTTTCCCGTAGCCGTGACATTTCTGGTGTCAGAGATGTTCGACCGGTAAAGTCACGGCAGGAATTACTTTGGAGGAGGTGGAGCGATGAAGCTATCAACAGGAGACGCAGATTTATTCTTCAAGCTAATGTGGAGACTGCAATTCTATGTCAATCAACAGCGCCAGATTCTACCCGGTGTGGGCTCGGTTGAGGATTATGCTGACCTACTACCGACGGAAAGAGTCCAGGTGCGGAACGTCCTGTGGGAGAATCCTGAACTGATTGATGTCTACGTTGCCGCGAACCCACATAACCTGCCGAACGACGAACTGGACATTATCCGTAAATGGAAGCGGTTCGTTCCCGGCACCTTTCAGATCTTTCGCTACTTGAAAAAGCACGCCATCTTTATCCACGAGAACTCTGGCGTGTATGGTGTGTTGGCCCTCTATGACAGCCTGGAAGAGATGTTGTACGGGCGGCGCTTGCCGATTATGGCCCAGGCAGTGCTGTTGCCATTCAAGGGGAAGATCGTTTACGACGGGATGTTGAATTTCTACAACATCTACTTTGGTGGGGGCATTCGGTCGCGTCTAAAAGAGGAATACATGACGGCCAAGCAAAATGGCCGTATCATCACCACGTTGGAGCCTGAACTGGCTCAACCTGCCCGGCAGACGCGCAAAAAGCCGGGCAAGGATTGGCGCTCAGAGGTAGACGACCTGGTCAAGATGACCGGCAAAATGAAAGGCGGCCCAGCGATTTCAAGTTCAGCCTTCAGCCTGCTCCGCGCCAGCGCCGAACTGGCCCAGGCAGCCGTCCACAACCCAGACGATCTGGATGGGCTGTGGAAACTAGAACGGCGGGCACGAACGGCGCTCACTCGGCTGCAAACAGCGCTGAACCGGGCGAAACGATAATCGAGTTACTATGTCAATTGCACGACAGCACGCCGAATGGCTATCCCTGCTGGAAATCTCCGGCCCCTTCCTCAACATGCCGGTGTTGATGGAAGCGTTCCCGCAGGGGCTAGAGGCCCGCGACGCCGAGCGGGCCGGTGAGTTGCGGGCCGCCTACGAGGAATGGGCCGACAACCAGGGCGGCCTGCAGCCCGACCCCTCCATCCACACCGCCCGGGTGCGCTACGTGCTGGAAAACGCGCTCGACCTGGTACGTTGCTGTCCACTTCGTAGGTTCCGGTTGCGCCTGGTCCCACAAAGAAGCACGGGCCTTCCACGATAACTACTGAAGGCCCGTCGAAGGCCAATGCCTCTTTGAACGTCTTCTGCACCGCCTTCACGTCAAAGGCATCTACCTTGTGCACATCGGTCACCCCGCAGGCTCGCACGATGGCTTCGATTTCCACCTTCGTCACAGGCTCCCCACGCAGGTTCACGGCGACGCCAGGGTGATCCTGATGCCCGGTCATCGCCGTGGTCTGGTTATCCAGGATGACCACCTTACCCTTCCCGCCGTTGTGCACGACGTTCAACAGCGGGGCAATCCCAGCGTGGAAGAAGCTCGAGTCCCCGATGACGGCGGTGAAGCGATCGGGGATACCGGCCACGTCAAAGCCGTGGGCCACCCCGATGCTGGCTCCCATAGCCCCCATCGTGTCCGTCGCGTTGAACGGGGGAAGTGCACCGAGATTGTAACAGCCGATGCCTCCGGCGACGATCACGTCCTTCATCTTGTTGCCCAAGATGTAGAAGGTGCTGCGGTGGGGACACCCAGGGCAGAGTATGGGCGAGCGACCGGGCAGCTGCTCTGGCAATGCCAACTGCCGCGCACCCTTGACCGCTTCCTGGGACAGGATGCCTGCCTCAGCAGCCGATTTCTCGATCGCGGTCGGCGTAAGCTCCCAATGGGAGGGGAAAACATCCTTGCCTCGGCAATCTATCCCCATCGCCTTGATCTGCTCCTCCAGGAACGGATCGAGCTCCTCGATGACCAGCAGTTGCTCCACGCCGTCAGCTAGCTCCTGAATCAGGGCCTTGGGCAGCGGGTAGCTCATCCCCAGTTTGAGAAACGAGGCGTCTGGGAAGACCTCTCGAGCGTAGTTATAAACAGCGCCAGCGGCCACGATACCTAACTTGCGCCCTTCCCATTCCAACCGGTTGAGCGGATAGGTATTGGCGAACTCCGCCAGCCTCTTTAGGCGCTCCTCTATCACTGGATGCTGATGTTTGGCCCACACGCACGTGCAGACCAGCCGGTGGGGATCGCGCTTCAAAGGGGGTGTGGGAGTGGTGTCGTCCGCCTGCCGTTTCCCCAACTCCACCGGTGACGCAGAGTGGGAGATTCTCATCACAGTCCACAGCAATACCGGCGTGTCCCATTCCTCAGAGAGATCCAGAGCAGTCCCTATGAAATCTTTCGATTCCTGACTGTCCGCAGGCTCTAGCACAGGCATCTTGGCGAAGCGACCATACTGCCGGTTGTCCTGCTCGTTCTGCGAGCTGAACATACCGGGGTCGTCGGCTACCACGATGACTAGCCCGCCCCTCACGCCGGTGTAGACGGCGTAGAAAAAGGAATCGGCGGCCACGTCCATCGCGACCTTCTCGTTGGTTGACCACTCGGAGTAAATCTCCTCGTACTTGGCCACGTTCTCCAGAATCTCCGAACTGGGCGTTCCCGGATAGCCCGTGGCAACTTGCACGCCGTACTCGTAAGCTCCGCGGGCAAGGGCTTCGTTTCCTGACAATATGACTTTCATAGAGTTAACCTCTCAACTACATTAGTTTGATCAGGCCATCATTTCCTGCCGACCATCCACGCACACGCGGTCCCACCCCCCAGGAGTGGGTGGGACTATATAAGAAGATCCAAGGAGCATCATCACGTATTATGCGATAGGCGCGATGATAGAGAGCTCGTCGCTCCACCGTGCCGGCAGTGGCCTGAGCCTGGTCAATCAACGCATCGACCTCTGAATTCGCGTATCCCTGCCACCACGGCCCCTGCACGCCAGAATGAAACTTTTCGCGCAGGACCCGGTAGGTGCTCAACGGGCTTGAGTCGAAGCAGCAGGCATCGTCTATCTGCTTGGCCCGCACCATGCCGGCGTAGCCTGGGCGGTCAGCGAATTCCTTTATCTCAGTCGTGACGCCTACCTTGGCGTACTGCTCGGCCATAAGTCGTGCCAGGCGTGGGGCCTCGTCGGGCAGGATCGTGGGCACATCTAACACGAGGCGCAACCCATCGGCATAGCCCGCCTCAGCTAACAGTGCCCTGGCCTTCTCTGGATCGTATGGGTAGGGTGGCGTCGCAGGATCACATCCGAAGTGCAGGGCCGTGAGAGGGCCATTCAGAGGTCGGGCAGCGTCCTCCATCACAGTTTCGATGAGCTCGGGCACGTCCAGCCCGTAGTTCAGCGCCTGGCGCACTCGCCTGTCGGTGCACACACCCGACCGTAAGTTGCACATAAAAGTAGCGCACACGCTACTATCAAACGTGAAAACAACAGCCCGCCCCGACGCCTCGATCTTGCGGATGCCCTCTGGGGTCACGTCTGCGATCAGATCGGCTTCACCTGACAGGAGGGCCTCCACCCGTCGGGCCGCGTCCGGCTCGGCCCGCCAGTAGACCTCACCCACCGGAGGCTGGCCTCCCCAGTATTCCGCAAAGGCTTCCATAACAATTAGGTCACCCCGAGCCTTCACAAACCGATACGGCCCGCTGCCGGCTGGCGTGCCCGGCAGACCGGTAAAGGCCCGTCTCGGCACAATGGGGAATTTGACTAGTAGATCGAGCAGGTCCGCATCGTTTCATCACTCGACGTAGAACCCGTGCCGCAGGGAATCGCGCGGATCCACAACGATGTAGTTGATACCAGAGATGTATGCAAAACCTGTGATTTCGGGCACGACCGCGTCTATGGAACCCACCTTTGTTTCCTCTACGATTCGACTACAGAACAACGAATTCGTACTTTGGGCAAGCAAGTTGCGCACGTGGAGGCAAGCATTGGTCATCGTCCAGCCTGACACCGTCTTGCGCTGGAATCTGCTTCGAAAATAGAACGCCGGGTAAGTCGAAATGCCATTCCGACCTACACTTTCGTCCTTGGTGGTGTGTAAGCACTCATGACAACTTCTCAATATCTTGGGGTAAGGGCAGCGTAGGGCGGTTTTGCTAACCGCCACAGGGTCGGATAGCAAATCCGACCTGCTTCGAAAATAGAACGCCGGGTAAGTCGGAATGCCATTCCGATCTACACTTTCGTCCTTGGTGGTGTGTAAGCACTCATGACAACTTCTCAATATCTTGGGGTAAGGGCAGCGTAGGGCGGTTTTGCTAACCGCCACAGGGTCGGATAGCAAATCCGACCTACTGCTTCGAAAATAGAACGCCGGGTAAGTCGAAATGCCATTCCGACCTACATTTTCGTCCTTGGTGGTGTGTAAGCACTCATGACAACTTCTCAATATCTTGGGGTAAGGGCAGCGTAGGGCGGTTTTGCTAACCGCCACAGGGTCGGATAGCAAATCCGACCTACTTTCGCCCCAACTTTTTGAGTTACACGCAGTTGGCCATAACGGGCCGACCATCCACTACTTGAGTCGGCATATCGAACAACTTATCTGCCAATGATTGCTCCGGCTTTAGATGCGCACTCGCCAGCTCATAGTCCCGCCGCA
>Ga0208279_1001001_pt1 | contig 17460 bp, 20 predicted proteins | sample AntAceMetag02UKM_FD_184766 | JGI IMG/M metagenome (GOLD analysis project Ga0208279, IMG submission 184766) | Saline lake microbial communities from Ace Lake, Antarctica - Antarctic Ace Lake Metagenome 02UKM (SPAdes) (version 2) | ecosystem: Environmental > Aquatic > Non-marine Saline and... | reverse complement strand
AGAGCTGATTCCAAGCAACTTCAGCTACTGATATTGTTTTCCAATCTGGCACAAGTTGTTGATCGACGTGCGTTCACCGACTAAAACCAACATCGAGCAATTCATTTTTGGGGGCTAAACACGTACGTTTCATCTAATTGGTTCCCAACTATAACTTGACTTTGCCACATTTCAGATTCGATCGCTAAATCGATGCGCATTGAAATCGCATTGCAGATAACTGGGCGTTTTCTTCTTGCAACTTGATCTAGCTTGTGTGTACCCTGTGGACACCACTGGTTTGGACACTTGGTTGACAGGTCGTTAACTCCCTAATCTGACAAAGTTAAGGTAGTCTACTTACGAGAAAACAACCTGAGAAGAAAACGGGCCAGAATGGGTCCGGAATGTGGTCTTTATATAACAAAATTCATTTTGACGGATTTAAACCTATTTGATTAGTCTAAATCATCTCAAAAAACGAGAGCAAGGGTCGCTTCCAATTTCGAAAGATTTATAAGTCGAGTAACTGATAGTCGTTACGTTATTAGCCAAATTTTTCATAGATTACTATGATTTGGTGAGAATAAAATAGGAGGAGAGCAAATGGACATGGTTAGCATGGGGCTCCTAGCAGCTATGGGCGCCCTTGCGACAGTAGCCGGTGCAAGTGAGGATCTAGAGTCTGATGTGGGTTCTCAGAGCAATCCCAACTCACAGGTCCAGTTGGCAGCTCAAGTGGGCAAACCCCACCGAATCTACAACAAAGCCGTTTCTGGAGAGCCACCATCAAACGCTCTTTACGCCGCGCTTGCCGCAGTTACAGCTAGTGTCTTAATGTCCGGGTATGGCATGAACGCGTTCTTCGCTATCGCTATTGGCGCCGTCGTTGCTGCATTATTCAACGGCATATATTCAGTTACTGCCTACATGGGCAGGAACACCAGCCAAGCGAGGTTCAACCAACATGTCTACCTCGACATTCTGCGCACTCACACTACTACGATAATGGCACATGCATACATCACGGTCTTTTGCGTTGTAAGCATCTCTTACATCATGACCGCTGACTGGCTTCCGATTCAACATCCTTTCCCGATGCCACTTGTGGCTTTCATCTGGGGACTGGCCATCGGCGCTATCGGATCTTCTACCGGTGATGTTCACTACGGTGCCGAAAGGGAGTTTCAGAACTATCCCTTCGGATCCGGCCTGAACGCCGCAAACTCCGGTGACATCGTGAGGAAGGCCGAAGCAGGTCTGAGAAGCTCTATCGACAACGCGTGGTTCTGTGCGAAGTTCGGAGGTCCTGCCACTGGAATGGCTTTTGGACTGACCGTCTTCCTGGACAACTGGAGAACCACCATATTCGATCCAGCAACTCAAGGCTGGTTCGCCATCCTGACAGGAGTCGTGATCGTGATTTTGTTCAACGTATACAACAGGATCTTGGAGGTCAGAGCGAGGAAGAGGTACGGACCCTATCCAGAGTATGCAGGGGAGATTGAAGCATGATAGCGTTTGATGCAAACATGGTAGTTTACATACTGGAGATCGTCATAGGCGGGCTCTTTGTGGGCGTCGGCGTTCACTTCGTGCCCGTTGGTGGCGCTCCGGCCGCCATGGCCCAGGCCACTGGAGTCGGTACCGGTACCGTCCAGTTGGCAGCAGGTTCTGGTCTGACCGGCCTTCTCAGCGCTGGTTTGATGATGTCAGTGACTGATAACATGCTAATGATCGTGATTAGCGGCGCCGTTGGTGCCATGATCATGATGGATGCCACCATGATTGTCGGTAACTGGGTCTACATCTACGGTGTTGGTGTACCGCCAGTTTCTGCCAAGACGGACTACGATCCCATCACCAAAGATCCTCAGCCCCCATACATATCCCCAGGAACCGTGGGTCACGGCATACCCACCGTCAGCTATGTGAGCGGGACCATTGGAGGTCTCCTCGGTGGCGCTGGTGGATCATTAATATATTACTCCCTGATGAACATCAACGAGAACCCTGGTCTGAGCGGATTTTTCGCCATAGGCATATTCGTGGTTAACGCCGTTTTGGCATCCTACAACATACAGGGTACCATCGAGGGCTTCCACGATCCCAAGTTCAAGAGAGTTCCAAAAGCAATTCAGGCTTGTGCAGCTGCATCCCTGATCATTGGAATAATCGCCGTTCTGATCACCGGAGGTGTCTAATATGAGCGCTGCAGCAGGTGGTGGAATACCTAAAATAGAACTAAAGCAGCTCACGATATACGGCATTATCGGCGGAATTCTGGGCATATATCTGACTTCATATCTGAACGGGGCCCTGGTCACAGGATACTTCGCTTTCCTGGCAGGTCTTGGCGTCATCGCAGCCATATTGATGGGCTCTGAAGCCGTAAGGACCGTTTGTGCTTATGGTATCGGTACGGGCGTTCCATCTATCGGATTGATGGCCATGGGAATGGGTCTTGTGGTTTCTCTCTTTGGTTTGTCCATCGGCGGCATAGCAGGTCCAATCATAGGCGTCGTCCTTGCTATGGCGTTTGGATACCTCATTGGCCTTATCGCCAACAAGGTCATCAAGATGAACATTCCCGTGATGGAAGTGGCCTTGATGACCCTCGGTGGTGCTGGTGCGATAACCCTCATTGGTCTGAGCGTCGTGATCTCTGGCGGGATCGACTATCAGCAAATCCTGGACACTGTCATCAACACTGGATACATTGCAGTGATCTTCATTGCAGGAACCCTTGCCATATTGCATCCCTTCAACGCCAACCTGGGACCTGATGAAACTCAGGACAGAACCCTGGTTCACACCATCTCTACTGGTGCCCTGGCCATGTTCGTTGCAGGACTTGCATCCCTTCCATTCCTCGGTAGCGGTGCTGGCGTTCTGACGATGCTGATCGCCGCGATCATCTGGATCTGGTCCTTCATGTGGTACTTCAAGCTGGTCAAGAGGGACGCATCAGGTGTGCTTGGAACCGGACTTCTGCCTCCTGGAGGTATGTAAATATGGGAATTGTTAGAGCTAGTCCACCTGAATTGCGTTTGATCTTCGATCCGCTCGAAGCCATGATCGCAGAGGAGAGATACGACGTAGTTCAGTTCGCGTTGGATCCCATAATCGCTGAGGTGGATGAGATCGGTAAGGCGGCTGACGATCTGCTGAACTCGCTTGATCCCGGATCTGCGCTGCTCAATTCGTACAAGGGCAGAGAGGGCGCAAGCTACATGGCAGGTATCTACACCAACATCTGGTACGGGTTCATCGGTGGCCTTGTAGTAGCCTTAGTCTACTTGCTATCCCATGGAGGTGTATTCTAGATGGCCAACAAAGTAACGCCTTCTGATCCGTGGCCCTGGATGACTGGGGAATATGAAGTTGGAAACCCAGATAGCCCAGTGGCGGTAGTAACCTGCGGATCTCACATGGACAACAAGCCTTTCCTGGATGCAGGTGCTGGCCTTGCGGGTCCCTGTAAGACTGAGAACATCGGGATCGAAAAGATGGTGTCCAACATCATCTCCAACCCCAACATAAGGTTCCTCATCATAACAGGAATGGAAGTAAAAGGTCACATCACGGGCCAAGCCATTGAGGCTTTCACTGCTGGCGGCATAGACCAGGAAGGAAGGATCATCGGCGCTGTCGGTGCTATTCCCTTCATTCAAAACCTGGACGCACCAGCCGTCGAGCGGTTCATGGAGCAGGTCGAGGCTATCAACCTCCTAGACACAGAAGATGTCGGAACCATCACTTCCAAGATCAAGGAGTGCATCTCCAAGGATCCTGGTGCTCTGGACGTAGAGCCCATGGCCATAGAGATCTCGGAGGGCGGTGACGAAGAAGAGTCTCATGGTCTGCGGCCAATGGCAGCCGAGGTTGCCAATGTCAGGGCGAGAATGCGCCAGGTTGAGGGCGCGGTGACCGATATTGGTCTCCGGAACAAATATGCTGCTGGCATGTATGCTGGAAAGATAGAAGGAATAGCACTGGGATTGACTGCCGTGCTGGCCCTCTTTGGTATAATCCTCAAGATGGGAGGTATGTGAGATGGCGGAAGAAGAAGTCAAGGCTGAAGAGGTGACCGAAGAGGTCATCGAAGAGGTCGTCGAAGAAGTTGCCAAAGACCTTCCAATAACCGCTGACGTTCCCTATGGGAAGGGCTTGCCCAATGTGGTGGCACCTTTCATGCCGCCTTTCGAGGAGATCACTGAGAGTATCACCTACAAGGCGCAGTTGATTGCCAGAGACCAGAAGCTGGCTTCGGGCGTGAACGCGTCCATGCCTATTGGTGTGTTGGTCGGTTTCTTCTTTGCACTTCTGATGATTCTCGTGCCAGTTTTCTATATGACCTGAGGTGAGACGTTATGGTTGAAGATAACAGAGAGGTCGTGCCCAGTGCCGTTGTCGACCAAGACCAATACAGAGAGGTGCTGGACAAGCTGGCCAAGATAGATGAGAAGATCGAGTTCGTGAGCGCAGAGGTCGCCCAGAGGCACGGCAAGAAAATTGGGAGAGACATCGGCGCGCTCTACGGAGCTGTTGGAGGATTAATTCTAGTGCTGGCATATGTTTTGCTGGCAGTTGTTATTCCGTGAGGGTTTGACATGTTCAGATTTGATAAGAAACAAGAGGTACTCGAGTTTGGCAAGATCAAGATAGGTGGTCAGCCAGGAGAGTATCCCACCGTGTGCGTCGGCACCATGTTCTATTCCAGGCACAAGATCGTGACCGATGAGGACAAGGGCATCTTCGACAAGGCTGCTGCAGACAAGCTGTGGCAGGACCAGGCAGAGATGAGCGACACGACAGGGAACCCATGTGTCAACCAGATCGTGGGCGAGACTGAAGAGGCCATTGAAAAGTACATAGACTGGTTCGTAGAGGGCTATGAAGCGCCTTTCCTGATCGATTCCAGTGCACCTAGCGTAAGGGCTCACGGTGTCAAGTACGCAACCGAGATCGGTGTTGCTGACAGGGGTATTCACAACTCCATCAACGCCAGCATCACTCCAGAGGAGTTCGAGGCGGTTAAGGAGAGCGATCTGGACTCGTCCATTATCCTCGCCTTCAATGCTATGGACTCCACTACTCAGGGTAAGCTGGACGTCTTGACCAAGGCGGCGGGCGGCGCAGAGAAGGGTATGCTGGAGTACGCCAAAGAGGCAGGAATCACAAGGCCTCTCATCGACGTTGCTGCCATGCCTCTCGGTGCTGGTTCTGGTGCTACCATCAGAGCCGGTATGGCTGTCAAAGCCATTCTGGGTTTGCCTGTTGGTGCAGGATACCACAACGGCGCGTCAGCCTGGGACTGGATGAAAAAGTACAGGAAGAAGAACAGGGCAGCCTTTGCTCCGGTGGACATCGGATCAAACCTGGTTGCGGGAATTGTGGGCGCCGACTACTATCTCTACGGCCCCGCAGAGAATGCACCCTTGGTATTCCCAGCTGCAGCTATGGTCGACATCATGTGCGCAGAGAGCGCCAGAGAACTCGGCCTGGATGTGCTGGACCCAAACCACCCCATCAACAAGCTGCTCTAGACAGCTTTCTTCTTTTTTTCTTTTTTGAGGTATTTTTTTGTCGTTTCGAGTTAACGTTAAAGCTAATTTTGAGGACGTTTTGTTCACGTGCCAACGTTGTGGGTCATGTTGTCATCATCGTCGACCCGAGGAGTTTGATGATATCGTCCCGCAAGAGAGGGTGAAAGAGTTTTGGGAAAAGAGCAACCTGATCTACCTGACAGAAAAAGACATCAACAGGATCTGTCGGCGAACGAAGCTCGACCCGGAAGATTTTGTAGACACGCTTTACGAAGACAAGAAGGGATCTGTGAGAGTCGAAGACTCGGGAAGGAAAGTGGTTTTGGACATGCCGGTGATGAAGACCAAGGAAGATGGAACCTGTGTATTTTATGACGGCGAGAAGGGATGTACCATACATCCACTCAGGCCCATAGCGTGTCGGCTCTTTCCTTTCCTGGTGGTGGAAGACTCAACCCCCAAGGGTGACATCCTGCTTAACATAAGCTACAATCCCTCTTGTCCAGGGATCGGAAAAGGAAGGCCGGTGAATAAGAAGGGGCTAGAGAAGATGGTAGTGGATCAATTTAAACTGAGGACTGAGTTCGTTTTGCCACAAGTCCAAAAACTGAGGGCGGAGGGAACAATTCGGCCCAATGCTGTGGTCTGCAGGACAATGCCGGGGAAGAAAAAAGATAATAAATAATAGTTTTCAAATGTATTACTTAACGGTATTTTTCGGACAAATGTCAAACTCTCATGAGTTCAACATTTTGGCCTATTCGTATTGGTAATCACTAATCTTGCGAGAACCAATTAGTTTCATCGAATTTGTTCTCGACTATTAACCTGCTAAATTGTGGCAGAACACCCTGCCAGCTTTCAAGCAAGGCAGTGCCACCAGAAACGAAACCTGTAAGAAGCTATAGGACTAAAATAGTTACCAGAAAAGTAGAATGCGTTTTGGAGTGTGTGAAATGAATAAGTCCTTTGCAAGAGAACATATCTTTCGAACTGAAAGTGATAGACGGAAGAATCGTGATCCATGGCCCCAAATGACGCGTAAACTTCGATCCGTGATTTAGGGCTGCATAAGGGATTTACACCTACAATTTCTTTAAAGCTCACGCAAATAACCTTCGGGAGGATGTTCGATGAATAACCTATCTTTCGATCAGTTGGAGATGTACAGGGCAAAGCTCTCAGAAGCTCTTGAAAGCATGTACGTGGCATCTGCAATCCTTGCAGATGCTGGGAATTGAGGAGAGCAAGGTCCAAGAAGACCTAGAGCGAGCGCGCCGAACATTGTGGGACCTGGAGGATGCCGCGCGCCTCGCACAAGAGGGAAAAGAAGAGCAAAACGAGCGCTGAGATCCTAAACATCTCTTATGGTGGGGGGGGTTTTGTGATATCAGCGCTCAGATCTTTTTTTGGAGAATCATCATTGTGGAAAACGGGTTATTTAAAGCTGCCGGGGCTACATAAAGAAGAAATTACTTATCTCTGAAGCGCTAAATGATTAACAGAGGTTTCCTCTGAAACGGCGTGTCATATCATACTGGCTTTGACGGTGGTACTGAACATGGCAGAATTCGAGATTGTACAGGGTTTTCAATGTCCGAGATGTGGTTGGATGTCCATAGCCACAGGAAAGTTTCACAAAAAGGTCATTTTTCCCACAGAAGGCGACCCATCGGTCGTCAAAGAGCTTAATACAATATATAAACATAGATGTTTGCATTGTGGCTGCCTGTTCTGTAAAATCGAAAACTTCTTCAGCGATCCCTTCGGCGAGGGGGACGACGAGGAAGTTTGAACTCAAAAGAAAGAAAGGCAAAGCCCCAAATATTCAATTCACATCTCCTGCAACGACCACTGATCACAAATAAACGATCAAGGATCAAGTATCTCCTTCGGTTTTCACATGATCGACAGACGTTGGCCAAACACCTAACCGAATCGAGTGTAACACTATAACTCCAAGAGTCAACGAGACCCCCTTGAAGAAGTGGGCCTTCCAGCTTCGCCCTCTTTCACTCCCGCAAGTTAAAATTCGTTTTTTAGAGATTTAGCGAGCAGCTCTCGTCGCAGGTCGTCTCTGTAGGGCAGCCCACATACTCAAAGTCCCAGTCAGAAGGCTGCCATCTTGCAGGTCTCCTTTCACCCTCAAACTCGCCGACTTCGACTACGCATTTTGCAGTAACTGGCGGCGATAGCATCGACCCAAACCGCCCGCGCTCTTGAGATAAGGCACATCATCAGAGTTGGCATGACATGGGGGGAAATACGTTCTTGGCCATGTCAACGCCGATCGTTTTTCGCCTTGGAAACTTTGCAGTTCAGGGCGAAGGGCGACAGCTTAAAAAGCTTCTGAATACCAGAACGAGTTAGATGTCTGTGCGATTGCAGCTTGAAAACGGTGAAGTGAAGGAATACCCAACCTGGTACCCCAGTGGCGATGACGCCTCCGAGGCATTCTGTACCGATTGCGGAATGACCTGGAACAGCCAGCCTTATCTAGATGATGGATGCAGCCACATAGACTGCGCAATAGCCGCCGCAGAAAGGCCGAGCAAGGATGCTGAGAAACTGACCCAACTTCTCTCAGCTGTTGGAATGTTCTGGTTGGTCGCAGGGATCGTTGGATTGTGGATAAGCGATACGCTCCGAAACGTTGGGTTCGCACTCTTTGCCGTATATGTACTTGGCAGAACACATTTCAAATCAGCATATTTAGAAGGGACGTGCAAAGAGCTAAAAGAATTCAAAGAACATGGCACCGTCGACAAGATCAAAACCGAGCAGATACAATGATATTATATGATTACATAAATGTAAAATGATGTGGATGTGCCAAAACCGCTTCCTTCAAAAATCTTCTGAAACTCCGCCAGGGATTTCGAACTTCACTCCGATCTTGAAAACTTGAATCGTGGGTAAAACTAGGGCCACAAGGCCAGTCTTGGCTTCAATCTCGCCCAACATCTTTTCGATCCGTTCTTTTGAGGCAGATATGGTAAACCACATGTTGTAATCGGAGGGGTTGGATCTAAGATAGTTGTGCGAAATCTCCTCGTACAAGTTCACAACTTCTGCAACCTCGTCGATCCTATCAGAAGGGACTGAAAGCGCCACGAGAACGCCTCTGCACCCAAACCGCTTCAGGTCCAAAACCGGCCCGATCCTCCGGATTATCCCAACCTTCATCAGCCGGTCCACCCTCTGGATCGCTTCGTCTTCGCCAACGCCCAACATCGCCCCCAAAACCTGAAAGGGCCTTGGAACCAGTGGGAAATTCTCCTGAACTTGTTCGAGCAACCTTCGATCCAGATCGTCGAGATGAATATCTTCTGCCACCTCAAAGCCCCCTATTCCACCCTATCCGATCCTTCCGGCTCTTGATAGGCGCAGAGCGGATCCGACTCGAGATAATCGCCGGTGTAGGCGTAAGCCCTAGCCCTGCAACCACCGCAAACCTTGCGGTACCGACAATTGCCACACCGACCTTTGAGATTGCGCTCTCGTAAATCCTTTAAGACGGGAGAATTCTCCCAAATATCAATAAAGCTCTGTTTTCTTATGTCTCCGACGAGAATCGGCATGTAACCGCAAGGGTACACTTCTCCTTTCTTTGAGACAAAGACGAAACCAGTACCGGCAAGACAGGCACTTCCCATCAACTTTCCGCGATCTGAAGCGGAGAGTTCTTCGCTTGCCAACCTTGCAAACTGAGGCGCACAGGTGACCTTAACCTCGATCGATCGCGTCTTGCATTGACGAGCGACATTTCGGAGCAGCTCGTCTTGTTCTTCTGGAGTGACCAGATCCTCTTTGGAACCCCGGCCGGTCGGCACCAGGAAGAAAATGTGCAAAGCCGCTGCGTTGAGGTCTTCAGCCAGATTCATCATGGCATCGAGCTGGTCCACATTATCTTTGGTTATGGTCATGTTGATCTGGAACGGGACCTTACCCTCAAGATTTGAAATTCCCTTCATCGACAGATCGAACGATCCCTCGCCCCGGTGACGATCGTGGGCTTGTGACGATGCGCCGTCCAAGCTAATGCTGACCCGTTTAATCCCAGACTCTGCGATCTTATCTGCAACTTCGGAAGACAAGAGGGTGCCGTTGGTGGCCAAAGCCACTCGGACCCCACACTCAGTGGCATGTTTCGCCAGGAGGAATAGATCGGGCCGGAGCAGCGGCTCGCCTCCGCTCAAGATAATCATGGGTTTAAGCGGCGCCACTTCCTCTATGAACCGAAACGCTTCCTTCGTGCTAAGCTCGTCTTCATCCGGCTTTTCGGTGGCCGAGGCGCGACAATATTCACAACAAAGGTTGCATGCGGAAGTGACCTCCCAGGCGATGATCAGCATCTAAAGCAACCCTTTCTTGTGGAGCAGCTCTGCGTTCAGAACGCTGGCTCCCGCAGCGCCACGAATGGTGTTGTGACCGACCACGATGTAACGAATGCCTTCTCTGATCCGTCCCACCGAGACTGCCATGCCGTTCCCTGCATTTCTGTCGAGCCTGGGCTGGGGCCTGTCTACCTCGTCTCTGACTCTGATGGGATTTTGGGGCTCTGTGGGCAGGTCGCCGAGGCCCGGATCGAAGTTGAGGAACGCCTCACGGACCTCTTCTGGCGTCGGATTCGATTCCATATCGACCCAGAGGGCTTCGGTGTGGCCATCCATCACCGGAACTCTATGACAGCTGGCGCTCAGCTCGAAATCGGCAGGTACCACCTTTTCGCCATCGAAAGTTCCCAGGATCTTCTGAGCTTCTTTCTCGACTTTCTCCTCTTCCTGGGCGATGTAAGGTACAACGTTGTCCAGAATGGCCATAGAGGGGATGCCATCGTAACCTGCACCGCTTATCGCCTGCATCGATGCGAGTATGATCCTTTGGATACCCATTGGCATCAGCGGCTTAAGGGTCACGGCGAACATTATGGTAGTACAGTTGGGGTTAGTAACTATGTAGCCGTCCCAGCCCCTTTTCTCTCTTTGAACTTCTATGAGGCCCAGATGTTCGGGGTTACATTCTGGGATCATGAGGGGGACGTCTTCATCAAACCGGTATGAACTGGCGTTGCTCGCCACCACGAACCCGGCCTTTGCAAACTCGGCCTCGATGGATCTTGCCTCTCCTGCCGGAAGGGCCGAGAAGACCACGTCGGCATCCACCTTCTTGGGATCGACGTTCACAACTTCGATCTCGCCCACTTCAGAGGGAAGTTCACTTTCGAGCCGCCATCCGGCCGCATCAGAGTACTTTTTGCCAGCACTCCGCTCAGATGCTACAACACTGGTCAGATCGAACCAAGGATGGTCCCACAACTGCTCAATGAAACGCTGTCCTACTGCGCCAGTGGCTCCAAGAACTCCTGCTTTAATTTTGGCCATTCAAAATCACCTGGACTATAGCGGTCCTAGGACTGGACTTGAGATATATATGCCTTCGCCGGAAAACGCTGGCATATCCACGACTTTTATCACCGCAAGGCTGTAACATGACGAAAAAAATGCTCACCCCCTAATCGAAATGAAATTGTGCAACCTCACGACCACAAAAAGAGAAGGAAGCAATTCGCGCGAACGAATTATAGTCGAGAACCAATCGGATGAGACTATATTGGTCTTCGCAAGATTAGTGCTTAACGACACGAATAGGCCAAAATACCAAACTCGTTAGAATCCGACATTTGTCCGAAAGGTATCGTTAAACACCATTAGTTACTCGCGGGCGTATTCTGAGATCTTAGTCTGAGAAAGGAGGCACTTTTCACCTGGGATCTCCAGCGGATATTCACCTGTTAGACATCCCATGCAGAGCCGGTCCCTCGGAATCCCGATGGCTCGGATCAATCCTTCGTGGCTAATGTAGCCCAAAGAGTCCGCATTGATCACCGCTTCGACGCCAGGAACGGTCTTATGGGCTGCGATCAGCTCATCTCTTGTGGCCATGTCTATCCCCATGTAACAGGGCGCAATGATTGGGGGGCTTCCTATCCTCACGTGGACCTCTTTTGCCCCGGCATTTCGGACCATATCCACGATCCGCCTGCTGGTGGTGCCTCGAACTATGCTGTCATCCACCAGGATGATCTTGTTTCCCTCGATGTTGGGCCGAATCGTGTTCATCTTGAGCCTGACTGCAGACTCCCTCATCACCTGGTCAGGCATGATAAAGGTCCTGCCGATATACCTATTCTTGAGAAGACACTCACGATAGGCAATTCCCGAACGCTGGTGAAAACCTATGGCCGAAGTTATCCCAGAATCGGGAATTGGAGTGACCGCGTCTGCGTTGGCAGGATGTTCGTCGGCCAGGGTGGCCCCAATCTTCATCCTGACGTCGTAGATCAATCTTCCGTCCATGACACTGTCAGGCCTTGCGAAATAAATGTACTCAAAAACGCAATGTGCTGGACGTGACAGATGAGTGATCTGGTGAGTCCAAAATTCGCCGTCCTTGACCACCACCATCTCGCCGGGCTTGACATCTCGAATTAATCTTCCGTTCAGAGTATCGATGGCCGCGCTTTCTGACGCGATCACGATATCGAAATTGGTCTCGCCAATGCAAAGCGGCTTGATTCCCAATGGATCTCTTAACCCTATCACGGTGTTACCCATGAGGATCACGAGCGAATAGGAACCTTCGAGCTTCCTCATGAGAGATCTGACCGCTTCTGTCAGGTCCTGAAGCTTTGCAAGTTCCCGTATGAATAGACGGGCTATAACTTCAGTATCTGTGGTGGAATAAAAGATCGCACCTTCGGCCTCTAGAGCCTCTTTGAGCTTGTTTGAGTTGACCAGATTGCCATTATGAGCTATCGCCACTGCGCCATCTTTGTGCCTCACCAGGGTAGGTTGACTGTTTTCAGGCGTCGATTTGCCGGTGGTAGAATACCTAACGTGCCCTATCCCAACAGACCCTTCGAGTTTGTCTATGTGGTGGCCTTTGAAGACCTCTGGGACCAAACCCATGGCCTTATGAGTGCGGACGGCGTTTCCATCATAGACGGATATGCCGGCCGATTCTTGGCCTCTATGTTGCAGCGCGTAGAGGGCATAATAGGCAGATTTGGCCACATCGCGGCAAGGATCTTTTGATGAGATCCCCACCACGCCGCACTTGTCGTGCAACCCGGACCGCCACCCCTAGCGACTCTTGTCTCTCCGCCAAGTATAGTTTCGAAGCCTTTTAGACTTGCCAAATCCACAATATGCACAGGCCTTAGTGTGGTAGTTAAACGAAACTCTGCCACACCGACGGCACTTTATGTGCGTCTTTTTTTGGCGTTTGCCCATTGAAGGGGTACCTTTACTCATTTAAAGAACCTCACGGTGAAATATAAACAACGTTGTCTCCGCGGACGACCACAGTTCCGAGCTGGTGAGAGACCTCGCCTTCCGAGATCACCTCTGTGTTATCGAGAACAAGGTTCATGTGTATATCATAGCCTTGAAGCTCGCCTCGGAACGCTCTGCCGTCCTTGAGCTTAACTATTACGGATCCATTCAGTGATTCGTTCAAAATATCAAGCGGTCTTTGAGCCATCGACCTCTCCCCAGTAGTAAATACAAAAGCTACGGGCAGACTCTCTCGTTGCGTATTTAAACCTATCGGGAAACGTTGGTACTATGAAGATCAAATCCCGGCATCATCTCAAGGGGAGTGAATCCAAAAAGATAATGAACGCCATTGGACCCTTGATGGAAGACCCCTCTCGCTTGACGGGTGCCTCTCTGGAAATTGCCGAGACAGAAACTGAGTTCGACTTGATTTTCGTGAAGGATAAGCCGCTTCTCATGTCTTTTGAAGGTGAGCCCTTTTTCACAGTTCGTGGCGCGCTTCTCCTCTCGCCCAACAAGAAGTTGGTGGTGGTGGACTCTGGTGCTGTGAAATTTGTCGTGAACGGGGCGGATGTGATGTCTCCAGGGATCGTGGAGGCAGACCTCAAGATCGAGCCAGGTGATATGGTGGTGATCGTAGAAGAGAGGCACAGAAAACCCTTCGCCATAGGCCGGGCCCTTGTTTCCGGCGCTGAGATGAAGGGCGAGAGGGGGAAGGCCGTCACGTCCATTCACTATGTGGGCGACGAGGTATGGAACATGGGCGAGATATAATCAAAGTTGGATGCGAAAACCAATTAGATTAGACTGATTGATTTTCGCCAAAAATGGCGCTGCTTAACGACACGAATAGGTCAAAATGTCGAACTCATGGAAGTTCGACACTTGTCCGGAAGATATCGTTTGAGCACTATTCTGGCGAGAAACAATTAGACGCTATCTGACCGGTTCTCGACTATAAATCACATCGACTCCAGCGCTGGAATCCCCAGTGTCTCCAGCGTTTCCTTGAGGGCGTTTCTTGCCGCCACAACCAATGCTAGCCTCGCTTCCTTGACGCCAGGATCTGCATCGAGAACCGGGCTGCACCTGTAGAACTGGTTAAAGGTCTCGGCAATCTCACGAGCGTAAGTTGCAAGATAGTGGGGCTTTAGCTCTTGAGCGGCCCGTTCCACCACCATGTCAAACTGGGATATCTTCTTGATGAGGGCGACTTCTTCGGGGCTTTTGAGATTTGCAGGATCGAACTCGCCCCCAAATTCCGCCTTGCCTAGTATGCTGCAAGCTCTAGCATGCGAGTACTGGATGAACGGCGCGCTCAGTTTCTCGAAGTCCAGAGCTTTCTTCCAGTCGAAAGTGGTCGCCTTGTCGGGAGATACTTTGACGATATCGTATCTCACCGCACCAAGACCTACGTCTTTGGCCACAGCCCGCCTGAACTCTTCGCTCTCGTCAGGCCTGCGGATCGTAACCTCCTTGTAAGCCTGGGCTTCAACTTCGTCCAAAAGTTCGTCTGCGGTGATGAATTTACCTGTTCTCGTGCTCATGGAACCTGTGGGGAGGGAGACGAACTCGAAGATCACGATCTCAGGCGCGCGAACTCCGATCAGCTTCAAGGTGGCGCTGAGCTGCCCGGATATCAGCTTGTGATCGGCGCCCAGAATGTCGATCATCCTATCTGAATTTTGGGCTTTCCACTTGTGATATGCAAGGTCTCTTGTGGTGTAGAGCGAAGTTCCATCAGACCTTTTCAAAACGAGCTTCTTTTCAAAGCCCTGTTCGCTCAAATCCAGCTGGAAGGCACCTTCTTCCCATTCAGTAAGGCCGGTGGCCTCCAGAGACTCGATAATTTTGGAGACTGAGCCATCAATGACAAACTCACTCTCCCAATGATAATTGTCGTGAGATATGTTGAGCCCGGTCAAGGTCTCTTCGATCCCGGATAGGGCAAACTCGACAGCCGACTTGAACTTCTCTGCGGTTTCGGAGTTGCCAGACTCGTAGAGCTTCATCAGCTCGTTTACCTGGGATACGAGATCAGGATCTGCTTCAAGGTCCCTGTTCGCCTGTATGTAGACTGTGGCTGTTGCGTGATCTGGCTTAGAGTCGTCAACTTCGTACTGTTCTCTGCCCCAGACCACAATTGCGATCTGCCGACCCATGTCGTTGACGTAATACTGGGAATCTACATCACACCCCGCCTTTTTGAGGATTCGGACCAATGTGTCGCCTATGACTGAGTTTCTGATGTGACCCACGTGCAATGGACCGTTTGGGTTTGCTGATGTGTGTTCCACTATCACCTTTCCGGTCATAGACCCATACCACGCCTCTTTGCCCTGAGCTTCGATAAGTACCGCATCCAAAAATCGACTGTTAGCGTAGAAATTAAGGTAGGGGCCGCTCACCTCGACCCGCTCCACAGTGGCGTCTTTTTTCGGGACGAAAGCATCGCTCAGCTCTTGAGCGATCGATACGGGGCTGCGCTTGAGGGTGGGCGCGAGCCTGAACGATATAGTCGAGGCTAGATCTGCATGAGGGGTGAGCTCCAAAGCAAGCTCGTTCTCTTTGACCTTGGAATCGGCCAAAGGAAGTTCAAATCCACATCTATCTAGTGCATCGCGCAAAAGCGACTCAACATCTCTCCAAAAATCGAGGAACATGAAAACACCGCCATAAACAAATTCAGGTGGGGGAATTTGATATTATAGATATAAGCGTTGCGACGACGTCGTTTGAGATTCATCTTTTCACCTCAGCAGCAAAGATCCCGCTCTTTGTGGGTTCCGGGTCGGAAGATTTGGAGCGCTTCAGCGTAAGCTGAAGTGTGGAGAGGTGCCGCGTAAATGCAGAAATTTGTATATCTGTTCAATGCCAACACCGCCTTACTCAATAGCTATGCTCCGCCAGCACACCTCAGTTGATGAGGGCGGGGTACACTTACAGATATTGTGAAAGAAATACGGCGTTAAGTGGCTGGCGTTCTGAGCCCTGCAGTACGACTACTGTCCCAAGAGGCATGGGGAGATGCTGTGTTGACTAATTTTGCTATACCACCTCTCCGGTCGTATTGCCAATTTTGTATGTTTATGTTATGTTAATTAGAATATTATAAAATATAAATTTAAGCATCGCCTCCTGGAGCATGTTTTCAGTTTTAGATGCCGTGACAAATTCTCCTGTAATTCTTTTGACTGCTGAAAAAACACATTCTACTGCCCATCGTTGGCCATAGTCGTATTTATCTCTCCATTGAGTATACTTCAAATCCTTAAATTCTTTTACATATTTCTTTCTTGAGGGCGACCCCTTTGTTTCTGTGGACGCATTCTGACGAATTTTAATTCCAGAAACGATATTTTTGTTGTTCAGTATGTCGAAATTATCGTTTGCATCATATGCACCATCATCTAATACTTTTTCAATATCAACATCTTTTAAGTTATTTTCTGCTTGTTCGATAACTGGCTCAAACATTGTGCAATCGCCCACATGCTCATCAGTAACCTCAATTCCAATGATTTCCTTTGTCTCTGCGTTAACAGCGATATGGACTTTAATCCAACCCCTGTGAACGTCCCATTCTTCCCTGATCCAATCCCCACGGTTAGCAACCTTGATCCCCGATGAATCTATTGCAATAACTACAGGTTCATCGCTTTCTGCTATCGTTTCTGCTAAGTCGATATCAAGCTTAGTTCCCCTCTTCCAGATGTTCGTGTAGTCAATTGGCTTAACTTGAGGGACTAACTCCGATAATCTTCTTACAAATCCTTCCAACTGTCGGTAAGGCAAACCAAATATAATATGTATAAACATTAAAAATTTGATAAACGTCCAAGGATATTGATATCTACGTCCAACTTTGTTCTGATTTAGAGAATTAAGTTCTTGGTCCCACGTATCTAGAAAATCTAATGATAGGAGAAGCTCACCACGTTTAACAAGTTTTTCATTGTATGCCACCCAATCACGGTTATCAATCCATTTTTTCTGGGGCAACATTTTTTGCGACATGTGAAAATACACTCCTTTCTATTAGTAGGGGTTCCACACATAAAAATCTTTTAGTCAACACAGCATCCCAAATATACTCTGACCGCAGCCAGAGCATATTTGGGATGTATTGAAAGGATTCACCAGTTCAACACGTTTACCGGCCCATTCTGCCTTGTAAGATAGTGGTAGCTATCAGTTTGTTCCAAGACACATCCGCAATATGCTTTGCAAGACAATGGTTCTTGACCATGCCTTCAATGTTCAAATCTTCAAAGATTATTAAATCATAAGATTTCGCCAACTTCAAACTGACCTCTTGACTCTACTTTCCAACTTTTCCAGATCTTGATAATATGTGTTTTATAATATTAGCTACTAGACAGTAGCATGTATAAAATTGTCAAAACACCATCTCTACTTGATCCGTTTTTAGATGAGTTCGCCGACTTGTTCACCAAGCCCAGCTACAGTTCGTTCTGTAATTTGGTCATCGCAATAGCTGTATGTGTTAAGTCTAAAACCATATCTAACCTTCACGAAACAATTTCAAATAGTAATGTTAAGAAGAAATCGCGCTCATCATACAACTGGTT
>Ga0208279_1000997_pt1 | contig 17497 bp, 12 predicted proteins | sample AntAceMetag02UKM_FD_184766 | JGI IMG/M metagenome (GOLD analysis project Ga0208279, IMG submission 184766) | Saline lake microbial communities from Ace Lake, Antarctica - Antarctic Ace Lake Metagenome 02UKM (SPAdes) (version 2) | ecosystem: Environmental > Aquatic > Non-marine Saline and... | reverse complement strand
TGCTCCCTCCCGCAAGGTCAATCCTCTCCGCCAATTGCATGGCGTGACTTGAACGCTGAGCCAAAACCATCTACATTATGTCAGAAAAACGCCGGCTTGTGGTGACAGAACGGTGACAGTTTGGTAACAGAGGGCAAAGGCGGGGCTAGCTTCCGCTTGCTCGCCGGTCAGAAGCGGGCGGCGAAAGCCAGCGGTAGCCCACACCGCGCACGGTGCCAATGTAACGCGGTTCAGCGGCGCTATCGCCCAGCTTGCGGCGCAAGCGCTTGACGCCACTCTTGACCAATTCACGCGTGCCGGCCTCATGGTCATAGCCCCCAGACGTTGTCCAGCAACTCGTCGTACGTGACCACGCGGTCTGCTGAGCGCACCAGGTAGGCCAGCAGATCGAACTCCAGGGGCGTAAGCGGGATGTTCTCCGCCCAGCACCGCACGTGCCGCGTCCCCAGGCTGATCGCCAGGTCGCCAGCCCGCAGGACGCGCAGGCGTGGGCCTGCGCAGCAGCTTGCGCACCCGCATCCGCAACTCCGCTGGCGCCCAGGGAGCCACGACCACATCGTCAGCACCCAGCAGCAGGGCGCGTTCGGCAGCCTCGTAGTGGGACACGAGCGCCAGCAGTGGTGCCCCGATCATGTGCCCCAGCTCAACCCCCTGCTCGACGGCGCTGATCGCCTCGCAGCCATCGAGCACGATCACCGCAGGGCGGCTCTCGTAGGTCACGGGAGCGCCAAGAGCCTCCGGCACGCTTGTAAACGTGCTCAGTCGCAAGTCGGCGATGGGCATCAAGGCGGCACAGATGTCCTCAGTCCCGGCACTGATGATCCAAAACGTCCATTGTTCCATACGCCATACTCACAGCGGCATCTGATAGACGCGATAGGTCCTGTACAACTCCGCGCCGAATACCTTGATGGCACGGTTCATCATGTCGTTGTTCTCCAGGATCCAGGACATCTCCGCGTGCCGGTAGCCCTTGGCGATGGCCGCCTTGGCCGTTTCGTAGTAGAGCAGCGCATCAATGCCCCGCCCGCGGTATTCCTTGATCACGCCCAGGGCGAAGATGCGCAGCCAGTCGATCTGCCGCTTGTACCACAGGAACTTGAGCCAGCCGAGGGGGAAGAGCCGTCCGTTCATATGCTGTAGCGGAATGCACATGTCGGGCAGCGGCAGGCTGAAACCCACTGGCTCGCCGTCAATCTCGGCTATGAAGATGACGTCGGGGTCAATGAACTGCCGCAGCCCTTCGGCAAGGTGATCCATCTCGGCGTCGGTCAGTGGCACGAAGCCCCAGTTCAGTTCCCAGGCGGAGTTGTAGACCTTCTTGAACTTCTCCACTACGGCATCCCAGTCCTTCAGGTCGGCCTTGACGATCTGGACGTTGCTTCGCTGGCGCACCTTCTCCACGATGCGCACCAGTTTGGGCGGCAAGTTCTCAGCGTTCGGCCCCAAACCGGCCATGTCCACGTACCAGGCCCACAGGTCCATGGCCTTCTGGAAGCCGAAACGCTCTACCATCTCTGGGTAGTAGGGAGGATTGTAGGTCATCAGTATCACGGGGCGAGCGTTGAAGCCGTCCACCAGCATGCCGTAGGCGTCGTCGTTGCCGGTGAAGTTGGCCGGACCGCGAATGGCGGTCATGCCCCTCTCCCGCACCCAGTCGCACGCCGTCTGCAGCAGTGCCTCAGTCACCTGGTAGTCATTGACCGCCTCGAAGAAGCCGAAGAAGCCCACCTGCTCGTTGTGGCACTCATTGTGGCGGTGGTTGACGAAGGCGGCGATGCTGCCCAGCGTCTGCTCACCGCCCACGGGCGGTGGCGCGCCTGGCTGGGACGCAGCGAATTGCTCAGAGGTGACGAAGCCTTTGGCCACGAAGAAGGCCGCGTCGATGTGTTCGAAGGAGGAGTTCTTACTGGGGTCGAGGAATTCCATACGCTCACCGATGAGCGGCGGCACCCAGTAACGGTCGCCCTTGTAGATCTTCCAGGGTACCTTGATGAAACGCTTGCGCTCGCTGCGCTTGGTGATGTCAATCTCGTGCACGCTGAGGTTATGAATCATAGCATTCTCCTGGGGGAAGGATTAGGGCGCTACCGCTTGCGCCCGTGCGATGAGATGGCCATAGTATAGCACAGGCAGCAGTGGTCAGCAAACCGGTCTCAGGCAGGCCGGACGAACTTCTCTTGACTGTTTTGCCCCCGATGCCCCATAATCGGCACAGCAGAATGGCGGCTGCGACCTGGGGTGCATCGTCTCCGACGATGCGACAAAGTCGGAGACATTTCACTCCATCATGCTTGCCCGCACAGTTTGACATCTCCGTCGACCACCCTTATAATACGTGTAATACACGTGTCAGAATGCGAGGAAGCTATGCAGAAGAAGCTGACGATCACAATTGACGAGCGGGTGTATGAAGGCCTGTACCGAGTTGTCGGTACTCGCCGCATCAGCCGCTTCATCGAGGATTTGGTGCGCCCTCATGTGCTGTACCCGGACCTTGAAGCTGCCTACCAGGAAATGGCTGAAGACGAGGATCGCGAGCGCTCAGCTCTGGAGTGGGCAGAAGCAACTGTGGGAGATGTCGGGAATGAAGCGTGGTGAGGTGTGGTGGGTGAACTTCGATCCGTCTGCGGGGGGGGAGGTCCGAAGGCAGAGCCCTGCCGTCATTGTAAGCAATGATGTGGCCAACAGACACCTGAATCGCGTGCAGGTTGTCCCCCTTACCTCCGCAGCGGCGAAGGTTTATCCGAGCGAGGCCCTTGTGACCTTTGCTGGGAAACAGGGCAAAGCCATGGCTGACCAACTCACTACGGTGAGCAAGCTGAGGCTGATCAACTGCGGTGGCGAGTTGACCGGGCCGGAGATGCGACAGGTGGAACGCGCCATCAAGGTGCAGCTAGCTCTGCGCTAGCCCACTGTTGTTCAGAGTCTGTTCGTGAAAGCAACCCCCCGCGCTCCCGCAAGCCGCTGAGCGAGATCGTCCACTACGACGTCTACGACAACCGGGCAGCCGGTGGCGAGGTGGCTGCGGGACGGCTGCCCGGCGGGCGTTTGGTGGATCTGTTGCGCCGGCTGCGGTTCACCATCCGCCTGGGAACCATCCTCAGAAGACGCAACTGAAGGAGAGCGTGAAGAGGATTCGCGCGCGAAGTAGTCCCGTCGGCATCGAAGCTGTCTACATAAGTGGACGGGGAACTATTGCAGTGATATGTCATCTGTGGTACTATTCTCAAGGATTCACCCATCACGCCAGCATGATCCACGGCGACTTCACGATGCTCATCGTTGACTTCTGCGAGTTCCCCGGGGCATCGAGGCGGTGATTGGATAGTGCTCTGCGCTTTCAGGATGGGCTCAAAGACATCGAACATGCACACGGAGTGATACTATGCCATACTTACTTGGTCTCGACATCGGCACCACCGGCACGCGAGCGTTGCTGGTGGACGAAGCGGGGCACGTCGTTGCCAGTGCTGTGTCAGAATATCCCCTCTACACCCCCCAGCCACAGTGGGCCGAACAGGATCCCGCCGACTGGTGGCAGGCCACCTGCGAAGCGACGCGAGCCGCCTTGGCCCGCGCCGGCGTGAGCGGTGAGGAGGTCGGCGGTGTAGGGCTTTCCGGACAGATGCACGGGGTGGTATTGCTGGACGAGCAGGACGAGGTGCTGCGCCCGTCCATCATCTGGTGCGACCAGCGCAGCCAAGCGCAGTGCGATTGGATTACCGACCGTGTGGGAGCGGAACGGCTCATCGAGCTGACCTGTAACCCGGCATTGACCGGCTTCAGCGCCCCCAAGCTGCTCTGGATACGGGACAACGAGCCGCAGACCTACGAGCAGGGGCGCAAGTTCCTGCTACCCAAGGACTACATCCGCTTTAGGCTGACGGGGGAGTACGCCAGCGAGGTCTCCGATGCCTCGGGCACGACCCTCTTCGACGTGCGCAAGCGGCGCTGGTCCGACGAAGTGCTTAGCGCCCTGGGCGTGGATCGCGACCTGCTGCCGGAAGTGTACGAGTCGCCGGTGGTGAGCGGCAGGGTGAATGCTGCTGCTGCGGAGGCCACGGGGCTGGCTCCCGGCACGCCTGTAGTCGGCGGTGGCGGCGATCAGGCGGCCGGCGCGGTAGGCAACGGCGTGGTGGAGACGGGCGTCCTCTCTTCGACCATTGGCTCCAGCGGCGTCCTCTTCGCTTTCACCGACGAGCCGGTACTGGATCCCAAAGGGCGCATGCAGAGCTTCTGCCACGCGGTCCCGGGCAAGTGGCACGTGATGGGAGTGACACAGGGGGCGGGGTTGTCCTTGCGCTGGTTCCGTGACAACTTCGGTGGAGCGGAGATGCTCGTCAGCAACCTCACGGGCGTTGATCCCTACGTCCTGCTTGACCGCGAAGCGGAGCAGGCGCCCGTCGGCTCCGAGGGGTTGCTCTTCCTGCCTTATCTGATGGGCGAGCGAGCACCGCATCTCGACCCCGATGCCAAGGGTGTCTTCTTTGGCCTGACCGCCCGGCACACGCGGTTGCACGTGGTGCGGTCCATCTTCGAGGGCGTGGCCTACAGCCTGCGGGATTCGCTGGAGATCATCCGTGGCGAGATGGGCATCCCTGTGGAGCAGGTGCGGGCCTCGGGCGGCGGCGGACGCAGCGCGCTTTGGCGGCAGATCCAGGCGGACGCCTTCAACACGGAGATGGTGACCATCAACGTGGCTGAGGGGCCGGCCTACGGTGTGGCGCTGCTGGCCGGCGTGGGCACGGGAGTCTGGGACAGTGTGGAGGAGGCCTGCCGAGCGACCATCAAGGTCGTGCAGCATGTCCCGCCCATCGCGGAGAACGTGGCCATTTACGAGCGGTTCTATCGTATCTATCGGGCGCTCTATCCGGCGTTGAAGCCGCAGTACGACGCAGTGACATCCGCCGTGGCGGCGACGGCGTAGGGGCTGGGTTTCCCGGCCCTGGATTCCCCAGCTCTCTGTTCCACCGAAGTCGTGCTCATCCTGCTCTGTCGGAGTTGTACTCATCTTGCTCTGTCGGAGTTGTACTCATCTTGCTCTGTCGGAGTTGTACTCCGACAATCCCGACACCTGTGGCCGGGAGTGCAACTCCCGGCCAACGGAAGAAAAAGAGTTCGTAGTAGCGACTTCGGTTGCTTGGGCCCACCCGTTGGACGACACAAGTCGTCGCCACGAGCAGAATCGCCCATCTCCACCTCGGGGGTCCGATCTAGGTAACCCATGCTCGAAGCGTTGCGTGAGGAAATCTGCAAAGTGAGTCTATTGGGATTGGACATTGGCATCACGGGCTGCAAGGCGCTGGCCTTCAGTCCCGAAGGAGATATGCTCGCTCAGGCGTACCGCGAGTATCGCCTCTACCAACCGCAGCCGGGATGGATGGAGCTCGACCCAGCGGAGGTTTGGGCGTCGGTGACCGACGTCATCCGGCAGGTGACGGCGGGTATCCCCGGTGATCCGGTGCAGGCGCTGAGCATCTCCACGCACGGCGAGTCGGTGGTTCCCGTGGACGCGCGGGGCCAGCCGATCTACGGCTTCATCACCGTCATTGACACCCGCGCTGGCGAGCAGGCCCGCTGGTGGGACGAACAATTGGGCAAAGAGCGCATCTTCCACATCACCGGCATGCCGCTGCATCCCATGTACACGGTGAACAAGCTGATGTGGCTGCGGCAGAATGAGTTGACCATCTACACTGCCGCTTTTCGTTTCCTTTGCATGCAGGACTTTTTCTTTCACCAACTGGGGCTGCCCCCAACTATGGACCGCACCTTGGCCACGCGCACCATGGCCTTCGACGTGTCGCGACTCGATTGGTCCGAGGAGATTCTAGAGTTGGCCCAGTTGGACGTGGAGCGCATGTCGCGGGTGCTGCCCTCAGGGTCGGTCATTGGCGAGATACCACCATCGGTCGTCGAGGAGCTGGGATTGGCTCCAGGCGCAGTGGCGGTGACGGGCGGGCACGATCAGCCTTCTGGGGCGCTGGGCTGCGGCGCCATCGCCGAAGGTATCGCCATGGATTCCACCGGCACCGTGGAATGCGTGGCGGTGGCTTCTCCTCGGTTGGTGCTCGCCGCAGAACTCATGGAGAGCAATCTGCCCATTGCTCCGCACACGGCGCCGGGCATCTACCTGGTGCTGGGCTACTCCTCCACGGGCGGCGCGCTGCTGCGCTGGTACCGCGACAACTTCGCCCGCGCCGAGCGGCAGGAGGCAGAGCAGACTGACCGGGACGTTTACGACCTGATCTTGCAGCAGGCCACGCCGGGGCCGTCGCCGGTGTTGATACTGCCGCACTTCGTGGGCAGCGGCACACCGTGGATGGACGCTAGCTCCAAAGGGGCGATCCTGGGCCTGGACCTGAGTACCAGCAAGGGGCAGATTATCAAGGCCATCTTGGACAGCGTGAGCTACGAGGTCAAGTTGAGCGTGGATGCCATGGAGGCGGCGGGCATCGCCGTGCGGGAGCTACGTGCCTTCGGCGGCGGGGCGAAGTCCTCGCTCTGGCTACAGACCAAGGCCGACATCTTCGGCAAGCCGGTGCTGGCCATGGATGTCACAGAAGCACCCTGCCTGGGCGTGGCCATCCTGGCCGGCGTGGCGACGGGGGTCTTTTCGTCCGTTGAAGAAGGCGTGGCGCAGATGGTGCGGGTAGAGCGCACATACGAGCCGGACATGGCCCTGCACGAGCGCTACATGGAGAGAGCCCGCGTCTTCGCACAGGTCTACCCGACCTTGGCGGAGCTCAATCATCAACTATGACCTCGAGAGGAGCATCGTGAGCAGCAGGAAGTATGCTATCGGCATTGACTTTGGCACGGAATCGTGCCGCTCCGTGCTGGTGGATGTGGTCACGGGCGAGGAGGTGGCGACCGCCGTCCATCCCTACGGCGACGGTGTCATTGACGAGTGGCTGCCGGGCACTGACATTCGACTGCCGCCCGATTTCGCCTTGCAGAACCCTGCCGACTACATCGAGGTTCTCAAGGTGACCATCCCTGCGGTACTGCAGGAAGCGGGCGTGGACGCCGAGGACGTCATCGGCCTGGGCACCGACTTCACCGCCTGCACGATGATGCCCATTGATGAGGAGGGCGTTCCCCTGTGCATGAAGCCGGAATGGCGGGACAGCCCCTACGCCTGGGTCAAGATCTGGAAGCATCATGCTGGTCAGTCCGAGGCCAACGAACTGAACCGTATCGCCGGCGAGCGGAGCGAGACCTGGCTCTCCCGCTACGGCGGCAAGATTTCCTCGGAGTGGCTCTTCCCCAAGATTTGGGAGACGCTGAACAAGGCTCCGGAGGTCTACGAGGCGAGCAATGGATTCATCGAGGGGGCGGACTGGATCGTGCTGCAACTCACGGGCAACGAACGGCGCAACTCTTGCACGGCGGGCTACAAAGCTATCTGGGAGAAGGAGACGGGGTATCCTTCCGATGACTTCTTCGCTGCGCTCGACCCGCGACTGCGCCATGTGGTGGATGAGAAGCTCTCGCGGGACGTCTGCGCCCCGGGCGGTCGAGCGGGCGGCCTGACCAGACAAGCGGCAAGGTGGACGGGACTGCTGCCGGGCACGGCGGTGTCCATTGGCAACGTAGACGCCCACGCCTCGGTGCCCGCCGCCACGGTCACCGAGATCGGGCGCATGGTGATGATCATGGGCACTTCCACCTGCCACATGGTGTTAGGTGAGGAAAAGCGCATCGTGCCGGGCATGTGCGGTGTGGTCGAGGATGGCATCATCCCCGGTCTCTTTGGCTTTGAGGCCGGGCAGTCCTGTGTCGGTGATCATTTCGCCTGGTTCGTGGAGCACTGTGTGCCCGCCGCGTATCAGAAGGAGGCCGAAGCCCGCGTGCTGACCTTGCATCAACTCCTGGAGCAGAAGGCCGCTCAACTGCGGCCGGGCGAGAGTGGCTTGCTGGCCCTGGATTGGTGGAACGGCAACCGCTCGGTGCTGGTAGACGTGGACCTGACAGGGATGCTGTTGGGGGCCACGCTGTTGACCAAGCCTGAGGAGATCTACCGCGCCCTCATTGAGGCCACCGCCTACGGCACGCGCATCATCGTCGAGACCTTCGAAGATAGCGGAGTGGCGGTAGACGAGATAGTGGCCACGGGCGGCCTGCCGGAGCGCAACAAGCTGCTGATGCAGATCTACGCTGATATCACGGGGAGGGAGTTCAAGGTGGCGGCGTCGAAGCAGGCGGGCGCTCTGGGCTCGGCCATGTTTGGCGCGGTGGCTGCGGGCAAAGCCGCTGGCGGCTACGACACCATCTTCGAGGCGGCGCAGCACATGGCCCACCTCAAGGACGAAGTCTTCCGTCCCATCCCCGAGAATCAGGCGGTGTACGACAAGCTGTACGCTGAATACAAGGTCTTGCACGACTACTTCGGCCGCGGCGACAACGACGTGATGAAGCGGCTGAAGCGTGTCAAGGTCGAGGTTCTGGGAGTAATGTAGCGGTAGGGGCTCATGGATTCTGTTATGCGAAACCGGTTTACCCTGCGGCTGGTGGCCGCGGCATTGCTGGCTCTGTTGCTCCTCTCCATCCCGAAGTGCCAGCCACCTGCACCAGCGCCGCCTCCGACTCCCATACTATTGCCCGACGAGGGGCAGCCATCAACTGCTGCCCCTGCGACGGTCGTGGTCCTTCCGCCGACTGCCGCGCCAACCCCCACCCCGATTCCAGCTAGCCCTACGCCGTCGCCCACACCGGCGCCACGCCTGGCGCTGGCTCCTGACCTGCCAGCGCCTATCGCTGACACCGCCCGAGCCTGGGCCGCTGAGCGGGGCGTGATGGTCATGGAGGGAGGCATCGCCGACCTTCGTCTCGATCTGAAGCTCGCACCTGATGCCCATCTGGTCAGCGAGCGTCTCTATGTGCCTGTGCAGTCTTTTCCATCGCTGCGCGAAGGGATCACGCTGGACGAGCTGCAGCGAACGTGGACGGGGGCGGGCGATCTGGTCAGGCTGCTGGTGACCGAGGAGACGTCCGCTGATTTGGCCCAACTCTGGGGGTCGCCGCAGGAGAGCGTGGCGCTCGTGCCAGCCGGAGAGCTGGCTGCCGCTCTCTGGCAGGACGAGCAGGCCATGGCCATCGTTCCCTTCGAACGGCTGGAGCCACGGCTCAAACCGCTGCGGCTGGATGGGCTGTCGGCGGTGGACAATCGGCTGGAGCAGGGCGATTGGCCGCTGGCGCTGCGCTCCTGGCTGCATGGTGCGGGCGCGGAGGCGGACGATCTGCTGGCGCATCTGCGGGCGAGCGTACTGGCGACCAACCGCGACCCCGACAAGCTTACCGTGCTGGTGATGACCGGTGTGACGGCGATGTCTCGTACCACGGCCTGGAAGATGGAAGTCTACAGCGATTACAGTTACCCCGCCCACGTCGTTGGCCCTGAGCTGGCTGCTGCCGATATCACGCACATCAGCAATGAGGTACCGTTCGTCTCCGGTTGCGTGGCCAATCCTGCTCTCAATAGCCTCACACTCTGCTCCAAGCCAGAGTACCTGGCCGCGTTGGACGAGGTGGGGGCGGACATCGTCGGCCTGACGGGGAACCACCAGAACGACTTTGGTTTCGAGGCCATGCTCGAGTCACTGAAGATCTACGCCGAGCATGGGCTGCCGGTGTACGGCGGCGGCGCCAATGACGAGGACGCGCGCCGGTCGCTGCTCATCACGCACAACGGCAATCGACTGGCCTTCCTGGGAGCCAATCAACATGGCCCTATCGGGGCCTGGGCGACTGCCGATGGCCCCGGCTCGGCCCGCTTCGATCTGGAGACCATGCGGGCGGACATCGCCGCCGTCCGGCCGGAGGCGGACCTGGTACTCGTGGAGCTTCAGTATACCGAGACCAATGGCCAGGGGGAATACCAGACGGAACCAGTGTGGCAACAGGCGGAGACCTTCGAAGCCCTCAGTGGTGCGGGCGCCGATATTGTCACTGGAGTACAGGCCCACCGCCCGCAGGCGCTGGAGTTCACCCCCGATGGGTTCATCCTCTTCGGTCTGGGCAACTTCTTCTTCGATCAAATGAACTGGTGGGAAACTCGACAGGGACTGATCGCCCGCCATGCCATCTACGATGGCCGCCACATCAGCACGGAGTTGCTGGTAACCATTCTGGAGGATTGGTCGCAGCCCCGTTGGGCCACCCTCGAGGAAAGGCAGGAGGTCCTGGGTACCGTCTTCGCTGCCAGCGGGTGGTAGTCCCAGCGGGGTTTCAACTCGCTCTCGCTGCATTGCCAATGCCAAGTTCGGCGACAAGGCGCAGCGTGACTGATAGGGACATCGGGAGTACAGTGTAGAGTTGGTTCTGGTGGGTGGGAAACCTTCCGCTTCTTCCGCTTCTCCGCTGACAGTCATGGAGTAAGAGTTTTGTGACCAGTGCACCTGGAGGCATAATGAGCAATGACATCCCCAAGGCAGTGGTAGCCGGCCACCTTTGCCTGGACATCATCCCCGGGCTGTCGGGCCTGGCGCTGGAGAGCGGTGCCGACTTCTTCGTGCCGGGCAAAGTGAGGCTCATCGGCCCTGCCACGCTCTCCACCGGCGGGCCGGTCTCCAACACCGGACTGGCCCTGGTCCGGCTGGGGATAGACACGGCGTTGATGGGCAAGGTGGGCGATGACCCCCTTGGCTCCCTGATCCGCTTGCTCCTGGCACAGTGGGGCGTCAGCGAGGGTGTGATCACTGTCGAAGGGGAGACGAGTTCCTACACCATCGTCCTTGATCCGCCGGGGCTGGACAGGATGTTCCTGCATCGGCCAGGGACCAATGATACCTTCTCGGCTGAAGATGTGCAGTACGACCTCGTGGCCGAGCGCGAGCTCTTCCACTTCGGCTATCCGCCTATCATGCGGCTTATGTATATTGAGCGAGGCCGCCAGCTCGTCGAGATCTTCCGCCGCGTCAAAGCCTTGGGCGTGACCACCTCGCTGGACATGGCTATGCCCGATCCCAACTCCGAGGCAGGGCGAGCGGACTGGGAGGCCATCCTGCAAGGGGTGATGCCCACCGTGGACATCTTCCTGCCCAGTGCGGAGGAGCTGCTGTACATGCTGGAGCGGGAGCGTTTCGACGACTACCAGGCACACGGCAACGAGGACATGCTAGCGCTGTTCACTGGAGATGATCTGAGCCGTCTATCGGGCCGACTGCTAGCGATGGGGGGCAAGGTGGTGGGCATCAAGTGCGGCTACCGCGGGGTGTACGTGCGCACGGCGGGAGAGGAACGGCTGGCCGAGATGGGCAAGGTCATGCCGGCCGATCTGGCCAACTGGGCTGACCGCGAGCTGTGGGAGCCCAGCTTCCACGTCGAGCACTACGCTGGTGGGACAGGATCAGGCGATTCGTGTATCGCTGGTTTCCTTTCGGGCTTCTTACGAGGCCATTCACTGGAGGAGACGGTGCGCTACGGTTGCGCTGCCGGCGGCTTCAACGTTACCGCACCCGACGCTCTCACTGGTCTGCGTCCTTGGCCGGAGATCGTGGCCAAGGTGCGGTCGGGTTGGAAGAGGAACCCCTTGCAGGTGGAGGGGGACGGCTGGATCTGCGACAGGGATGGGCTCTGGCACGGGCCGCACGACTGCTGCTGAAACGGAGGAAATCGCGCTGTACATTGATCTGGCCACTGACGAGATGGTGTGAAACGCCGATTTGACAAGTATGCCGAGTTGTGGTATAAGAGGCGCAATTCGGACACAGGAGCAAGCAGGGTATGATGTCGTTCGGCAAGCGAGACTCCAGGCAAATCAGGTCCAGGTGTTCCAGGCGCTCGCTCTGGGGAGTTTCGTCCTGCTGAGTGTTGTTATGGAGGTAGACTTCACGTAATTGCCTTATTGGCAAGCCGCAACTGCAGTGCAGGCCGACTACCCAGACAGATTGATTTGGGGAGGCGGCCTTTTTTTGTTGCTGGAGTTTGGCGAATCTCAGAGTGCCCTGCATCTGGGCTGATCACCGACGAACCACAGGATGCGTGGTTCGTAGTGGCGACTTCGGTCGCTTTCGCTCCATTTGGACTACGAGCAGAATCGCCAATGTCCAGTTTGTTACCTGATTGACAAACATATCATACTGAGGAGGAAGCGTACGATGAAGAAAGTCGTTTTGGCCTATTCGGGCGGATTGGATACCTCGGTCATTCTGGTCTGGCTGAAGGAACGCTATGGTTGCGAGGTGATCACCTTCACCGCCGATCTGGGTCAGGAAGAGGAGCTGGAGGGGCTGGAGGAGAAGGCACTATCCACGGGAGCCAGCAAGGTCTATATCGAGGACCTTCGGGAGGAGTTCCTCATGGAGTATGCCTTCCCTACCATGATGGCCGGGGCTATATACGAGCGGCAGTACCTGCTGGGTACCTCCTTCGCCCGGCCGATCACTGCCAAGCGGCAGGTGGAAATCGCTGAACTGGAGGGAGCCGACGCTGTGGCTCATGGCTGCACCGGCAAAGGCAATGACCAGGTGCGCTTTGAGTTGACCTACAAGGCGCTCAATCCCCGCCTGAAGGTCATCGCTCCCTGGCGGGAATGGGACATCCGCTCGCGAGAGGATGCGCTGGCCTACGCCGAGGCGCACAACATACCAGTGGCAGCTACCTCACGCTCGATCTACAGCCGCGACCGCAATATCTGGCATATGAGCCACGAGGGCGGGATACTGGAAGACCCCTGGCGGGAGCCGGAGGAGGAGATGTTTACGCTTACTGTGTCGCCCGAGGCCGCGCCTGACAAGCCGCTCTACCTGCAGATCGACTTCAAGGCGGGCATACCCAAGCGCATTGATGGCGTGGCCTATGGCGCGGTGGAACTGATGACCCGCCTGAATGAGCTGGGAGGGACGCACGGCGTGGGGCGGCTGGACCTGGTGGAAAATCGCCTGGTGGGTGTGAAGTCGCGCGGCGTGTACGAGACCCCTGGCGGCACTATCCTCTACACTGCTCACCGTGGCCTGGAGACCATCTGTCTCGACCGGGAGACACTGCACTACAAGGACGTCATTGCCCCGCGCTACGCGCAGATGGTCTACTACGGCCAGTGGTTCACGCCACTGCGGGAGGCGCTGGCTGCCTTCGTGCACAAGACGCAGGAGCCCGTTAGCGGCACAGTGCGGGTCAAGCTATACAAAGGCAGTTGCACGGTCGCCGGGCGCAAGTCCCCCTACAGCCTCTATCGAGAGGATTACGCTACCTTTGGCGAAGATGACGTCTACGATCAGGCGGATGCCGAGGGATTCATCAACCTTTTCGGCTTGCAGATGAAGGTCAGAGCGCTGCTGGACATCGAGGGATTGGGAGTCTCCGGCTACAGCTCGCCCAACTACAGCAAGTTCAAGCGAGACTGAGAAGGGTTTCGAGTTTCGGGTTTGAGGTTTCGAGTTCGGAGGGAGTAACGAGGAATGTGGAAGTTGGAGGTTGGAAACCAGCTTCCAGCATGCGTGTGATAACGAGGAGGAAGGATGAAACTATGGGGCGGACGGTTCGAGGGAACCCCTGATGGCCTCATGGAGCGTTTCAACGCGTCTATCGGCTTTGACTGGCGGTTGTGGGCAGCCGACATTGAGGGCAGCATCGCCTACGCTAAGGCGCTGCAACGCACTGGGCTGCTCACCGCAGAGGAGCGGGATCAGCTCATCCAGGGGCTGGAAGCGGTGGAGCGGGAGTTCAAGGCTGGTGAGTTTGACATCAGAACTTCCGATGAAGACATACATACCGCCGTCGAGCGACGGCTGGGCGAGTTGACTGGCGAAGTGGCAGGCAAACTGCATACCGGGCGCAGCCGCAACGACCAAGTGGCAACGGATTTGCGTCTCTACCTGATGTGGGAGATCCCTGGGCTGCGGCAGCAGCTAGTCGAGCTGCAGAAGGCGGTCCTCGACAGGGCAGAGCAGCATCTGGACGTCATCATGCCCGGCTACACGCACTTGCAGCGAGCGCAGCCGGTGCTCTTCAGCCACTGGCTGATGAGCTTTTTCTGGATGTTGCAAAGAGATCGGGAGCGGCTAAGAGACCTGGAAAAGCGTGTCGCCGTGCTGCCGCTGGGCGCGGGGGCGCTGGCTGGCCATGCCCTGGGCATAGACCGAGACTTCCTGGCCGCCGAGCTGGGCTTCCGGGCGCTATGCGAGAACAGCATGGATGGGGTATCGGACCGCGATTTCGTGGCGGAGTTCCTGTTCTGGGCCGCGCTGCTGCAAACACACCTTAGCCACCTGGCCGAGGACCTGATCATCTGGTCGTCGGCGGAATTCGGCTTCATCGAATTGGACGACGCCTATGCCGCCGGTTCCAGCCTGATGCCGCAGAAGAAGAATCCCGATTCGCTGGAGTTGCTGCGGGGGAAGACGGGGCGTTTGGTGGGGCATCTGGTGGCCTTGCTGATCACACTCAAGGGGTTGCCTTCGACTTACAACAAGGACTTGCAGGAGGACAAGGAGCCGCTGTTCGACGCGCTGGACACGCTGAAGCTGGCACTGCCGGTGGCCGCCGGTGTGGTGCGCACGCTGAAGGTCAACGGTGAGGTCATGGCCGCAGCGCTCGACGACGGGATGCTGGCCACCGACCTGGCCGACTACCTGGTGCGCCGCTCCGTTCCCTTCCGCCAGAGCCACGAACTGGTGGGCCGCGCCGTGCGGCAGGCCGAGGCACTGGGCTTGCCGCTGAGCGAGCTGCCCCTGGCCGAGTTCGGGGCTATCTCCACCCTCTTCGACGAGAACCTCTACGCGGCGTTCGACTACCGGCGGTCGGTGGAGGCGAAGGATTCCTACGGTGGCACGGCCACGGTCGCCGTCCGCCAGCAGATAGAGCGTGCTGCGGCGGCGCTGCGCGAGCCGACATAGACGATACTCTTCGATGTCAGGATTTCGGTCGGAGCTTTCTCCCGACGCGGCTCCATGACCGGGCAACGATGTCTCGGCGTCAGGGCATTTCTCCGATTTGACAAGCAGTCTGGAGTATGGTATCCTGGTGGGCACAGTTCGAAAGCGAGAGACGAGAGATATGAGATGTTCCTAGCCCCGAATCTTCTGCACAGCGCCGTTATTCTGGTACTTCCGGTTGAGCTCCTTGCCATTAAGGAGCTAGTGGCGGTTGGGAGGCATTCAGGGTAGGGTGCACACTGATAGAAGGATTTACTCACTACCATGAAGAGAGCCTCCCAACTGGGAGGTTCTTGCTTTTGCTCTGTTCAAACCAGTTGGCCTGAGGCCTGGATCACCGATGATCCTTCCGACAGAGTGTCGGATGGCGATGAAGCCGTTTCCCAATGAACTCACATTTGGAAGGGGCTTTTTTTGTTGGATCCAGGGAGGAGGGTTGTCAATGAAGAGCGATGCTATCAAGCGAGGCACGGAGCGAGCGCCTCACCGCTCGCTGTTGCGGGCGCTGGGCTGTACCGACAGGGAGATGAGCCAGCCGTTCATCGGTGTGATCAACTCCTACAGCGAAGCGATCCCCGGTCACGTTGGGCTGCGCCAGGTCGCCGATGCTGTCAAGGCCGGTGTTCGCATGGCCGGCGGCACTCCGTTTGAATGTGGCACTATCGGTGTGTGCGATGGGCTGGCCATGAACCATCCTGGCATGAGATACTCCCTGGCCAGCAGGGAGCTCATTGCCGATTCTGTGGAAGTCGTCGCTCAGGCTCACGCCTTCGATGCCTTGGTGCTTGTCCTCAACTGCGACAAGATCATCCCCGGCATGCTGATGGCGGCCGCCCGGCTCAACCTGCCGGCAATCGTCGTCAGCGGCGGACCGATGCTGGCTGGCAGCATGGATGGTCAGGCAGTGGACCTCGCCGACGTCTTCATGGCTGTGGGTGCGGTCGCGCGGGGCGAGATGGACCAGGCCGAATTGGATCGGCTGGAGCGAGCAGCTTGCCCCGGTTGTGGCTCCTGCGCAGGCATGTTCACTGCCAACACGATGAACTGCCTGACCGAGGCGCTGGGTATGGGCCTGCCGGGCCATGGCACCGTCCCAGCTATCCGCGCGGAGCGGATAGCTCTGGCCAAACGGGCCGGGATGCAGGTCATGGAGCTACTGGCCAGCGGCACGAGACCTCTGGACATTCTCACGCCTGCCGCTTTCCGAAATGCTTTCGCTGTGGATATGGCCCTGGGAGGTTCCACCAACTCGGTGCTGCACCTGTTGGCCGTAGCTCACGAATCTGGCATTGAGATCCCACTCAGTGATCTGAATGACTACAGTGCCCGCACGCCGCACCTGTGCCGCATGAGCCCGGCGGCCGGTGGACATCACCTGGAAGACCTGGATCGCGCCGGCGGCATCCCGGCGCTGATGAGTCGCCTGCTAGAGGGCGGCTTGCTGGAAGGCAGTGTCCATACCGTAACCGGGCGTACTCTGGCCGAGAACGTGGCAACGGCAAAGGTGCGCGAGGATGCGGTGATCCGCCCCCTTGATGCACCCTATTCGCGCAGCGGCGGACTGGCCATTCTCTTCGGCAACCTGGCCCCTGATGGTGCGGTGGTCAAGCAAGCGGTCGTAGCGCCCAAAATGCGGCAGCATACCGGCCCGGCCCGCGTCTTCGGCTCTGAAGAAGAGGCGACGGCGGCCATCGTGGCCAAGCAGTTTGACAGCGGAGATGTGCTCGTCATCCGGTATGAAGGCCCCAAAGGGGGACCGGGAATGCGCGAGATGCTGACGCCAACCTCGTTGCTGTCTGGCATGGGCGTGGACGACAAAGTGGCCCTGCTGACCGATGGACGTTTTTCCGGCGCGACGCGCGGCGCTGCTATCGGACACATCTCGCCGGAGGCTGCCGAACGGGGTCCTCTGGCCGTCGTCCGCGATGGCGATCGGATTCGTATAGACATCCCCAACCGCGCGCTCACCCTGGAAGTGGCGGAAGGGGAAATTACCCGCCGTCTCGCCGAACTGCCGCCGTGGGAACCTTCCGTCAGGGGTGGCTACCTGCGCCGCTACGCCCAGGCGGTCACTTCAGCCAGCACTGGTGCGGTGTTTCGAGAGTAGTCGTCTCGCAGAGAGACAGGAGGAAGCAGGCTATGAAACTAACGGGCGCACAGATAGTGTGGGAGAGCTTGGTGCGCGAGGGCGTGGAAACCGTTTTTGGCATTTCGGGCGGGGCCGTGATCCATCTGTATCATGCGTTGCCTGATTATCCGATCCACCACGTGCTCATGCGTCACGAGCAGGCCGCAGCCCACGCCGCCGATGGTTACGCTCGCGCCACAGGCCGCACTGGTGTCTGCATTGCTACCTCTGGCCCCGGCGCCACTAACCTGGTCACCGGCTTGGCCACAGCGTACATGGACTCGTCTCCGCTCGTGGCTATCACCGGCCAGGTGGCCACGCCCGTGATCGGGACTGATGCTTTTCAGGAAGTGGATATAACTGGCATCACCTTGCCCATCACCAAACATAACTACCTGGTCACCGACATCGAGGAGCTCCCCATGGTGGTCAAGGAAGCATTTCATATCGCCCGCACGGGGCGACCGGGGCCGGTGCTCATTGACAT
>Ga0208279_1000991_pt1 | contig 17621 bp, 13 predicted proteins | sample AntAceMetag02UKM_FD_184766 | JGI IMG/M metagenome (GOLD analysis project Ga0208279, IMG submission 184766) | Saline lake microbial communities from Ace Lake, Antarctica - Antarctic Ace Lake Metagenome 02UKM (SPAdes) (version 2) | ecosystem: Environmental > Aquatic > Non-marine Saline and... | reverse complement strand
GCCTTCTTCACTTTGCATGACAGCTCGCGCGTCGATGACGCCAATGCAGGTCATGGCCGCTCCAAGCCGTCGATAGGTCAGACGCACTGGCAGTCGCACCATACCGGCCATCGGTGCCAAGATGAGTCTGTTCTCCAACCGGACGCATCCAATGCAATTTGGCTTCAAGCAATTGCTCATTTTAATGGCGATTCAAGCCCCACCATGACGGAACTGTACTTTGTGACACATTCTACCGGCATAGCTGTGCGTGTGCCAGAGGCGACCTGGCCGACAATCAACATCGCCCATGCGGCATATTGCCGAGCTGTTCTAGGATTGTATCCAGGTTCTGATTTTGGTTGGGCGGATCCCACCAGGCGTTACCTTCGATGATAACAGGGCCGTCGGGGGTTAGCGCCACGTCCCAACCGATGGTCTGCAGCGGTAGGAAGAGGGGGGCTGTTCGTTCGACAAGATGGCAGGCCTCCGACCAGAATGGAAGCCGGAAACCCTCGATGGCCTGTCCTGTGTCGGGGTGTTCTTTGGTTGCTCGGAATCCCGGCACGCCCGGAGAGGCGGCAACGGGGCGCCAAAGACGCCCATTATTGAGGTTGACGCGAGCCTGCAAGTTCCCCGACGCCCCATGAGCAAAGTTGTCGGTGATGTTGTCGCCGACAATCAATTTGAAGTGTGTGTGGATGATTCGGCACTGGCCCGTCCCATCAAGCAGCGTGGTTAATCGGGCTGTTTGGAGACCGTGGGCATCTGTCAGTCGGATGATTTCAGGATGGTTTCGCACGCGTTCCTGGACAATGAATCCGCTGGGTTTACTGCTCGTGCAGAGGTGGCGATAGACCTCACCCTTGGTATAGATGCTCTGAGATGTATCGATGAACTTCGTACCGTGGCGGCGATAGATGTTGATGCCTTGCCCGAATGCGGCTTCGGTTGGCTTGACCACAAACTCGGCGGGAGCCTCCTGCTCGAAAAATGCCTCCCACTCTCTGGGTTGTGCGATAACAGGGGTCCGGCGGGTCCAGCCCAGTGTCCCATCGTAGCAGAGCGCGTAAAGCTTGGGTATAGGCGTTTGATGCGCCAGGCAGAACCTGTAGAACAGGGCCTTGTTACGCAGCAGGGGAACCAGAGACGCCGGGTTCAGGGACTTCTGAATCTTGGTGAGATGCTCCCGGCTACAGTAGCATGCCAAGTCGCCCGGCTGGAGATGAGGATTGAAAAGTCCCAACCGAAACGCTTCTTCAGCACAATACTTGTGCGTGCGACAAATCGACAGCGTTCGCAAGAACATCAGCCATGGACTGGCTTGGTAGACAGACGAAGCCTGCCGGGCGTACCTCGCCATGGCTTGCCAGTGACATATTCTTCGGATAAGTTTTCTACGCATGGGACGGCAATGCCTACACGATATCTGAATGTGATTCAGTATAGTTACCCTGTGAGGCAAAGTACAGGCGAGTTCCGGCAAAAGAGGTGGATGTACCGGTCTGTGCACGGTATCATACAGTCTCGTGAATTCATCCAGAAACGCTAGAATGGGTCCGGCATGACGATGAGGCGAGTCGTGTATCTTGCGAAGGGGGGAAGCATTGGCGGCGCTCAGCGTCAGCTCCTGTATCTTCTGACGACTTTGGGCAAATCGTTTGAACCGGTGGTCGTTTGTACGTCACAGGGCGAGATTGTTGACCGTTTGGGGGCCGCGGGGATTCGCGTGGAGATCCTTCCGCTGCACCCCTGGAGAAAGCTGCCCAGCGGTGTCCAGAGATACATCGATGCCGAGCGTCTGGCGGCCTTAGCCCGGCGATATGATCCCGGGCTTATACACGCCTCGGACATGTGGTTGGGTAACTACCTGGCATGGGTTCAGTGGCGGCTTAAGATCCCCTCGGTTGTGCACGTGCGCGGGCCTGTGGGCGGGAGAGACATTCGCAAACATCGCTTGCGCAGGGCGAACGGTCTCATCTCTATTTCAAAGAAGATCACGCGTGCCTTGATGGTGGGGCGCATCCCTGCCGACAACGTTGTGCAGATCGAGGATGCCGTGGACATCGACCTCTTTCGACCGCATGGGCCTCGGCCGAGTGTGCTGGCCGCGTCCGGTGCGGGGACATCCGTCGTCAACATTGGTTTGGCCGGTCGCGTCGAGCCGGCGAAGCGGCAGTTGGACTTCGTCAAGGCGGCGTGCAAGGTGCTGGCCGATATGCCTGGGCAAGTCCGTTTCTTCGTGATTGGGGAAGTGCGCGATCCTGATTACCTCAAACGTCTGAAGCGTCTGGCCGATGGGCATGATCTGGATGGGCAGTTGGTTTTCACCGGCAGACGCGATGACATGCCTGATGTGCTGAACTCGCTGGACGTGCTGGTGAGCCTGTCGGGCGGTTCGGTGATGTACGAGGCCATGAGTTGCGGAACATGCGTCGTCTCGGCCGGATACACTCGGCCGGAGGACTCCATGCATCTGAACGATGGAGTCACAGGTCGGGTCACGCCGTCGCGGGCGCCGTCGGCATTGGCGTCTGTCCTGAAGCATCTCGTACGCCATCCTGAAGTGCGTCACCAACTCGGATCGGCGGCGCGCGAGCGAGCACAAGAGCGCTTTTCCTGTTCGACGATGGTTGAACGCACCGCACAACTCTACGATCGTCTGATAGTGACAGCGCCGTGACGGTCGCCCCGGGCGCGTTCCGGTCGTTTAAGCAGGGCGGTTCAGCAGTTGTCCGTACAGGTCTTGCGTTTCTTGCACTAGCTGGGTATGACTCAGATGCTTTTGAGCCCACACTCGGGCATTGCCTCCGAGTCGTGCTCGAAGGTCGTCATTCTGTATCGCATCGACCAGCACCTTGCTCACCGCGCTGCGCGTCTTCTCCGTCACGAGAAGGCCGGTTTCGTCGTGGCGAATGTGGTATGACTCCTCCGGACGTCTGGACCAGGCGCAGAGGACCGTCGTTCCACACATCATTGCCTCGTACCTCACCGAACCGCCGGACAGGCTCACGAGCACATCCAGGACCGCCAGAACACTGGGTATGTCTTCACGCCGGCCGGTGAAATGGACGTGGTTTAAGAGACCATGGATTCGGAGATACTTTTCTATTTTGGCATAGTAGGCTCTGTCTTTGATATGGCCGATCACGAAGAACGCGGCTTTTTCTGTCGTTTTCAGCACGTCCCTGGCGATCCTGACGAAATTGAACGGGTCTTTGCCCTTCTCGACGCGTCCCACCATGCCCACCAGGACCTTGTCACCAGTGGCATAGCGCTGCCTCAGCACGTTTCCGTCAGCGTTTCGGTCCAGGGGCTTGAAAATCTGTTCGTCCACCGCATCATGGATCAAGACGATCTTGTGCGCTGGAATCTCCGTCATCTGAGCCAGACGCATCTGGACCCTCTTGGAGATCGCCACCAGGCGCGTGGCTTTGCGACAGTGGTGTTTTCTCACTTGTCCTGGAGTGAGGGGGGCCCGCATGTGCAGCACGGAAGGAACGCTTGCGTCCCCGATACCTCTCAGCATGTACTCGTTGAGCCAGACGTCCGAGCAATGCACCAGGGAGACGCCTTCGCTTCGGACCAGATTGGAGACATATTTGACATCTCTGTATCGCGAGAAGAAGTGCTTGCCTTTTCTCCAGCCTGCTAACCAGCGGACATCACATCTTACGTCAAGGGCTTCCAGTTCCTTTCGGAAATGCCCCGCTTGGGTACAGAGAACGTGAGGGGTATACTTGTCTTTGTCGAGCCCCTCGATGAGATACAGCAATTGCCTCTGCGCTCCCGATATATCTCCTCCTCGGGAGAGGAACAGCACCTTGTGGTTCTTGCTTGACATTCTTTCTGTCACTCGGTTACCTTCGGATCGAAACCTGTTGATACGGGAGCATACAGAACCCAGGATGGGGTATCAAGCGCCAATTCGAATGGTCGAGAAGGTTAAGCGGCACCTGGATATCTTGACGTATTCATGGCGTCTGGCGAGAGGGCGGCCGCAGCCGCTGATCCCAACAGTTGCGCGCGCGCTGAGGTTATACCGCCAGAGACGTTTTCTGGCGGAAGAGGCCTTCGATCTGGGCCTGTTGCGGCTCGATTGCGATCAGGAGTTGCTAGAAGGTGTCGTGAGCCGAAGGCGTCAGGCGCAGATACAAAGAAGGATCAACCCTACTTCCTGGGCGCCTTTACTCAGTGACAAGGGTGTTTTCTATCGGTTCTGTGGGGCGGTGGGGCTTCCGACTCCTGAATTATATGCCATTTATTTTCGGAAGACGCCGGGCTATTGCCCGAAAGGGAGGCCGCTGTACACTTCTCAGCAGTGGGTCGATTTCGTCGCCAGGGAGCTTCCGCGCGAGTTCATTGTCAAGCCATGTGTCGGCTACGGCGGCAGCAGTGTGGTTGCTTTTGAGAGAATGTCTCCGGATGAATTCCTCGATAATCACCGCGAGAAACTCACCGCCGGGCAAATGGTCGATTTCCTGTCCAGTTGCCCAGGAGTGGAGAACTTTGTCATTCAGGAACGACTCCGTTCTCACCGCGCATTGTGCGAACTAACGGGCAGTTCTAACCTTCAGACCGCCCGCATCACCACGTACGTAGACCGTCACATGCAGTGCCGCCTGCTGTTTTCTTTCCTGAAGCTGATGACTCGGGACGAGACCTTGGTCGACAATATCGGTAGCGGCCGTTCCGGCAACCTGCTGAACGAGGTGTGTGCAGAGACCGGGACGATCGTTGCATCTTATGTCAAGACTCACGACGGCTCGGGCGACCGACCGATCTCCCTTCATCCCGTCACAAACCAGCCATTGACGGGCTTCCAGATTCCTTGCTGGGATGAGGCCTGTGGTCTGGTTCGTCGGGCGGCCCACGCTCTGCTGCCCGTCCGTGCGGTGGGCTGGGACGTGGCGTTCACCGACAACGGCGTGAAGATCCTGGAGGGCAACATATGGTGGGACCGTTTCAGCCACGACAACGATTATGTCCCCACCCTCCTGGATGATCTCAATGCATCTACTACCTAGTTGGCGACTGGGCTCTCCGTGGAAATAACTATTGAGAAAGCACAACCGAAACACCGCGAGGTCATATTCAGGCTCCTTGAGACGGCCAACATGCACTACGTGCCATCGCAAGAGATGCCGGAGCTGACATATGAGAACTACTACGTAGCGCTGGCCGACGGCTGCATCGTGGGTTTCTGTGGTTTCAAAATCCTCTCTGACACGGAGGCAAAGACCGAACTGATGGTGGTCGATCCGGAATTCCGCGGGCATGGCGTCGGGGCCAAACTCCAGCGGCATCGGATGGAGGTGATGCGGGGCATGGGGATCCAAAAACTGACGACCAACTCCGATTTGCCGGGAACGATAGAGTGGTACAAGACGCACTTTGGTTATCGAGAAGTCGGCCGACTGAAGAAACTACATGAGTTCGGTTCTCCGGATATCGACTATTGGACGACTATCGAGGCTGAGTTGGGCTGATTGTCTATCTTCTCGCGCATTTGACCTCCGTGGTCCTTCTCCTGTGTCATCTTCCGGTGTGGTGATCTCCCCCGGGCAGGCGGCGTGAGAAAAAGGCGATTTTTCGAAGAAACGCACCCATATTTTGACTGGCAGAAACGCTTGCTTATTGATGTGGGTGTAAATGTCGCCTCAAATGGAGCACTGCCCTAGCCTTTCTCGACCCCAAGGGGCGCCTACCAGTGGGGTTCCATCGGCAGTGCTCCTCCCTTTATTCCCTGCCTGATCCCATGATAAAAAATACCGGCGGGAGTTTCAATCGCGGCAACGACCAATTTGGCTACGCGTCGGTGCGAAATGCGCACGCGTGCGATATTGGGGGCCGATAATGACATTTGTATCATGTGCGAGAGCCATATATCAGGGTCTCCATGATCAGAACTAGGGTGCGCGCTTCGTCTGGCCATCGGCCCAATGGCTCGGCCTGGCTGTCTGTGAATGACCGGTCCGCCGGTCTGGTCTCAGCGTTACTCCTCCAGAGGGAGGATTTCCACCTTTCGAAACTCGACGGGGTGGCTCTCGGCCTGGAGAGAAATGTATCCTTCCTGCAACATTCGGTCATCGTTCTTGATCAGCTTCTTGGCGTCAGCGTCCTTTTCGTCAAGTTGAGGCTGCTCGTACTCCAGCACGACCTCACCATTGATGAGGTGCTTGATGATACCATTGCCGTGAACCTCGACCTCGGCGGTGACCCACTGGTCGCCATGGTAGGTCTTCGACTTGGAATTGAAGCAATGCTGAGTGAGCAGGCGGTCGTTCATGACGACGTGTGTGCCCGGAGAGCATAGATTGCCGGTCGAACGTGCGTTCTTGCCGTCGCCCCCCAGGAGTTGGACCTCGATGGAGACGGGGAAGTTCTGCCCCTTGCTCATGCTCTGGGGCGCCTGGCAGTGGATCATGATACCGCTGTTGCGGAAAGCCCACCCCGGGCCGCCGGGCGTCTGCTCGCCCAGAAATCGGTATTCCAGACGCAGCCGATACCGCGAGAACGAGGTCTTGTAGAACAGGTGGCCGAATTTGCCGCCGAATTTGTCGTATTGGTCGTAAGCCACCTTCAGGACGCCGTCTTCGACGCGGAAAGTGTTCCCGTGGTTGATGCCCAGGTCGTACCCGGTGATCTTGGGTGTCCAGCCCTTCATATCCTTGCCATTGAACAGGCTGATCCACTGGCTCTGGCTGGATGCGTCCTTCCCAATAGCACACCCGGCTAGGCCCAGCGTGGCCAGCAAAGCCAGGGACAGGACCGAAAACGTGTTCAAACGGTGGGGCAGGGTTCCGGCCGAATTCCTTGGGGGAAGCGGGTTCATCGACATTCTCATATACTCCTTCTCGACAGGTAGGGGTTTCCAAATCAGTAGTCAGGGTATAACCGAAGCCGAGACAGTTCAAGCTGGAACTTGGACCCGGAGGATATTCCCGTCTTGTGGGGAGGCGTTCCCCAAGCCTGATTGCGCCTGCAATGACTGGAAAACAAGCGGGGATACATTCAAGACGAGGGGAATGGAGCCAATGGGATTCGAACCCACGACCTCTTGCATGCCATGCCGTATTCCTGCTCTGGAATGCCATCAAGGGGCCTTTAGAATACTGTTTTCGGGGGCCTGAAGGCGGTTTAAACCGGAAGGGCGCTAGGAGCAGACTGCGAATTGGAGTCAAAGTGAAGTCAAAGTCGGTTCATTTGGACGCGGAAACTGACGCGGAACGCTGGTGGGCATCTGTCGGGGCATCTACGCCTTCGGCTTCCGCGTTTTGGGAAGGAGCGTGGGATTCATAAGACCATTTACCCCCTCACCTACACCCCCAAAACCCACTTCCTGGCGTTTAAAACCACGCTATAGTACGGTTTGCTACGGGCTCATACGGCCATTACCTATTACCAAACCATTACCATGATTAGACCAGGTGCGATGGCTATGCATGCGGGTTGGCGGAGTGACGGAATGGCAGACGCCGGGGATTTTAAACCCCTTCCTACCCTCCCACGACATTCCCCGAACGCGGTTCCTAGCTTCAAGAATGTTGTTGCTTTACATTGGGTGATAATTATGCGTGGATCGCCGCTTGAAGGGGAGCAGTATGCTCATATGCAACCAATCCCGTTGTCCGATATCTGATCAGCTAACCCGAATGTTCTGCGTCTGACGTCCGATGGTTGGTCAGAATGATAGAGAAAAGGGGCAGTCACAATCCTGTTCGGCACGGGCGTTGCTTGCGTCGGTCGAGTGCCTCTATCGGGTATGTAGGCCGATGTTGGGTCGTCCGGGCTTGGAGAGGGGGCGGTTGGGGGCGCGCAGCATGGACGCCGGCGCAATCAGATTGGGGATTGAGCGTCGATCTGGTCAGGCTGTTTTTTGCAGGCGGTTAATGTGAGCGAGCAATTCCTCCTCGTCGGCCATTCCGGTGAAGTACCAGCAGAGCATCTCGTACGTTCGCAAGGTGGGCTTACGGCCGGTCCATAGGGAGATCAGCATACAAGCGATAATGGCCGCATAGGTCTGCAACTCAATCCCGTTCTGGTTGTAGCTGAGCAGATGGCGACAGCCTAAGATGTGTTTGTAGAACCGAAAGAAGATTTCGATCGTCCAGCGATACTGGAAGATCAGGGCAATCAGGTCCGCATCAACCTCCATCAAGTCGGTGGCGATCGCCAGGGTCTCGGCCTGCTCGGGACCACCGCGTCCGGTGTGTCCGCGTTTGCGATGCGGCGTGCAGGTCACTTCGATGACTCGAACCGGCGCGGTGAGGTCGTGACGCTTGAGCCCGGTTCCCAAATGCATGACCCGATCGCGGATGACGCCGGCCGCCTTGGCCTCGGCGTCAAGGGCCCGTTCCTCGCAGATGTCACCAATATAATTGTCTCGTATGCGACAGACAAAGGAACTGTGACGATCGCGGATCGCCTGCAAGAGGCCATACTTGGCATAGCCTCGATCGAGAACATAGATCCGGCCGGGCTCCAGGGTCTCGGCCAGGACGTCTTTTTCGTTGGCGTTGCCGGCGGTGATCGTGGCTTTGACGGGGACCCCTTTGAGAATCTCGAAGTGGACATGGTTCTTGACGGCCTTGTGCTCATCATCGATCCAGAGGGCCCAGGCGATCTTGGGCAGCCCTTTCAGGAGTGTCCCGTCCACGGCGGTGAGAATGCCGGGCAAATCGCTGAGCTTGTCCCGGGCGGCAAGGGGCTCCAGTTGGACGCCGAGTTGGGCAATGATCTCCAGCATGGCCTCGCTGTCGAAGACCGTCGCGGCCTCCGACAGGCTGCCCAGAGACGCCCGGGGGACACCAAGCTTGCGTTGGACCTTCTTCAGTTCGCTGGCCTGCTGCAGCGACCGCAGGGAAGTGCAGATCGGATTGAACAGATACAGCAGGAGCAGGGAGACGTATTGATCCATGTGCAGGATTCGGTTGCCGGCCCGGTCGCGTTCGCAGCCGACCCCCTGCAGAGATTCGAGCATGCCGGAAATGGCCTTGAAATACTTGAAGTCCTGCACCTCGTCCTCTTTGATCTTGCGTCTTTTGTGACTCATGCCAGGCACTTTAAGCAAGACGCAGTCAGCGCGCCAGCTTAAAATGAAAAAGATACAGAAATACTTCAGAGCAATATCAACCCAGCAAATCTAGTGCCGAACAGGATTGGGGCAGTCACGGTTACTTCTACGCATGCTCGAACTATCCGAAGTGCGGAGGAATCAGAAACGGTATGAGGTAAGATGTGACGTTCGTTGGTGCTCCTTCTGCAGTAGCTGATTGCAGCGTCATGAGTTCTGATTGCCCAGCGGACAGGTGTGACTGGCGGTCTTGAGGTAGGTCTATTGGCCATGTCGATGATGTCAAAAGTGTTGAAATAGCTGTTTCCATTGGGTACAATTGAATATCTGGCGTTTTAAAGACAGGTTCGCGATGTTGGGCAATAATCGCAGAGATAGAGGAGGTTGTCATGCGAACGGCGCTGCTATTCTCAGTTTCCCTGCTGCTAATGCTGTCAATGACAGGTACTAGTTCTGCCGTAGTCATTGGTGACTTTGAAAATGGCTCTATGGATGGCTGGGAACTGTCATGGGAGGGGGACGCCGTACTGGAGATTAGCAATATTGGTGCCACGTCAGGCAGCGGTAGTTTGTCAGTCAGCGCCCCGTCCAACAAATTCAGCTGGACTATCCTGAAGAATATGGACCCGGCAGTACTGGGTATCGAGCACGATATCATCGTTTCGATGGACGTAACCTGGGTTGCTTCGGAATGGGCTCCGCAACAGGGCATGTGGCTCAATCTTGATCTGCTGGCCGTTAATAGCGATGGACCCAGTGGTTGGCAGCAGGTCGGGCCTGATGATCCGGTCAATCCTGATTGGCCCAGCAGTTGGGATCCTTCTTGGGGAGATCAAACCAGAACACTTAGCTATGATCTTTCTGGCTATGATGCCACCGGGGCGACCTGGCTTCAGGTGGTTGTGTCAATGAATAGTGGTAATGTGACAACTGCTGGTAAGTATTACATTGATAACATCTCAATAACAGGCACATCGGCTCCGGATGTGGTGCCTGATCCGGTTGTTTCTCCAGTCATAGGCGACTTTGAAAATGGCTCTATGGATGACTGGGAACTGTCATGGGAGGGTGACTCCATATTGGAGATCAGCCATATTGGAGCTACGTCAGGCAGTGGCAGTCTGGCAGTCAGCGCTCCGCCCAATAAATTCAGTTGGACTATCCTGAAGAATATGGACCCGGCCATACTGGGTGCCGAACAAAACAACATCGTTTCGATGGACGTAACCTGGATTGCTTCGGAATGGGCTCCGCAACAGGGTATGTGGCTCAATCTCAATATGCTGGCTGTTAACAGCGATGGACCCAGTGGTTGGCAACAGGTCGAGCCTGATGATCCGGCTTATCCTGATTGGCCTGGCGGTTGGGATCCTTCTTGGGGAGATCACACCAGAACACTTAGCTATGATCTTTCTGGCTACGATGCCACCGGGGCGACCTGGCTTCAGCTGGTACTGTCAATGAATAGTGGTGGTGTAACAACTGCTGGTAAGTATTACATCGACAATGTCTTGATAGCGGACACATCAGATCCGGTTATTGTAGCTGATTCTGTTGTTTTTGCTGATGCAGCACTGAAGGCTTTGGTTGAAGCAGAGCTTGGTGTTTCCAATCCTACCCAAACGGATATGCTCGAGTTGACGGGGAACTTCAACGCGCGCGAAAGTGGAATCACTAGTCTGAGTGGGTTGGAGTATGCGATTAACCTCCAGTCGCTCTCGCTCCAGAGCAATCAGATCCAGGAGATTGGTTCGTTGGCTGGCCTGACGAATCTCACGTATTTGAATCTGGGAAACAATCAAATTGAGGACATCAGTCCACTCGCCAACATGGTGAACCTTGAGAGCCTTTATCTCTACTCCAATCAGATCATGGACATTAATCCACTGGCCAATCTGATGAAACTCACAACGCTTCTCTGTAGTAGTAACCAGATCAGTGATGTCAGTCCCTTGGCTAACTTAACAAATCTCGAAACGCTCAATTGTATTGACAATCAAATAAGTGACATCGACTCCCTGGCCGAGCTGACGAATTTGAACAATCTGCAGCTAGGTAAGAATTCGATCGTTGATATCAGTCCGCTGGTTGGGCTGACGAATCTCGAATTCCTGGTCATATACCGCAACCAGATCACAGATCTGACCTCTCTTTCCAACATGGCCCAACTACAAAGACTTATGGCGAATGATAACAACATTGTGGATATTTCAGGTCTCAGTGGCCTTGACAGTCTTGAACGAGTGTTGTTGAGTGATAACCAAATCAGCGACATCTCAGCGTTGGCCCATTGCACCGGTTTGACCTCGCTTGACCTACGGTTCAATCCGCTTAATGACGAGGCTTATTCCGTGTACATCCCCCAGATTTCAGGGAACAATCCGCTTGATGGCGAAGAATACACGGATCTGTTCGGGAAAGTGGTACCATCAGGTCTGTCGTACGATGAGCCTTCTGACAGCTCAGAGAAGTCAAGTCTGAGCGTACTTGCCATGACAAGCATTTTGGATCCACACTCTGGGACAACAGACTCTTCCGATGGTACTAATGAACCGCCCATAATTCCCCTTGTTGCTACGGCAAATACAGATCAACGGTTTGCATTTGCGTCAGCCAGTCCCAAGTACCTGCGCACGCAAGTAAGAGCTAAAGATAGCCACCTTATGCCTGCCGATGCAACGGCTTCTTGTTCGACGATTATGGTGTTTACAGATAATGAGAAGCTCCGTAGTTTACTCGGAGATCAATCTGTATTGCCGCTCGATCTTGAACTTGAGTACACAGTCAGACTTGATGCTCCTCGTCCTAAGCACTGGCCTGAACAAGTCATGGCAGCTGCGCATGCTGATATGAAGATTGACTCCTTCCAACAAACCGTTGTTGAATCAGGAACGATAAATCTCCTGGACTATTACGATTGGACAAGCCCTGCGATAAACAAATACGGTATTTGTGGACAGATGGGTGATCATGGGCTTGGCTCTGTGATGATACCAATAACAATTAGCCCCGATCACCCAGGGGGTCTAACCGTCAAGGTGTCTGCTAGTGTTAGCAGCTCTACAATGTCGTGGGTTGAAGGAAGGGCTGCAGAAGCGAGCGCGAGTTTGAGAATTGCAGATCTCTATTCCCCTGATGGCCTACCTGTAGATGTGGACTACACCATCGACTTGCAATATTCTCCCAATATGTTTGACGATGCAATGTATCAGAATATCCGAAAAGTGATGTATGCAACAGGCATTGCGATGACAAGGAAGGCACTTCAGGCATATGGTTTTCTGTCTGGAGCTATGAACCTTGCCGCTGTCGGCATAGCCGCAGCAAACAATCCATTGCTTACGTCTCTTGCATGGACTACAGGAGAATCAGCACTTGTTGAATACGTTTTTGGTGAATGCGGGACATGGCTTCTTGATTATAAGCTGGAACAGGCACTTCCTCCCTTGGAATATCCACAAGGCAAAATGCGGCGGTCGTCTACCTCCTATGCTTCGATCAATGAGCTGAACCCTAACGATCCCGATTTCTCCAGTGCTTATGATCCCAACTATTACACGATTGCTTCTGTGGATCCGCCCGCTATCACTGTACCGGGCCTTGCCGAGTTGGAGCCCAATGATGCCTCTCTTCTACAAAGGAATATTGATCTGAAGTGTGAGTCTGTCACCATTCTTCAGGCGATGCTCCTAACCTTGGATCGAAATCAAGAAGCTATCGCCGCTGATGAGAGGGGGTGGGCTATAATGCAAGATGCGCATTTCAACATGTTAGTGCATCGCCTCTATTGGGTATTGAGTGAAGTCATAGAGACAAACGAAGAAATTGCTGTGACTTTTGGCGAATATGACCTTGGCTTAGATCTGATCAGTCCTGAAGATGTCCATGTGTACCAAGAAGATCTACTAGTGAACGGGCTTTCTGGGGAGCAAGCGTCTACTCTGAATCTGTATGGGCTAACCGCACAGGATGTGAATGACCGAGTCATGGCGACTGCCACCGCAAGTATACCTGGTGATTTTTTCCCCATGTCTCTGCCCAAACTTTATGCGGAAGACTCGATGATGTATAGGAGCTTGCGGGACATGCTAGAGCCGTTCGTCGCTGGCTCCAATGACCCTATCGCTCCCAATGGTTCAGCCGTATCAGAGTAGTCTGATACGGCAATAATACCGACTATTGTTCTCGCATCTAATTGGGACGTGAAGAGAACCCTGTCTCTGGTTGATGGTTGACAGGTCCCCTGTGCCCATGAGATGGCGAGTTGGCCAAGAGTATTGAAGTCGCTCTTTGCATTTGATACCATTGATTATATTGCGCTCGACGGACGTGTTCGCGATGTCAGTCAATAATCACGGGAATGGAGGAGGTTGTCATGCGAGAGACGCTGGTATTCTCAGTTTCCCTGCTGCTAATGTTGTCAATGACAGGTACTTGTTCTGCCGTAGTCATAGGCGACTTTGAAAATGGCTCTATGGATGACTGGGAACTGTCATGGGAGGGGGACTCGATATTGGAGATCAGCCATATCGGAGCTACGTCGGGCAGTGGCAGTCTGGCAGTCAGCGCTCCGCCCAATAAATTCAGTTGGACTATCCTGAAGAATATGGACCCGGCAGTACTGGGTGCCGAACACAACAACATCGTTTCGATGGACGTAACCTGGGTTGCTTCGGAATGGGCTCCGCAACAGGGCATGTGGCTCAATCTTGATCTGCTGGCTGTTAACAGCGATGGACCCAGTGGTTGGCAGCAGGTCGAGCCTGATGATCCGGCTAATCCTGATTGGCCCGGTGGTTGGGATCCTTCTTGGGGAGATCACACCAGAACACTTAGCTATGATCTTTCTGGCTACGATGCCACCGGGGCGACCTGGCTTCAGGTGGTCGTGTCAATGAATAGTGGTAATGTAATGACTGCGGGCAAGTACTATATTGACAATGTTGAGATAATGGGTACATCGACTCCGACGGTTGTGGAAGATCCGGTAGGTGTAATAAGCGCCGCATCCTACAATGGTCACGTATACCACCTTCTGAAGGAAGCAGATTGGTATGTTTCCGAGGCAGAGGCTATTCGCCTCGGGGGCCATTTGGTCACGGTCAATGATGCAGACGAAAACACGTGGATTTTGAACACATTTGGGCAAATGGCAAGGGCACACGGAGGAAGTGGATTGTGGCTGGGCCTAAATGACGCTGAGACAGAAACACAATGGCAGTGGGCTAACGACGAGCCTGTGACCTTTCTTAACTGGCAACCTGGTGAACCGGAGAGTATTCTGTCCTCAGCGGATTTCGCCAGCATGGCCCTGTCCGATTCTGTGAACCCCGAGGTTGTAGCTGGCATGTGGCACGGCGTTCCACTTCGGGCGATCCCCAATGGGGATCATTGCCTGGGTCTTGTCGAGACCATGCTCAGAGACAACATCCATCCGGAGACATCGATCTACAGTTATGACCTCCCGTTTCCCGAATCCGATGCCCGAGGTTTCTTCACTCACCAAGATAGACTCTTCATCCTCGACTATCCAGAGAGAACGCTCTATGGTACCGAAGGCATGTGCTTATCCAAAGTAGAGGATGTGCGAGGATGGTACATTCTTGACGCCGTGTGGTTCGGAGGTCGGCCCTTGTATTGTTCACGGAATCGAGTACTATACAAGCAAGGAGGAAACGTCCGTGTCGTTCCAATCCAGGGAACCGAAACACTCATTTCCATTGCGACCGACAACACTGAATTATACCTCCTTGACGCATCAAGCAAAGAGATCATTGTTTTGAAATCAGACTATGATGTAGTCAGACGAATACCGTGTAGCACACGTCGACCGGCTGATCTCGCATGCCACGGTGGTTCTCTCTGGTTACTGGATCTTTCAGACCGATGCATCCATAAGATTGAGAAGGACACGGGCGAGACCCTGCTCAAGATCCCGACAGGATTGCGGGGTAGTTCAAAGGGCTTAGTATTCATTGGGAACGAGCTCTATGTTCATGACTCAGAAACCTCCTCATTGCGGCTTGTACGCTGGGACAAGGTAGGCTCCGCTGTGTTGTCCTGTCACCATCAGGTACAATATCAGTTTGTTCAAGATAGCTGGAACGAAAGCAAAACCAATACGTGCACGGCCTCATTCCGTGTTCCTGTTCCTCCATCGCTCATGCACCAGAGTTTGCGTGAACTGCAATGGTCTGAGGTGCCTACCCGCTTTTTGATCGATCAGTATGATCAGACCCTTGCCGTTTTTGAGAGTATTGCAGTGCCGCCACAAGGATACCATCAATTGTCATATGCTGCGGAAGCAGGATTATCTGCTATTCAATATCAGTTACCTGAGCTTCCTTTAGAAAGCTTGGAGGATATCCCACGCGAAATAGCAATGACATATCTAGCCAATGAAGACATGTATTCACTTGATGCGTGGAATATAAGGCAAGCTGCCCTAGCGGCCAGAAATGATCTCGCGGGGAATCCTCCCCGGAATGTCAAAGAGCTTGTTGAGAACATCGTGGAATTCGTGTTAGATCGCCTGTCCTATGTCATTGATTCAAGTTGGGACAACGCGGATGTAGTCCTCGACAGGGGGGATGGATCCTGTTCCGAGTATAGCTTCCTATTCTCGGCCTTATGTCGGCTCAATGGGATCCCGACTCGTTTGGTCGGCGGCATTGGATTGAAAGACATGGGAGTTACTGATGGCTTGCATCGCTGGACTGATATATGGTATCCGACTATTGGCTGGGTTCCAGTGGATGTCACGAAGATTGATGCCAGCAATTCGGATTCATATGACTACGAGTTTCTGTTCGGACTTCCAGGCTATATGATGACCTTCAGTACCCAGGGAGGAAATGACCCGGCAGGCCTCGGACTGAACTATTTCATCTGGCGATACTATCAAGGAGGGCAACGCAGACGCACAAACCATGTGGAAAACCTCACTGCATTGGACCCAGAGGAATATCCCATTGTTACCTTGACACTACAATGATTATGTGTAGTAGCCAGTACTCAATCTGACAGTCACGAGACACCAGCGGTGCGTTACGTCCTTTCTTGAGGAATCCTGCGTCAATGGTTTACTCTCTCACCACGTAGCTGTATCAGACGAGTCTGTCATTGTGGCAACTACATAGTTCCTCACACTCTGTGCCCCATGTTGAAACAGTCGCCAGCTTCAAGGCGAGGTAGACTACCCTTGATCCCGAATAAAGGCTTGGCACCCAAGAATACAGGCGACGGTTATTGGCCGGGCAAGATGCATGGATGTCGAAGAAGCCAGGCAGTTGACATCGTATCCTGATGCGCCCTGTTATCAAACCGGACGGTTTGTTAACAAAACCCCTCGAATTGAGGCAAACCTCTTGACCAATCCGGCCATGATGTATAGATTGTAATATATACAACATTCAGCGGAAAGGGGTAAGCCATGGCGACAAGGCGACAGCAAATCAAGCAGGCTGTTGGCTATGTGAGGGTTTCGACTGAGGGCCAAGCGGTCCATGGGGTCAGCATGGAAGCCCAGGAGGCGAAGATTCGGGCTTGGGCGATTGCCAACGACCACGAGCTTGTTTCCGTCCACGTGGACGAGGGCATCTCAGGAGGCAAGGTCAGCAACCGGCCGGCGCTGCAGGAAGCGATCAACGACGCCTGTCGGCACCACGCGGCATTGATTGTTTACAGCCTCTCCAGGCTGGCCAGATCAACCAAGGACGCCCTGGAGATTAGTGAGCGGCTCCGCAAGTCCAAGGCGGATCTTGTGAGCCTCTCGGAGCGGATCGATACGACCAGTGCGGCGGGAAAGATGGTTTTTCGCATGTTGGCCGTCCTCGCCGAGTTCGAGCGTGACCTCGTATCAGAACGCACGACAATGGCCCTGAGACACCTCAAGAGCCAGCATCGCCGCATCAGCCACAACATCCCCTTTGGCTGGGAACTGACGGGTGACGGTCGGCACCTGGTTGAGAATGAGCGGGAGCAGGGCGTAATTGCGTTGATTCACACTCTCCGCGAGCAGGGGCTAAGTCTGCGGGCCATCGCCACCGAGCTGAATCGCCGGGGCATTCGCACGAAGAAGGGCAAGGCGTTTTCGCATATCACCGTCTACCGAATCTTGAAGGAAGCAGCCTAGGATGGCAAAGCGGAAGGATGTCCAGAAGGACCTGGACCGACTGGCGGAACTGATGAGGGACATACCGCCGGAACGGCTTGAGAAAGTCCTGCGAAAGAGCAAGCTCGTGACAATGCGGGTCAGCGAAGCCGACCACGAGAGCCTCAAGCGGACCGCCTCCGAACTCGGCTTGACCGTGACGGACTACCTGCTCAGGCTTCACTATCTCGCGTCGAGGAAGCTGAAGTAACGTAGATATTCTCATGCGGACCCTGCTCGGAGGAGGAGGTCCATCTGAACATCACCGTCGCGGATCCGAGACGCAAAACGGCTGGGGATGTGAAGGGCGGAGTGAAAGTGTAGCGCCTGGCGGACCAAAACTGTGACACCCCTGACCTATCTACCCCGTCGCATACGGGGTGTCAATTTGTTTCTACTCACATTTCCTATGCA
>Ga0208279_1000990_pt1 | contig 17629 bp, 18 predicted proteins | sample AntAceMetag02UKM_FD_184766 | JGI IMG/M metagenome (GOLD analysis project Ga0208279, IMG submission 184766) | Saline lake microbial communities from Ace Lake, Antarctica - Antarctic Ace Lake Metagenome 02UKM (SPAdes) (version 2) | ecosystem: Environmental > Aquatic > Non-marine Saline and... | reverse complement strand
AAGCTTGATCGAAACAACCTCCGGTTACTCCCTGTAAAAACCATATTTCTTTATCCTTTACATAAACAATTTCGTGATAAACTTTGTTCCTCGTAATACGAAGGAACGGGGTTTACTGAAAGCTTACAGGCAGGGATTGTGGTTTCGCCATAGTAACACACTGTCCCTCAGTCACTTACGTATAATTGCCCCATTATTATCGAGCTTAGAATGCTGATTTTGCACCGGAAATGGTGTTTTAAGACCGCTTTTATCCCCGGATTAAGCCTATTTTGGAAAAATCCAGTTTTCGCTGTACCTTTCGTTTTCCCTCCTGGCGAACTGACAAGAATTTCTTGTGAGTTGGCTCCGGAAAAAGTTCACCCTCCTCATAAATATTAAGAATATGCTGACTTAAAGAAAATCAGGACCGCACCCTAAATACTAAGTCCTATTGCATTACAACCATCCGATTCCGGAAAAATCTTACACTATTAAACGGTGCTATGGCTTATCGTACCTGAGTACTTTTCTCTTGTCATTCCTCGTCGTGATCTTGGCAATACAGAGATCGTTCTTTCTTTTCTCTGAATATGCCACGGCAACGGCTCGGGCCACGTGCTCTCGCTTGAAGAGGGTCGCCTGGTCGATTGACATGCCGTAACAATCACTTGAGACATCCAGCCAGAGGCGCCACTTCCCATCACCGGTGATGTCGGAGTAAACAACATAGCGTACCGGGTTGTCAGCGTCGGCCAATCTTCTCTTTAGTTCCCTTTTGAACTCAGGAGATAACTCCTCGTCTTCTTCGGGAATCTCTCGTAGTTTGTCTTCTTTTCTCATGATTTTTTCTCCAAACAATAGTACGGCTCCCACGAATTAATTGAGAAGCTTGCCATTTTTGACAACTGCTTCAGATGTATCTTTGAATACCGCCTTGGAAATTATATCTGTAGTAATTTCATCAAGATGCTCCCGAAGTATTTCATTGAAATCCTGGAATTCAGGCCATAAAACATTATCCACGAAACCCGCCGGCACTTTTGCCATAACCGTAGTATATCTCTGGCGATAATATCGATAGGGTTCAATTCCATATCGCCTGAGAAGAGCTGAGAGCAGTCGTCGGGACCACATATTAGATAAAGTGAATTTATATTCTACTGGCGGATCTGATTCTTTCAGCTCTTCGAGCCGTTGTTTGATGCGATTAAGCGCGTCTGAGGCGGCTTCTTTTTCCCCATCGAACTTTGCTCCAATGAAAAGACGCTCAATACTTTTGAATTTGCGGATTAAATCAGCTTCTGAATGCATGGTTCACCTGACGTGAAGTTACCGGGAGGGCCAACGGAAAAAGCATACTACATATTACTCGTGATGGGCAAATATCAATCCGGTTTCGTCCAGTTTGGTAAGGAGATCACTTCTTTTCTTCAATGGTCTTGCCTATTCAGCCTTTGGATATTCGGTGAAAGAATTATCGTCACCGGTCAGGAGATTAAAGAATTTCGGGTGGAGGAAGATCTTCTCCCGTCCAATCTTGAATTCCCGCAAAACACCGATGTCAACCAAAGCCTTCAGATAACTGGAAGCGGTTTGGCGGCGGACTATCCTGGCCTCAACCAGGTTGGCAATCCGGCAGTAGGGTTGGGTAAAGATTATCTCCACCAACTCCCTGGAATATATCCTGGGAAGACGATTCTGGACATAATCACAGGTATAGCCAAGGAGCCTGGAGATAGCTCGAATCTTTGCTACCATCCACCGGGAGGTATCTTCAATAGCCTCCAGTATAAAGAGAATCCAGGGCTCCCATTCGCCTTCCTCGGTAACATTCCGCAGCAAACTATAATAGCGCGTTTTATTATCAATAATAAAACGGCTCAGATATAATACAGGTATCCCCAGCAAATCTTGTTGAACCAGGAAGAGGATATTAAGGATGCGGCCGGTCCGCCCGTTTCCATCAGTGAAGGGATGGATGGCTTCAAACTGGTAATGCATGACGGCAAGACGAATCAGCGGATCAAACTCTTCCGACTCATTGATGAACTTCTCCCAGTTCGCCAGCTTCTCCCGGATAACATTTTCTCCCTCAGGCGGCGTATAAATAATCCCGCCCGATACCTGACCGGCAATAGCTGTTCCAGGGACTTTACGGATATCGATCTCTATATTTCGCAGGGTACGACATACTGACACTGCTGTCGCAGTGCAGACCGGCCGCTTATCAAGAGATTTGTACCCTTCATATAAAGCAGTCCTATATCTCAGCGTCTCTTTGACAGCCGGATCCCTGGCCTCTCTTTCGGCGGATGAATAGCGGAATAAGCTATCGGTAGTAGTTACTATATTCTCTATCTCAGAACTGGCATTTGCTTCCAGAATCGGGATCGTATTTATCAAAACCGCCTGGTTAGGGATCAATTCTCCAGCGGTCTTTAACTCGGCCAGGGCTCTGCCAGCATTGATACACCTCTTAAGGATCGCCTTTGTTTCAATATTCGCCTCCGGCGGCAATTCAGGGAGTACATTATATGGCTTGTTTCTATCAAAACTCATATCAACCTCCTATCCTTTATATGTCGATATATACTAACTTTTTAGACATATTAGAATAATATGTCGATTGGATAAACATATCAAGAAAAAAGGTCGATAATATGAATATTTATCAACATTTTATTTGGGAAAGAGGGTGGGAAGAGGGTCGGACCACACTAACATTAGGAAATTCAACTGGTTAGGTAAAATATATGGGCTAAAATCGGTCTTAGGTGCGTTTTTTGAGGCCGAAAAACGCTTCTAAGGCCGTTGTTCCCGCAGGAGGAATAAAAAAATCCCGTTATTTCTCAGCTTTATGCGGGGGAGGAAGGTGAGAGAAATAGGAGAGATATGGGTTTAAAAAGATAGGGGTCATACTTTTTGCTTATCTTTTTAGAACCGTATGCAGTATCCGCCGTCGCCCTTCCGCCGTCGCCCTTCCGCCGTCGCCCTTCGGGCTATGGTGGACCAGTCGGGCTATGGCGGACCAGTCGAGCTATGGCGGACCAGATGGCGGACTGGTGCAAGATTCATAATACAGGAACAGCGGGATTGAAAATCCTATATGGAGGATATACATGTTGGGCATGGCTGTTGCGCTTACGCAACTTCACTGTAACCTACTGCTGCTCTTCGTATTGTGTCAAGGTGGTGCGAAATTCACCACTTTTTACCAGCTTATAGAGGAGGGTGATCTGCTCGGAGAATTGGGTCAGGCTGGTGTAGTTCAGCGTACATTTACTCTTCTTTACCAGGTCAGCGATGGTGATCTCACTCCCCAGAAGTTCCTTGAGGGCGGGGTCTTTCCCGACCAGGTTGGTCAGGAGCTCCCGGTCGCCGCTCAGCCAGCGCTTATCCAGCCGGTTGGACAGAGCCCGGGCTTCGGCGGAGTTCAGATTGTCCTTGACGATGGCGTTAAAGAGCTTCCGCATCGCCTGCCGATTGGGAAGCGCGTAGAAATACTGGTGCCAATTGTTTTAACCGCTATTAAAAGTTGAAAGTCGCTTCCTATACAACAGTTGGAGATATCTCGGTTTTATTCCAAGAAAAAATGAAAAAAATCATGGATGTTTCTAGCTTTCGCGCGCCTGTCCGCCTCTGGAGGAAAAGCGAGAAAGTGTAACAATGAGCTCATCAAAAACAAGTTGTAAAACAGAGTGGCCATATCTGGCCGATCGGCCAGATATGGCCACTGATAGATATCATTTGATGAATATGCCTGATTTTGGTTCAATCGCTGATTGACAATCGGCGGAGCTCTTTATTAAAGTGGGGAATAGAGAATGGGGAGTAGGGAATGGTGGCAGAATGCAGTATACCGGAAGAGATCAAGCGGATCACCCTGATTGGTTTTAAGAACGACTCCGCCGGAATTTCACTGGCTGTGGCCCGGGCACTACAGGGGCAGCTCTTCGCGGTCCGGCTCGATATTGACGCCGATCTCCGCGACATATCGGTCATTACACACCTATTTTCCCCGCTCCGCCCCGACGTTGTAATCGGGGGAGAAGAAATAAGTGAACGGAATGAATGAAGTTGGGTCTAAAAATATGAGTTTGAAGAAAGATGATTTTGAACTGGTGCGGGCGAGCCGGGACGGCGATCAGGAAGCGTTCGGCGAACTGGTTCGGAAATACCAGGGAAAGATCTACTCTCTGGCCTACGGAATGGTCGGTAATCATGCTGATGCCGATGATCTGGCCCAGGAGATCTTCCTCAAGACCTACCGGAATATTAAGAAGTTCCGGTTTAAATCAAGTTTCTATACCTGGCTTTACCGGATCGCTACTAATACGATTATCAGTCGCCGGAAGAAGTTGCGCGGTGATTCCCATCTGGAATTGAAGCCCCAGGTACTGGATATTGAAGGTAGCCCTTATCTCGCGACCCGTCTGGGGGGGGAGAAGGGGGACCGGGCGATGAGCAGTAAGGAGATGAAGAAAGATATCTACCGGGCCATTGATATGCTTTCAGATAAACATAAAGAGGTTGTGGTGATGCATGATATTGAAGGTATCCCGCATAGCGAGATTGCCCAGATTCTCTCAATCTCACAAGGAACGGTTCGATCACGATTGCATTACGCGCGCGAACGGCTTCAGAAGGAACTGTCTGAATGGATATAGAATAAGTTAGTGCTTCGCGCTAACTTAGTTTTGAAAAAAGACTAACATTGTTAAATTGTTGCGACAGAAAAAATTATTTCAAAATTTAAAATTATTAAAATTCCGAAGCAGGAACTTATGCGCTGCAAGCAATTCGAGAAAGAAGTCTGGGATTATTTAGACGGTCGGGTTGATGGGTTCTCCGCTCACCTAAAAGAGTGCCCTCGATGCCAGGATACATTAGAGAAGGCTGAGAAACTCTTAAATCTCTTAAAAGAAGGGTCCGCTCCGGTGCCGCTGGCCGCATACCGCGACTCTTTCTGGCCTCGACTGAAGGAAAAGATAACAACTCAAGATAGTCATCGACGCCCCCTCTCAATTCTCAAGCTGAAACCCATCTATTACGCCGCTATGACTGCTGCCGCCGCGTCACTGATTATATGGCTCTCAATCCGAACTCCTGACTCCCACATCTTCATTGCTTCATCAGCCGGTTCTCCAAATTATATTATCTCTCCAGCCTGTAAACCGACAAAATCGGACTCACCGGATGTCAATTACATCTCCGGCCCTACCGGGGAGAGAGGAGATACAATAAATTATATCCTTCCCGGGACCATAACCGAAGGCTGTAATTCCTGGGCGGTTTAATTATCTTAAAGTGATTTGACATTGATGGAAATAATCTCCGAAGTAATTAGCTTTGTTTATCGATATCAATCGGGATCCAAATTTGTTCAGTAGTAAATATCGGGACAATCTAAATACTAAACATACAACATATTTTAGGAATCAGGTGAACCATTCCCTATTCCCCAATCCCTAATTTCCTATTTGGGCCGAAGGCGATCACTTATGAAAATATCTATATCTGTTTTTACTATTTTTATCTCCCTGATTTTCTTATCTCCCGTAACCGGAATCTCCGGGGAGAGATCACTGCTGGCAGATATGGAGGCGGAGATAATCGGGGTGGCGGAGAAGGCTTCTCCGGCAGTAGTATCCGTAAGTACCGAGTTGATATCACCTTTCTGGCGGGGGAAACTGGAAGATGAACAGTTCCCCGCCTGGATTAATGATTTTTTAAAGAGTGATCTCGGAAGCCGAAAGCGTCGTTCGACCGGAACCGGTTTTATTATCAGCCCCGACGGCAAGATATTGACTACCGATAATGTTATCCATCAGGCGGAAGAAATAACGGTCGCGCTTAATGATGGGAGAATTTTACCGGCCCGGGTGCTGGGAAGGGATCCTATCTTCGGTATCGCCGTATTGCAGGTGGACGCGAAAGATCTGTCTTATCTATCTCTCCTTGAGGGAGATCCGGCGCCGCGGAGAGGATCCTGGGTGATTACCCTGGGACAGCCCTTCGGTCTCCCGACCAGTGCTGCCTGGGGAATTGTCAGCGGATTGGGGAGAACCGGCCTGGGAATTGCTCCTTATGAAGAGTTATTACAGATTACCGCTCCCATTAATCCAGGGGACTCGGGTGGCCCGGTTCTCAATATCCGGGGAGATGTGATTGGAGTAATAGCCGGCACCTATTCCGGATACCGTGAATTAGAATGTGACTGGAATTTTATCCGCCGATTCCATCGTTCTTTTCCAGACGCGGCCGCGATCTCTCCCGGTCAATTCTTCCGGCAGAGTCAGGCCCACGGAATAGGATTCGCGATTCCGATTACCCTGGTAAGAGATATTATCGAAGGGATTTCAAAGGGCGCCCCCCTGAAATATGGCTGGCTGGGACTTTTTCCGGCCTCGATTCCCGGACGACCTGGGGTAATTGTGGCCGCGCTTGCTCCGTCCAGCCCGGCAATGAAGGCCGGATTACTGGAGGGTGACATTATAATCAATATAGCCGGCCGGTCTATTCAGTCACCACAAGATCTCCAGAAACTGGTGCTTTTTTCCCCCGGAGGGAAAGTGTTGACTATTGAAATTGAACGGGGGGGCGAGAGGAAAACAATCCGGGCTACCGTGGGAGAACGACCGGAAAGGACAGTAATCAGTAATCAGTTATCAGTTATCAGAGAAGCTGAACCAGGCAATCTGACCGACTGATTACTGGTTACCGGTTACTGATCACTTTTATTAAAATGAAGAAGGGCACAATTAAAAATATACTCTTTTTAACCGGGATTTTCTTTCTTCTGATCTCAAACCCCGCTTTCCCGATTACTATCCCGGAGATCTCGGCAAATCTCAGCCAGGACCGGATTCCTATCGGAGAGACTGCTCTGCTGACAGTCTCGGTCACCTGGGTCGGAGAAGCTTCCGAGTTTATCTTCACTAAACCCCAACCCCCTGAATGCCGGGGATTGGAGGTTATAGGAACCTACCAGCGGGGCATTACCTATCGGACAGACGGTGATAACAATCAGGCCGTGGAATATCTTTTTACTTTAAGGGGGGAAGAAGAAGGTGACGGACAAATCGGGCCGGTCAGCCTATCTTATCATTATCCGGATGAAGAGACGGTGCATTCATTATCGAGTAAATCTCTGGAGATTTCGGTCACATCCGGAGGAGACGGTATCTTCTCTTCTTTCAGTTCAGTGCTGATTTATATTGGGATTGGACTGGCCGCGGTTATTGCTATCTGGCTCTATATAAAATTGACCATCCGGCGCTATAAAAATAAATCCAACAAAGTTATCGCCGACTATGTACAAAACCTGGAAGCCGATAGCTGCAAGGAACTTGATCACGTCCGAAAATACAAACTCCGGGGAGAGATCGATAAATACCTGGAGAAGATCTGGGATATTCTAGCCTATTACCTGGAGAAGAAATATACCATTACCATCTCGCCTGAGACCTGGGATGAGGTACTTGGAGGAAGACGGTCTTCCGGTATCTCGGAAGAATCGGAGAAGGAACTTTCCCGGATCTTGAAGACTCTGGAGGCAAACCGTTTCGGCAGTTCTCAAGCTGACAATCAGGAATTGGATGACCTCTTAAAACGGGTCTACTTTTTTATCGAATCTCAGAAAGATCATTCCCCTGATACAAACACTTAACAACTTAATTAGGATAGTTTAAACCACGAAGGACACGAAGAACACGAAGTAATAACAATTACTATTTCCTTTTCCCTCTTCGTGTTCTTCATGTCCTTCGTGGTTCAATTTAACATTTTTAAGGAGATAGATTATGACTATTGACATCCAAGAAATTAATGAGCAGGTTAAAGTGGCCAGTGAGTTCGTCGATAATCTCCGGACGGAAATGGGGAAGGTAATTGTCGGGCAGTCATACCTGGTCGATCGCCTCATTCTAGGCCTGCTGGCCAACGGACATATTTTGATTGAAGGAGTTCCGGGGTTAGCCAAAAGCCTGGCAGTCCAGGTTCTGGCCCGGACCATCAACACCTCATATCAGCGAATCCAGTTCACACCCGATCTCCTCCCGGCAGACCTGCTCGGGACCCTGGTCTATAATCCCAAGACCGGCGACTTCAGCACCAAGAAGGGGCCGATCTTCTCCAACATCATCCTAGCCGATGAGATTAACCGGGCCCCGGCCAAGGTTCAATCAGCACTTCTGGAAGCCATGCAGGAACATCAGGTAACTATCGGACTGGAGACCTTTCCTCTCTCCGAGCCATTTATGGTCCTGGCCACCCAGAACCCGATTGAACAGGAAGGGACCTACCCTCTCCCCGAGGCCCAGGTGGACCGATTCATGCTCAAGCTGATCCTCGATTATCCTAACAAGAAAGAAGAGAAAGAGATCATGAACCGTATGGCGGTGACCGACTATGAACTCCAGGTCCAGGCGGTGGTGGAAGCGGATGAGATCATAAAAGCCCGGGAGGTCGTAAATAGGATTTATATCGATGAGAAAGTAAAAGACTATATTCTTGATATTGTCTTCGCCTCCCGCGAACCGGAACAGTATGGATTGGATATTAAAGACTATATCCAGTATGGAGCCTCCCCCCGGGCCACTATCTATCTCACGGTCGCGGCCAAGGCCTATGCCTTCATCAAGGGAAGAGGTTATGTCACCCCGCAGGATGTAAAGACAATCGGCAAAGATGTCCTCCGCCACCGGGTAATCGTCAGTTATGAAGCCGAAGCCGAAGACCTGACCTCAGAAGATATCATCCGCAAGATTTTCGATCAGGTGGAAGTTCCTTGATGGGGAGTGGGCAGTAGGCAGTGGGGAGTAGTTCGCGTAGGGAGTGGTTTGCAGTAGCAAATTGGTACTAGGGGGTATTATCAAAAACTTGGATTATTATAACTTGATTTTAAACTTAACACTTAACCGGTAATGCGGAGGCGCAACTACTGCCCACTGCCTACTCCCCACTGCCCATAATCTATGAGAGAACCACGACCGCATGAGAAATTGGATGTTTGGAAGAGAGCAATAGATCTTTGTGTTGGCATATATCAGGCTACGGGAGAACTGCCACCGGATGAAAAATATGGACTGTCATCCCAGATGCGCCGGGCAGTTGTCTCCGTTGGCAGTAATATCGCCGAAGGCGCTGCGGGAGGGACTATACCTCTTTATATACGCTCATTAAGAATAGCTCGGGCTTCTCTCGCTGAACTGGATACCCAGTTGGAAATATGCCGTCGGCTTACGTTTATAAACGATTCCGACTGCGAGCAATTAGGAGAGCAAACTGAAATAATCGGAAAAATGCTCACCAATTTAATCAAGGCACTAAAAAAGAAATAAATACTTTAAATATTAATTACCGGCACCGGGCGAATAGAACCACTGCCCACTGCCTACTCCCTACTCCCATGTTGCCGAAAGAAATAATTAAAAAGATCCGGAGGATACAGATTACCACCAATCGGATGGTGAGTGATGTATTTGCCGGTGAATATCAGAGTGTCTTCAAGGGGCGGGGGATGGAGTTTGACGAGGTCCGGGAATACCAGCCCGGCGATGAAGTCCGTGATATCGATTGGAACGTCACCGCCCGCTACGGACGCCCGTTCATCAAGAAGTTCGTGGAGGAACGGGAACAGACAGTCATGCTCCTGGTCGATGCCAGCGGGTCATCCAGGTTCGGCTCCCGGGATAGATTCAAGAGCGAACTGGCGGCGGAACTCTGCGCGGTCCTGGCCTTCTCCGCGATCCGCAATAAAGACAAGGTGGGTCTGATCATCTTTACCGACCGGATCGAGAAGTTTGTTCCCCCGGCCAAGGGCAGCCGGCATGTCCTCCGGGTAATCCGCGAAGTCCTATATTTTCAGCCCGAGGGAGAAGGAACGGATATCACCCTGGCCCTGGAATACTTGAACCGGGTTACCCGCCGGCGTTCGATCACTTTCCTGGTCTCCGACTTCGAGGCGGAGGGATATGAGAAGGCCCTGACTATTGCCAATAAACGTCATGATATGATCGCGGTGATGGTGAAAGATCCCCGGGAGAGAGAATTGCCCCCAGTAGGTTTAATCAATCTCCGGGATGCCGAGACCGGGGAAGACTGCCTGGTGGATACTTCAGATGCCAATCTCCAACGCCGGTACCGGGAAGATGCAGAGCGGGAAGAGGAGGAGATGGTAAAACTCTTCCGGGGATCAGGTATTGACTTTATCCGGGTCAGCACCGATCAGCCGTATGTCCCGGAATTAATGCGGTTCTTTAAGCGGCGAGAGAGGAAAATTCATTAATCTTATTAAACCACGAAGGACACGAAGAACACGAAGATTATAAATAACTAAAATAAATCATGTTTTCCCTCAACTGTTCTTCGTGAACTTCGTGGTGAATAAATTTGTTGTTTTAGATGAATTCCTCAAAATATTATTTTGTAAGGTTATGCTACGCAACTTAATCATAATTCTATCTATTTTCTTTTCCGGGATCAGCTTGAACTTCGGCTGGTGCGGGGATGCTATCCGTCTGGAGAGTCGGCTTGACCGGGATACGGCGGCGATCGGAGACAATATCCGCTACATATTGACTGTTACGACACCGAAGTCGGCCGTGGTGATCTTTCCGGAATACGGCGACGACCGGATCGGGGATTTTGAAATTTCCCGGAATGGATTGAATGAGATAGGAGGAGACGGAGAAGTAATGGTGGAGAGATGGTATCTCCTCCAGGGTTTTGAAACCGGAGAGTTTACTCTTCCCGGAGCAGTTGTCACGGTGCGCGTTAACGAAGAAGAAGAAGTACTGGAAAGTCCTCCGCTGGGGATTTCGATTGAGAGCGTACTTAAACCGTCGGAGGGTGAGCGGGATATTCGCCCCATCAAACCCCCAGTATCACTACCGGTCTCTTATACTTGGATCTTCTACCTGATCGGAGGAATTGTTCTCCTGGTCGCGGTGGTGCTCTTCCTGGTTAAAAAAGTCTTCCGGCGGAGGGAGAAGATTATCCCGGTTCCGCCCCCCCGACCGGCTCATGAGATCGCTTATGAACAGCTTAATAAAATTAAGGATGAGGACCTCCCGGCCCGCGGCATGATTAAAGAATATTATTCCCGGGTCTCAGATGCATCCCGCCACTACCTGGAGAACCGGTTCGGCCTCCGGGCCCCGGAACGAACCACCGAGGAGTTTTTATACGATATGGCCTCAACCGACCACCTGAAGGTTCCACAGCAGGATCTGGTCGGCGAATTCTTAAGCGAATGCGACCTGGTCAAGTTTGCCCGCTACGGCCCGACTGAGAATGAGATCGATAGGGTCTACAGCGCGGCGGTCAGACTGGTTGACGAGACAAGGAGAGACAGGGGTAAAGAATGAACATCGAACGTCGAACTTCCAACATCGAACGTCGAACGACACATAGGCAATCGGCCGGTGCATCTACTCCGGGAATAGGTGTTCAATAACTGTTTAAAAATTAAACAATTTAATTTAATGCCCAGCTCCGTTAGCAAGGCAAACCTTTTAACTTTAGGCACTTCAGAACATTTCCCGAACGAAGTGAGGGATAAGTTCTTAATATGAGTTTTCAATTTCACAATCCAAACATATTGTTTCTGCTTTTCCTGATACCACTCTATCTCTTCTTCTACTGGAGGAATCAGAGAGGGACGGCGATCCGGTTCAGCTCAATCCGGGGACTGAAGAAGATCGGGCCTTCTCCCGTGGTGGTATTCCGCCATAGCGTGGCAGTCATACGATGCCTGACCATCCTCTTCCTGGTTCTGGCCCTGGCCCGGCCTCAGAAAGGGATTCGGGAGACCAGGATCACCACCGAAGGGATTGATATTATGCTGACCGTGGATGTCTCCACCAGTATGCGGGCCGAGGACTTTACTCTGGGGGGAAAGCGCTATAACCGACTGGAAGTAGCCAAGCGGGTCATTGCTGATTTTATCCTGGAACGGTCGGGAGACCGGATCGGGATGGTGGTCTTCGGCGGACAGGCCTATACCCAGTGCCCTCTGACGGCTGATTACACTGTACTTCTTCAGCTTCTCGATAAAGTAGAGATCGGTATGGTCGAAGATAGAACCGCGATCGGAACCGCCATCTCCACCAGTCTGAACCGTCTCCGGGAATTGGAGGCCAAGAGTAAGATTATCATTCTCCTCACCGACGGAGATAATAACGCCGGCAAGATCGACCCCCAAACCGCGGCCCGAATGGCCGAAACACTTGATGTCAAAATCTACACGATCGGAATCGGGAGCAAAGGGCCGGTCCCTTATCCGGTCGGGCGTAATCCTCGAACCGGAAAGTTAATTTACCGCAATGTGGAGATTCCTCTCAATGACACCGGTTTAAAGGATATCGCGCGGACTACCGGAGGGGATTTTTATCTGGCATCCAATACCGGAATGCTGGAAGAGGTATTCTCCCGGATCGACGAACTGGAGAAGACCACCGGGGAAGAAGTGATCTACACCGAGTATAATGAGTTATTTCCATATTTTATCGGACTCGGTCTGCTGGCCTTATTGCTGGGAGTTGTTCTCACCAATACCCGTTTTCGGAGGCTTCCATGAGATTCGGCGCGTTCAATTTAATCTGGCTGATATTGCTGCTCCCTCTGCTGATAGTATTCTTCCGCTGGGCAATCAAACGGAAACGGCGGGCGGAAGAGCTATTCGCGGATCACCCTCTCTGGGATCGGCTCCGGATCGGTGTAAGTGAATCCAAGATAAAATTTCGCCCAATCCTGCTCTTGGCGGTAGCCGCACTTTTAATCTTCTCTCTCCTCCAGCCCCGCTGGGGCTATCATTGGGAGGATGTGACCCGGAGGGGGATTGATCTGATAGTAGCGGTGGACACCTCCCGGTCAATGCTGGCCGATGATGTCAAACCGAATCGTCTGGCCCGGGCCAAACGGGAACTTGAGGACCTGGTCCGCCTCTTAAAAGGCGATCGGGTCGGGCTCATCGCTTTCGCCGGAAGTCCTTTTGTCGCCTGCCCTCTTACTCTTGACTACGGAGCTTTTCGGATGTTTGTCCACGATCTATCCGTAACCACCATCCCCCGAGGAGGGACCGATATCTCGGGGGCTATTCTGAAAGCGGTAGAATCATTCGGCGACGGCGAGGGCAAGCACAAGGCTCTCCTCATCATATCGGACGGTGAGAACCTGGAGGGTGATTACCAGGCAGCGGCCGAGGAGGCGAAGAAGAGAAGAATAAAGATCTTCACAATCGGGATCGGCAATCCGGAAGGAACTCCGATCAAGATCACTACCCCGGGTGGAACTTCATATCTTAAAGATCGGGAAGGAAATATCGTGGTCAGCAAGCTGGATGAAGCGGTCCTCCAGAAGATCGCTGTCGTTACCGGGGGCGCCTATCACCGGGCGATCGCTTCGGGGATGGAGCTGGACCGGATCTATACAGATCGGATTGCCAGGATGGACAAGAAAGAGCTAGAGAGCACTCGGAAGAAGATCTACGAACACCGTTATCAGTGGCCCCTTTTCCTGGCATTATTACTTCTTTTTCTGGAATCGATTCTTGGGAATAAAAAGGGGAAGGGAATGCGACGGCGGCTTAAAAGAATGAACTTCGAACGTCGAACTTCCAACGTCGAACATCGAACGCGGCCCTCGTAGTGCAGGACTTCTGCAGGACTTCAGTCCTGCAGAAGGCAAGGCGCTATCTTCGGCCTAAAAATAAGAATGAAGATGATAAAGACCATATATCTGATAATCGCAATTCTTGTCCTGGTTAACATTGGCGCCGGGAACCGGGGAGTATCTCTGGTAGAGGAAGGAAATCGTCTCTTTAATGAGGGGAAATATGACGAGGCCCTCACTAAATATAGCGAGGCCCAGTTGGAGCTTCCCGAATCACCCGATATCTACTACAATATCGGCGACGTTCAATATAAGAAGGGGGATTACGAGAAAGCTTCCGCGCTCTTTCAGAAGACCGGGGAATCAGAAAATATTCCCTTGAACGCCCAAGCCGGTTATAATCTCGGCAATACCTTCTATAAAGAAGGGAAGTTCAAGGAAGCCATGGCCTCATTCAAAGCGTCTCTCAAATTGGCCCCTGATGATAAAGACGCAAAATACAATTATGAACTGGCGAGGTTAAAGATCCAGGAACAGGAGCAACAGCAAGAGCAGCAACAACAACAGCAGCAAGACCAAAAGGATCAGGAAAAAGAGAAAGAAGAGCAGGAGCAGGAAGATCCGAAAGATAAGGAAGAAAAGGAAGAGCGCAAAGAGAAAGAAGATCAGAAGCAGGAAGAAAATAAGGATAAATCTGACCAATCCGACCAAAAGCAGCAACCGCCTCCGGAAGAGGGAGAAGAAGAAGATCAGCCCCAACCAAGTAAACCAGAAGAGCAGGAGATGAACCAGGAAGACGTGGAGAGGCTCCTTGATGCCATGCTCGCGGAAGAGGAAGATCAGCGGGCGGAAAAAATGGAGCAACAGCGTGGCCGGATGCCGGAAGTGCTAAAAGACTGGTGATATTATTTTCCTTCGGAAAATAATAGTTTTGAAAATGAAATTAAGATCACTTTATTTATTAATATATATTTTTATCTCTACCTCTACGCTCAGCCATGGAGGGGATATATCCTTCCAGGCTACTGTTGACCGAAATACAATCTCTCTATCGGATCGGCTGACCTATACCCTGACCATCGAAGGAGCCCGGGACGGCAATCCTATCCTCCCCGATATTCAGGGGTTTGAGGTACAGGGGAGTTCCGTCAGCACCCAGTTCTCCCTGGTCAATAATAAAACTAAGATTAGTAAGAATATCGCCTATACACTGATGCCGATTAAAGCCGGTACTTTCACCATTTCCTCCGCCCGATTGGAGTACGGGGGAAAGACTTATACTACCCGACCGATCAAAATCAGGGTTATGAAAGGTGCCGTCTCTCCTTCAGCTGGACAGGGAAGACCGGCCCCACCGCCGGGACAACCCTCTCAAGGAATAGACGAATCCCGTTCACCTACTCAGGCCCCCCCGCTTTTTATCCGTACTGAAGTAGATAAGGATGAATCCTACGTCAATGAGCAGATAACGCTAAAGTTCAATCTCTTCTCCCGGGGATTAAGGATCGCCAACCTGAATTATTCTCCGCCCCCTACAGTTGGATTCACGGAAGAGGACTTGGGCGACCAGAGGAATTATAATCGAATAGTTGAAGGAGTCAGATACAATGTGATAGAGCTGTCGAAAGCAATCTTCCCCATTACCTCCGGGGAGGTAACGCTTGGACCGGCTGAACTTAAAGGAGATATAATAGTCCAGCGTCGTTCCAGAAGAAATAACTTCTTCGATGACTTCTTCTCCGACCCATTTGGAGAACGACAGCCCTTCGCTCTCCGTTCCGAACCCATCAAACTAACCATCAAGCCACTCCCCAGAGAAGGACGACCGGTGGATTTCAAGGGAGCGGTGGGAGATTTCCGATTTAATCTAACCGCCAAACCGCTCGGCGTCAAAGTCGGCGAGCCGATTACAGTCACGATGACAGTTACCGGAACCGGCAACCTCGATACCGTCTCCCTGCCCGAAATTTTCTGCGGAGACGCTTTCAAGACCTACGCTCCCGAGATCGGAGTCAATCGAGGAGTACGTGGAGGCCGCGTAAGCGGAGAGAAGATCTTCAAGCAGGTGATTATACCTCTCTCGATTGAGGCGAAAGAGATCCCTGCCGTATCCTTCAGCTTCTTCAATCCGGCCACCGGGAAATACCGGACCATAAAAAATAAACCGATCCCGATTAAAGTGAAGGCCGCCCCGGATCAGGGGCCGGTCGCACTGATCGAAGGAGTCGGGTCCGGACCCGGACGGGAACGTATCAAGCTCCTGGAGAAGGACATTTTATATATCAAGGATAGTCCGGGACACCTGAGCCGCACCGGACAGTTTTATTACCGCCGGACCATATACTGGATTATTCCGATCGCGGCACTGATCGGCCTCTTCGCGGTCTGGATAATCCAGAGCCGGAGAGAGAAATTGAGTTCAGATCTGATCTATGCCCGGCAGGTCGGTGCCTCCCGGGCCGCCCGGAAACGGTTCAAGAAAGCCCGGACCTTTCTCAATGTCGGGGATTCTGAGAAATTTTACGGCGAAGTCCACCGGGCATTCAACCGCTACCTGGGAGATAAGCTCGGCATCCCTTCCGGCGCGGTCGAGGTCAGGGTTGTAGCCAAAAAACTTTCAACGGCCGGAGCTTCCGCGGAGATTATCAAAGAAGTCGAGACCTGTTTCTCCGACTTTGATCTGGCCCGATTTGCCCGATTGTCATCGGACAAAAATGAGATGAAGGATTTGCTGGATAGGGTGGAAGGACTAATCAGTAAGCTGGAAAAGATTAAGATTATAAGCTTTCAGTGAACGCCATTCTCTTATGCTTTATCCTGATTTGTCGTGATACTGTAGCCGCGGTCGTTGACCGCGGCTACAGAATTCCGATGCGAGCAAGGGACTAAAAGTTAAATATTATGAAAAAGATAATCTTATCCACAATGGTGATCTTGCTGGGTCTTGTCTCCGTTGCCCACGCCGAGATTCCTGAGGCGGAGATCCCATCGCTCTTCCGGCAGACCAACTCTCTCTATGGACAGGGGAAATACGCAGAAGCCATTGAAGGGTATAAAGCAATCATCCAGACCGGTTGGGAGAGTGGGCCCATCTACTACAACCTGGCCAATACCTACTTCAAGCTGAATAACCTGGGCCGGGCGATCCTGAACTATCGGAGGGCTTGGAATCTCTCTCCCGGCGATCCCGAGATCACCAAGAATCTCGAATACGCCCGGGAGGGACTCCGGGATGATATCGCCGCGCTCCCTCTCTCGGTCTGGGCACGGTCCAAGAGAGCGGTAATCCTTCAATTCCCGCTTGGAATCTGGATCGGGATCAGTGCGGTCCTCTATTTCCTGACTATCGCTTGGCTAATCGCCGCGCTCCTGATCCGGCCTTTGAGGAAGAAATCACCGCTGATCCTGAAATGGTTGGGAGGGTGTCTGGTCATAAGCATTCTTATCAGCGGACTGGCCTATTCCTTCTATCAAACTCCCGGAGCGATTATTCTCCAGCCGACGGTCTCCGTCCGTTACGGTCCGGCTGAGGCCGATGCGGCCGCCTTCAAACTCCATGAGGGAACGGAGGTAAAGAAAGTCCGCGAAAAAGACGGCTGGCTCCAGATCTCCCTCCCCGATGGAAAATCCGGATGGCTCCGGGCCGATTCCCTGGGGATCATCTGATCTCTTCCCTCTCCCACCTTTTTAGCCGCAAAAAATTATGAATACACTGTAAAAGCTCCCCCTACCTCGGCCCCTTTTTTTAGCCGCAAAAAAACGCAAAAGTCGCAAGAAATCCCGCGCCTCGGACCCTTTTGGAACCACGAATCCACACTAATCTTTACTAATTTTTTAAAACCACTGCCACTTCGTCTCAAAATTGGCCTGATCGGTCTGATATGTCAAATCCGACTGATAATTTACGTTGAACTAAGCCGCTCCGCGGCGGCACGCTGGCGCCCTTTCCAACACTCCTTTTTCACCTTCCAAGCCTCAAATTCTTCTATACTGCCTCCTTAATGATGCCCGTGGCGGGCGTCACTAACCAAGG
>Ga0208279_1000988_pt1 | contig 17676 bp, 12 predicted proteins | sample AntAceMetag02UKM_FD_184766 | JGI IMG/M metagenome (GOLD analysis project Ga0208279, IMG submission 184766) | Saline lake microbial communities from Ace Lake, Antarctica - Antarctic Ace Lake Metagenome 02UKM (SPAdes) (version 2) | ecosystem: Environmental > Aquatic > Non-marine Saline and... | reverse complement strand
GTGATGGCTTAATAGGCAGTATAAAGGATGATATTCGAAAAAGAAAAATATCAATTTCAAAGATTATTCATGTAATACCAGCGAGACGGAAAGTCTATTCAATTTGGAATAAGAAAGATCCAATTCCTTTCGCTATAAATTTTTTCGGAAAGATCCTGGAGTTTATTAATTTCAAATGAGAGATATTTTAATTTTAGGGATTATTTTTGGCAGTGTACCTTTTTGTTTTATAAGGCCCTAATTTAGAATTTTAATGTGGTTATGGATCGGTAATATGAATTCTCATCAGTTTGGGATGAATAATCTATAGACTGAATTGTGGAATATGGAATTTGATAGAGATATCATCATTATGGCTATGATGCAATTGTCGTTGTTTAGGAGGTTAAAATGCTAAATCGAACTTTTAGTATAATGGCTATAGGGTTGCTTTTTATTATTGGCAATAGTTTTAATAATGCGGATTTGTATGCAAGTGATTATACAAAGCGTATGCCGGTGAAAGGCTACATTAAAGCCAATCCTAAATATCTTCCATCATTTTGCAAATATACCCGTGACGGTGATTTTGAAAGTCCACAAAGTGAGAGATACTGGAAAATAATTGGACCGGGATGGTCCCATATGCACCACTATTGCCGTGGAATTGATAAAACATTTTCATCATTTAAAATAAAAGATACAAAAAAGCGAAAATTTCAATTAAACACTGTAATTGGAGAATTTGATTATATCTTAAAAAGAACCGATTCAACATTCAAACTTCGGCCTAACATTCTTGTCAAAAAAGGTGATGTTTACATGCTTCTCGAAGAAAACGTAAAAGCCGTTCAACATTATATAACTGCAATAAAATTACGCCCGGATTTTGTTCCGGCATATGTTCGTCTCAGCAACCTATATACCTCAGCTGGAGAACCAGTCAAGGCCCGTCAATTATTGAAAAGAGGTTTAAAGTATTCCCCTAAATCGGAGTTGTTAAAGAGAAAATTGGCAGAGCTTAACGTACCTAAAAAAAAACAATAAAATTAACCCATCCTGCCGATAATGATCGATGATAATTAAAACAAGAATAGGCATAACAATAAAATTATTTGTGGATTATTTGAAGTGAATTTGAAACAAAAAACAGTACGTGCAATTCTGTGGGCATCTTCAGCAAAGATAATCAGTCAGGCATTCTCTTGGATTGTAACTATAATTTTGGCGCGCCTTTTATTGCCGTCAGATTTCGGAATAATTGCGATGGCCTGGCTTTATATTGCTTTTTTAGATCTCATTACTGAACTTGGTGTGGGGGCTGCCATAATTCAAAAAAAAGATCTGGACTCTTTAGACCTTCACACATGCTTCTGGTTCTCTCTTTTTATGGGGGTGTTCTTTTATCTCCCCACCTATATGGTTGCACCTGCTATTGCGACTTTTTTTAAACAGATCGAGTTAACCAATATAATAAGACTGCTGGGCTTAATATTTATCATCGCTTCTATAAAAACGATACCCTATAATCTCCTTACCAAAGAGCTTGATTTTAATAAACGATCCATCGCCGAAGTTCTGTCCATCATTTCCGGAGGGGTATTATCTGTTATTCTGGCATTCCTTGGGTATGGTGTGTGGAGTTTGGTATATGGCGCACTTTTAAGATATTTCGTATTGACTATAGCATCTTATTATATGTTGCCCTGGCGTCCAAAACTCATTTTTTCGCTAAATAGACTTAAGAGTCTTATGAATTTTGGCATTGTCGTCGTTGGTTCCAGAATGCTTCGATATTTTCATAATCGTTCTGACATATTAATTATAGGAAAAGTACTTGGTGATAAGAGTTTAGGATATTATCAGATGGCTTTACAGATTGCTACTTTACCTGTTGAGAAAATTACTGCCATAATTAATCAAGTTGCGCTTCCAACTTTTTCAAAACTTCAGAGAAATAATGAAGAATTAAGATCATATTTTCTAAAAATAACAAAAGCTGTTTCTTTGATAACATTCCCAATTATCGCTGGAATAATTGTAACTTCAGAGTCGTTAATAAAAGTGGTTCTCACTGAAAAATGGATATCTATAGAAATTCCGATGCAATTTATGTGCTTGGTGGGATTGATAAAATCCGTTGATCAAATTATTCCTATGATTTTATTAGCAAAAGGGAAGCCAAATCTGTTTTTTAGATTTAATCTTATATGTGCTATTATCTTACCCATAACAATGATAGTTGTTAGCAGCTATGGTATTAATGCCATTGCCGCGGCTTTCGCTATTGTATATCCTTTCCTATCTCTAATTCTGTGGACATATGGTTTTAGAGAGATCAAACTTTCTATTAGTGATTATGTTCGAAATCTATTTCCTTCCATTATAGGATCAATAGCCATGACTGTTGGCGTTATGTTGTTTCAGGTTACATATAGGTCAATAAGTGATTACGGAGATTTGACGATGCTTGTGGGCAGCATTGGGGTTGGGGTAATTTGTTATTTTATTTTCTTGAAATTCTATTTCAATAATATCTTTTCAGATATTTATGATATTTATAAATCTTTCAAAAGGCAAGAAGTAGCGCCGGAATAAATATAAGAAAATGGATTCAAGCAAAGATGCAAACATTATCATCATGACAAGTGGATTGGCTGGTAGCTCTGTGCTAACCAGCTTAATTGCTAGAGCCGGGTATTGGCTGGGTGAAAACACATTTAAAAAAAGAGATTACGATACCTACGAAAATACAGAACTAATCAAGCTTAACTTAAGACTGATTGAAGAATCGGATTTTAAAAGTAATTATACGATGGTGTTCGATTCAGATGTTATTGATTCAATAGGCGCACTCTATCAAAAAGTCGATAAAGTACCTTACGAAAATTTTATCAAGAAATGTAACGATAATAGGCCGTGGGTATGGAAGGACCCACGTTTATGGCTTACGATTCGATTTTGGTCTAATTTGGTCAATTTAAATGATTGCAGATTTATTTTATTAAATAGAGATCCTCTTCAAAACTGGATTTCATCCACCTTGAGGCGAATGATTCAATCCTACAATTATAACAAGAGCTATAATATGCTCGTGAACAATTCCATTAAGACCTTTTTTAAAACACACAATATAGAATATCTATATATCCTATATGAAGACTTGCTTCTCCATCCAGAAGAGACGATTGGCAGATTAAATAGTTTTTTGAATTCTAATTTAACCATTGAAGATTTAAGAACTGTTTACAACGGCCAATTATACAAAAAATCAAAAACCTATTTCGATTTATTGAAAGCTATCATGGTATATATCAAAAACTATCCCCAAAGATACAAATAAGAATTGCATACAATTTTCTCTAATCTAAATGAACGATATGCCGGATCATCAAAAGGAGTTGCTTTAAAAAGAATATCTTAGATAAATTTTCTTATTTTTTACAATAAACGGAAAATTATGCGAGACTTTATCATATTGTCAATAATCTTTGGCAGCACACCTTTTTGTTTTGTAAGGCCCTATATTGGAATTTTAATGTGGTTATGGATCGGTCTTATGAACCCTCATCAGTTTGCATACCAGGCCAGCACTTTTCCTGTGGCTTTCGTGATCGCCGTTCCAACTTTGGCCGGGACACTGTTTTATTCTGACAAACAAAAATTTCCCTTCGAACTGGAAACGTGGATATTGATATTCCTTTTGCTTTGGTTTGGGATAACAACATATTTTGCTTTGGAACCAACCAGTGCGTTGCATGAGTGGGGAAGAGTTTGGAAAATTTTTTTAATGACTTTCGTTACGTTATTGCTTTTTCAGGATCCCAAAAAACTGAGAATATATTTCTGGGTTATCGCGATATCCGTTGCTTTTTTTGGGGTCAAAGGTGCCATTTTTTCCATATTTACAAAAGGCCAATATATCATCTTCGGACCACCCAACTCATTTATTGAGGACAACAATGCACTTGCATTAGCCGAGCTAATGGTGATTCCAATCCTTATATTCTTTGCAAAAGAAGAAAAACACATTTGGTTAAGACGATTTCTTTATTTTATTTCGGCATTGGTGATTGGTGCCGTCATATTTTCTTACTCGAGAGGGGCGTTGCTGAGTTTAGTCGCCCTAACAATATTTTTTGTTTTAGTTGTTTCCAAGAAAAAACTGCTTTCGATTGTATTAATTATCGTTATCGGAATAACTTCGATACAATTTATACCTCAAAAATGGTTCGATAGAATGGGAACCATTTCAACTTATCAAGAAGACCCCTCTGCTATGGGGCGCATCAATGCGTGGTATTTTGCTTACAATATTGTAAATGACCGGCCAATTTTAGGTGGAGGTTTTAAAGTATTTTCACGAAGGCTCTTTAAGGAATACGCTCCGGAGCCTGATGATGTCCATGATTCACATAGCATATATTTTGAAATGCTTGCCGAACAAGGGTATCCGGGCCTAATTATGTTTTTAGCGTTGCTTTCATCCTCATATTTTAGCTTGATAAGAGTGAAAAAAATCGCCGAAGAGTTTGAGTCATTAAGTTGGATCAAAAGCTATAGTGACATGCTGAAAATGAGCATCGTTGCCTATTGTATTGGGGGTGCTTTTTTGGGACTTGCCTATTTTGACTTAATCTACCAGCTTATTGCCGCAGTAATAATTTTGAAAGCCATGGTACGGAGAGAATTGTCGACGATACCCACAGGCCAAATGGTACAAGAAGGTTCGAGAGTGGGATAATGAGTGGAAAGCCAATGACATTAACTAAACAACATATTTATGGATTTTTAACGAAATATTATATAGATTAGGGTTGCGCAGAGTTTTAAAGGATGGTCTTGGGCTTGGCCACTAAAAATCTTGTAGGTTATGCGAAGCTCTCTTATTCTCATGCCCTGTTTTAAGGTATTTGTAATATCCGCTCCGGCAGAATCTCATAACACGGGACAAAACGGTTACGGGATAGGCCTTCTATTGCTGCTGGATAAAGTCGAATTTTATTCCGAATCGTTGGCAAAGAAGGCCGCTGCCTTTTTTAAGGTTTCTCGTTCCAATCGCAGCTTTTTAACCTATTGGCGGAGCCGGTCTTATTCTCCTTTTTAATGGCTCATATGCCCTTTGACCGGGAAAGCCTGGTTGCCGTTGGTTTCAAGCTGCTTTTTCCAACGTCTCAGAGAACTATGGTAGATGCCAAGGTTCCGGGCAGCTTCTGATACCTTATAGCCCTGTTCGGTTACCGGTCCACGGCATCAATTTTGAATTGCCTTGAAAATTGTTTTCGTTTTTAGCTCAAAAGTGCACCTTAAAAAACCCTGTTTTTTGTTTTGACGATGGGGAGTACCTTATTATAACATGCTTTTCGGAGTGTCCGTTTTTACTATACCATTTCGAGGATAGATTTTATGACTAGAATAAAATTCCAATGTCTGCATTGCAAAAGCCAGCTCATTTCAGAGAATGACAAAATAATCTGTGCCGACTGCAACAGCTCTTGGCCTATAGTCAATAACATTCCTCACTTTATTGAAAGCGCACCTTATTGGGGTGAAGTTTCCCATGAAAACATGGTGGAAATCAACAGACAGATGAAGACGAAGTATTGGAGAACAATTTTTGAGCATAGCAAAATACCTGAAGTTCGAACGGCCTATGGCATGATTAGTAGCCTCCGAAAGAGCTTTTGGCACCTCTTGTTAGACATAGATAAGAACAGTATTATTCTGGACGTAGGTGCCGGGAGTGGGGTACTCTCTGAGGCATTGTCCTACGACTACCGCCACATTGTGGCTGTAGAGCCAGTCGTTGAAAGAATAGATTTTATGCAGATGCGATTCCAGCAAGAACAAAGGGACAACATAACAATCGTGAGAGCAAATATTTTGGATCTCCCTTTCCCCGAATCCTCCTTTCACCTTGCAGTAATGAGTGGGGTTTTGGAATGGGTTCCGTTGAGCGAACAGAATTCCGGCAGAAACCATAAACAAACTGATTGAATTTTTTTTTATACACAAGAAAGATTTCTTCTTTCTTGCTTCTGGGTAATTGACCTTAAGAGCAGCCCTTACAAGGAAGCGCTTCTTCAAGCTAACGCATTGAAAGTATAGTAAATAGTTGAGCAATTCCGATTTTAGACTCGATATTTTTAAAGCCAATATTCTCCTCCCCAGAAGGAAAATTTAAGAAGAATATGGGGTAAAATAATTAAATAATCGAGTATAATCAATAAATTCAGTCTATTTTAAGAGCGATTTTTATGAGTTTTTAAAGCATAATTTCAGAAAGGAAGGTTCATTTTGAGCCTTTTTAAAGGGAGTGTGCAGAGATTTCATGTATGCTCCTCTTTTTCATCGGCTCGTACACCCGAATGTCGGGTTTCGCACCGCTCAACTTGTTCTTGAACGTAATCTGCATTTTTGAGATGGCTTGTAGCTAAGAGGATCGTAATTCCTGTCAAAATATGTCACAATTATTGTCAAATTTTGTCACAAAACGTATTGTCTGACATTTGGGCATTTAAATTAACTAATTGTAATTTAATGATATGCTAATTATTAAATTAAAATTTAAATCTTGCATGATTTTTGCATATTGTATTTCAGTTTTTATTGTTTTGAGTTAAAAAATATGTAGTGAGGTGTACACAATGTACAAATTTAGATACAAACAAATAAGTTCGAAGACTTTGATTTTACTTTCTATATCAATTTTATTTCACATCAATGTTTCTGCAAGTGATATTCCTGCAAATACTTGGGTTAAAATAACTCCAAGTAATACTATTTATCCTCCTGATTTTAACGGTCGTTACGAGGCAAGAGGTTTTAATAGTATGGTTTACAGAAATTCTTCACAATCTGTTTTATTCTATGAAGGTTATAGGGACGCAAATGATGACCCAAGAGGTTATACACTTTATGCAAACTGCCTTTATTCGTTTGACCTTAATACAAAAACATTGACTGGCTTAAAAATCAGTAATTGGGATTACGACAACTATGGGGGTGATAGACCTCTTCCTGAAAATACTATTGATCCTACCCCTGCAAACAAGCACACATACGGACAGTTTGCTTATGTTCCTTCTGAGGATGCTGTCTATATAGTTGGCGGTGCGAACTCAAGAGGTGATGGAGATCCGGTACTCGACTTGAATGATACGTGGAAATACTCTTTCCAAATGAAGTCATGGACCAAAGTTGCTGACAAATTACCTGCCTGGGAAGGAGGTCAATTATTTGAAGGGAATCTAAATTATGTTCCGGGATATAATTATCTCTATTTTAGATTTACGTCCAAAGTTTATAAATTTGATTTGTCAAATTACACATGGTCGTTGTTAAGCGGAGGCTTGACTAATATATTTGGATCAACTTCAACAGTTGATACGAAGCGTAATCAAATTATTTTTTGGGGAAGTGATCGATATGGTGATAATATTCCGAAGTTATTATCATTCGATCCGGCCACAGAAACAGAAACAATTATCTCTATGAATCCCACAGGAACACAAAAAGAAGGTGGTACAGGGCCTGTACCTGTGGGAAAAATTGTGTATCATCCTTTATATGATGTTTATATAATGGTTGGCCTGCACAATGGTGAGACATGGGTATATAATCCAAATGATCAAACATGGACCGAACTAGATCCTTTAGTCCCCGCAACTTATTGGGATAGCACTAATACCGCTTATAATTTCATTGCATATGATGAAACTAATGACCTGATTGTACATTTTCCCAATCAATCCAGCGGGTCAACAGTTGAAGTCTTCCGGTATTCCCAAGCCTCGTCTTCTGATAATCAACCGCCCTCAATTCCAACCAATCTTCAGGCTACGGTAACATCAGCCGACCAGATAAACCTTTCATGGAGAGCATCGACAGACAATGTTGGAATAGCCCGATACAAAATAAACAGGGATGGAAAGCAAATCGGCACTTCTACTGTAAACTCGTACTCAGATATAAGTCTTAGTCCAACCACTCAATACACTTACACCGTAGCTGCATATGATTATGCTGGAAATTCATCAGGTCAGTCATCGGCTGTGAGTGCAACCACCCTTGATCTCAAGGCAGCATCAGATTGCAGTTCCTTGGCAACAAGTTCTGATCCTGTTATCGAAACCATGCCTGCCAGACCTCCGGAAGGCGTATGGTGGACTGATCCCGATCTTTGTGGAAAGATTATACTTCTCAAAGATTTCTCATCTTTAAATGGCAAGGGCCATCATGTTTATAGTGATATGTTGGCATTTTCCAAGGACAATACTTATGTTGCACTTATTACTCAGGAAAGCGGAAAGTCAGAACAAGTTGATATCTATCAGATTAATGATAAACCGGCAAATCCTGTCCCTTATGACCTTGATATAGGGATCGGAACGGGAACATTTACCTGGGCAACTGATGATGACGATGTGCTTTATTATTTTAAGGGTGCGGTAATGATGAAATACACTGCAAGCACAAAAACGAAATCTGTGGTAAAGGATTTCAGTGCAACATTTAATTATCTTCAAAGCAGCATACAGAAAATCAGTTCTAATAATGGACGCTACTTCGTTGTCGGAGGTGAATTAATTGTCGGGGGATACGGAAGCGCCAGGTATGATAAAGCAACAGACACATTAGGAGCTGTTATTCCCTCTGCCTGGGATAGGGAAGTTATTATCTCATCGGATGGAAAGTACTTGATAGTAAAAACTGGTGGATTCCCATGCTATAATGCTGCCACCGGAACCTTTATAAGGAATCTGGAACCCACCGGTGAAGGGGGCACACACAGTGATATAATTATGGATAGCAACGGGATTCAATGGATAGTGTATCAACACCGTAATGACGGCAAAGTCAAGAAGGTCTCTGTTCCAGATGGGAATGTAGTCGCATTGGTTAAAGAGCCTTGGCTTGGTTATCACATCTCGGCCCGGCACATAGACTATCCAGGAAATAAAGACTGGGTAATTGTCAGTTTCTTTACTCAATATGCTAACCAACGCGATACCACTGAAGCACTTGAGGATGAAATCGTGAGGGTATATCTGGACAGCACAGAGCCAAACCCTCATTATGAAAGGTTAGTCAAGCATAGATCGGAATATAATTCGGGTTCTTGCACCGATTATTGGTCACAACCTCATGCATCCGTGAGCCAGGATGGAAAATGGGTGATTTATGGTTCTGATTGGAGGCAACCAGGATGTTTCCTGGTGGATCCCTATGTTCTCGATCTGAAACAAGCAGGCACAACTACACCCCCTCCCGGGGATCCTAAACCCCCACAGGATCTTATGATAATCAATTGATAAAAGCTCGCTCTGAAAAGTGAGTTTTTATCAATTGAGCTGTTTATACATAGAGAAGGTTTTTTTTAAATCTGAATTCCCCGCAGCACGCTGTGGGGAGAGTTCATTTGCCCCGTTAAACATATTGTTAAAACATATGCTGGACCTTAACTATTTTACAATTCGTGTTTCAATGCTATTAAAGTATAATGCAGCTTTAATTGTTAATCATATAAAAATGTCCGGTAATTTATGCGAGTGAACCTCTTTTAAAATGTTTTATGAAGATTTGTTGTGACTTGATGAAAACATCTTCCTATACCGCTTAAAATTACAAGCCAAATTGTTATTCTGAAAACATATCAAAATAAAATTAGAGACTCTAAATCATTTTTTTTATAATGAAATAGATAGCAGTAATTCCCAAATAATTAAAATAGTAACATGACTCCATTAAAAAAAGATTTTCCTAATGATCGCAGGTCGTCAGAAACCATTTTGGATTACTCTTGTGACAAAAGGTTTTATGATTATTACGCCAAGGAGAGTGAAAGTAGAGAAACCATAGAGCGCTTCAATAGGATCAGGGATATCGTATTAAGAATCAGGAAAGAAATGAATGGCTCCAATGAAAAACTCGAGGTTGCTGATATTGGATGTGGTGCCGGAACTCAGAGTATTATATGGGCAAAACTGGGTCATAATGTTCATGGTTTAGATGTGAATAAACCCCTTATACAACTTGGAAGAAAACGTGTCGGTGGATTTGATTTTGCTATAAAGTTCTGGGTTGGATCTGCAGTTGATTTGCCTTGGCCGGATGAATCAATGGATATTTGCCTTGTGCCCGAACTTCTTGAACATGTTGAGGAATGGCAGATTTGCCTTGATGAATTTACAAGGGTATTGAAGCCTATGGGCATTTTATTCCTTACAACGAGCAACAAACTGTGCCCCATTCAACAAGAGTTTAACCTGCCGATGTATGCTTGGTACCCGAAACGGCTTAAACGCTATTTTGTTCATCTTGCAATGACGAAACGTCCGGACATCGTCAATCATGCGAAATATCCAGCCGTGAACTGGTTTACCTTCTATAGTTTGCGAGATGAGCTTATGAGGCGCGGCTACAGATCAATGGATCGCTTTGATTTAATCGATGTCTCAGAAAAAGGGACGGCAGTTAAGTTAATTCTTTCGCTTATACGGTCAGTAAATTTATTTAGATGGCTCGCTCACGTGGCGACTCCGTATACCATTATTGTAGCAACAAAACAAGATGTTGGCCGGGCGATTGATCGGTGTTGATGTATTCCAATTAGGATATTTACTCATGTTTCAATGGACAAGGGGTGAGGAGTTTAAAATAAATGTGTGGGATTTCGGGTATATTTAATAGAAATGGTTCGCTGGTTGATTTAGATCTTCTTGTTCAAATGACACGAACTTTGGTTCACAGAGGACCGGATGAAGAAGGATATTTTATAAATGCTGAGAAGCCTGAAGGCTGGAAGGCGGGAGGCTCGGATGTAAGATTGAATACACTGAATAGGGCTTCGGATGGGCAACAAGCAAATGGAAACGTCGGGCTGGGGCACCGCAGACTCAGCATTGTCGATCTGGCAACCGGCCAGCAGCCGTTGTGTAATGAAGATGGGAGTATATGGATAGCCTTTAACGGAGAAATTTATAATTTTCAAACACTGATGTCGGAACTGCAATCCAAGGGACATTCTTTCCGAACCAAATCCGATACTGAAACCATAGTTCATGCCTATGAGGAATGGGGAGAGAAAGCGTTGGAACGTCTGCGAGGAATGTTTGCCTTTGCCTTGTGGGATGAAAATCGACAAAGACTTCTTCTGGCACGAGATAGGGTTGGAAAAAAACCATTATATTATTTGAAAGATAACGGTCGATTTATTTTTGGTTCAGAGATCAAGGCGATACTTGAATGTCCAAACTTGAATCAAGATATCGATCTAACGGCTTTATCTGATTATCTGTCTCTGCTGTACATTCCTTCCCCCAAAACAATATTCAAATCCATTTGCAAACTGCCGGCAGCCCATTACATGATCGTTACGGAGAATTCCTGCCAGATAAGACCCTACTGGGACATTTCTTTTTATCCCAATCATAAAATTTCCGAGCAACAAATGATGGAGGAGTTGATAGATATTTTGGATGAAGCTACCCAGATTCGAAGGATCAGTGAGGTTCCTTTGGGCGCTTTCCTTTCCGGGGGAATCGACTCATCTTCAGTGGTAGCATTGATGGCAAACGCCGGTTCTGCTCCGGTCATCACAAATTCGATTTCATTCAGCGTTTCTAAGTATGATGAATCTCGGTACGCAAAGCAAGTCGCCAAACTATTTTCAACAGACCATCATGAGTTTCATGTCACTCCCGAAACCATTCCTATAGTAGAAAAACTTTCCTGGCACTATGATGAACCTTTTGCAGATTCTTCTGCTGTTCCGACATATTACGTATCCAAAACTGCGAGAGAAAATGTCACAGTAGCCTTATCCGGTGACGGCGGAGATGAAAACTTTGCGGGTTATCGGCGATATTATTTCGATTTAAGGGAAAATTTTGTGCGCAACCTTGTTCCAGAAGGGATGTGCCGGTCGACTTTTGGATTTCTGGGGAAACTTTATCCTCAAGCAGACTATTTACCTCAGATTTTCCGTGGTAAAGCTTTTATATCAAATGTCGCTCGTGATCCAGTTGAAGCTTATTTTTTTTCGGTCAGTGCGAATTATGAGGATGATAAAAGACTGCTTTTGAATCAAGACGTAAAAGATGAGTTGAAAGATTATTCTACGTCTCTGCTTTTCCACGAGATATACAATCGCGCCAATGCAAATGACCACTTATCCCGCCTCCAGTATTTAGATATTAAGACTTATTTATGTGAGGATATTTTAACAAAGGTTGATCGTGCCAGTATGGCGGTCTCTTTGGAGGTCCGATGTCCAATTCTCGACCATGTTTTTATGGAATATGTGGCAAAAATACCCTCGAACTTAAAGCTTTGCGGACGGGAAGGAAAGTATATCTTTAAAAAAGCATTGAGAAAATACCTTCCTGATAACATTCTTTACCGACAGAAAATGGGTTTTGCCATACCGATAAATGAATGGCTTAGGAAAGATTTACGGACATATGCCAGCAAATTAGTTTTAGGGGGAGAGGCAAGCCGGTTGTATTTGGATACAGGATATCTGAAAAAAATATGGAAAGAGCATCAAAGCGGGATGCGTAATCATTCATCTATTTTATGGGGTGTCATGATGTTGAATCTTTGGTATAAACGTTTCATTCTTAGAGAATTAAGATAAATTGAAAAATGAGTGAGTTAACGCAGCGATCCAATGAATGGGACGCTTTATACTCTTTAGAGAATTGATGAATGAAAAAAGTGCGTATCGTGCATATCGTCCATTCTTTTGGAACAGGAGGAATGGAAAAGGGAATTGCAACCATAATTCGAAATGGTTCGAATCAATTCGAACATGTGATTGTATGCCTTTCGAAATCCGGTGAAAGTCAGCAATTGCTTCTGCCAGGAATTCAGGTTTATGAGCTTTATAAAACGGCGGGGAATTCATTTCGTTTTATTATAAAGCTTTCGAATTTGTTAAAACACTTAGGGCCTTGCATTGTTCACACGCGGAATTGGGGGGGGATGGATGGGATTATTGCTGCAAAGTTAGCCGGAAATTTTTCAGTCATTCATGGAGAACATGGGTGGGACGTAGACGATACCAACGGGCTAAATAAAAAACGGATTTTTGTTCGCCGTTTTTTGTCCCGATGCGTACATGAATATATCTGTGTATCAAAAGATATGGAGAAATGGCTGAAAAAAAAAGTTAGAGTCGGCAAACGGGTTACTCAAATTTATAATGGCGTTGATATTCAGCAAATTGCTCCCGAACATACAAATAATAAGTTGAGGTTAAGTTTGGGATTGGCTGACAATGAAATTATTGTTGGCATTGTCGCTAGATTAGATAGGATAAAAAATCACGCTCTATTGTTCCAGGCGTTTGATAATATAAAAAAAGATTATCCCAATACCAGACTGCTGGTAATTGGTGACGGTCCGGAAAAAAAACGATTGGAAAGTCTGGCTGGTCAAAAAGTTCTATTTCTTGGAAATCGAGCCGACGTTCCTGAAATTTTGAGGATTTTAGATATTTTTGTACTTTCCTCTTTGAACGAAGGAATTTCAAATACAATTCTTGAAGCTATGGCGACGGGTATCCCTGTGGTAGCTACTAACGTTGGAGGTAATTCGGAGCTTGTTGAGCATGGGGTCACCGGGCTGCTTGTAGAGAGTAACGACTTGGAAGGACTGACATCAGCCCTTAAAGTTTATCTGGATAACAAAAATCTACGGTCTTTACATGGAAAAATGGCGCGTGTACGCGCTCAGAATAATTTTAGCGTACAAGCTATGGTCAACGATTACGAAAAAATCTACAAACGCATTTCCACTCCACCTCAGCCAACTCCCACTTCTTCACCTGTATAGATATATTTGATGTATCCTTAAACAAATCCTTTTATCCATTTCAACTAATCCTTCCCCTAAGATCTGGACATATTTATTTCGAACTGTTAGCGCCCTCACCATTTATTTTAGAATATAATAATATTTTGAAGCGGTTATACAGCAGCCTTATCATCCTAATCACTAGTGGGTATTTCTGGGTATTCTTTGGTGCTATAAACTGTGAGGCTGATGTGCAACGGATAGGGAATCTGCAAACGATTCCAGTCATGCGCTTTCTTCAGGAATGGAACCATTTCAAAATACTGGTCTGGCCATACAAGACCGATGTTATACGTGATTATGAATTATACCGGAAGCTCTCCCTTGGAGGATTTCAGATCGACCGTGGAGCAGGGCAGGATAAAAAAGTTAATTTTTCTTCCGAACATAATTTTCCTTATTATGTCGGTCATGTCGCCGATAAAGGATATCTGTATTTAATCGGAAAGCATGTTAAAGCTGTAGCTGATCCGCGAAACCTTGTCACACGACCATATAGCCTGGCAGATCCCCAGACCATGGCCAAGATGAAGGAACACATATGGAAAAACATTAAAGCAACAAAAAAAGGAAAAGTACTAGCCTATGCATTTGATGATGAAATTTCCCTGGGGAGCTTAACTACACCGTGCGATGTGGACAAGCATCCATTATCCATAGACTGGTTTCGAGAATGGGCGCACTATGAATATCAGACAATCGGGAGGTTGAATGGCCAGTGGGGGACGAAATTCAGTAACTTTAGTGAAGTCATGCCTCAAGGTTTCGAAGAGGTGCGGAAGAAAATTATAACCCCGATACTTTCACAATGGAATTTGTCCCCTTGGATAGATTTCAGACATTTTATGGATTTCCAGTTTTCCGCCGTGCTTTCAGAACTAATTCGTTATGCGAACAGTATCGATTCTATAACTCCGGCGGGTTTTGTCGGAGGTCAGGGGCCTGGGCCTTGGGGCGGTTATGATTATGCCATGCTTAGCCGCGCCGTACAGTGGATGGAGGCCTATGATATCCATGCTACCAATGAGATTTTGAGATCTTTCTGGAACAAGGATCGAAGACTGCGGATGCAGACCTTTTTTTCCACCAAGAATCCCAAAAGCGATTCCTGGTTTCTTTGGTACTATATGTTACATGGAAATCAGGCGGTAATCGCCTGGCCTGATGGTTGGTTCCATTCAAAAGGATATGATATCGCGCCGTATGTAATTGCTAATAGAGAGACTTTTGAAGAAATTCAGGGTAAAATTAGTGAAACAATTGTAAATCCAAAGACAATATTCGATCCTGATCCTATCGGCATATATTATTCTCATCCCAGCATTCAGGCAAGTTGGGCCATGGATGCAATTACTCATGGAAAAACCTGGTTTAGGCGTAAAGGGTCCATTGATAATGAAAACCAAAGCAAAGGAATTTTACGAAAGGTCTGGTGTAAAACGCTTGAGGATCTTGGTTTTCAATATGATTTCATAAGTTACCTGGACGTTAATGAAGGAAAAATAGATCTGAATAAGCAATTTAAAGTGATTGTTCTGCCCAAGACCATTTGCTTATCTGATAAAGAAGCCCATGCCTTAAAAAAATTTGTCGAAAATGGAGGCACTTTAATCGTGGATTATCTTTGCGGGGTTTTAGACGAGCATGGAAAAGGACGATCCAAAGGTGTGATGGATGAAGTTTTCGGCATTGTTAGAGATGAATCTTCAGGGTATATGAACGGCAAGGGGTTGACCGAAATTGATGGCGAAAAATATCAAAAACCTTATCTTAAACGCTTTACCTGTAACGAGGGGGCCTATCGGCATAAGGGTATAATTATTTTTGAAAATGGAACCAAAGCGAAACAGGAAAGCAAAGGAATTAAGATAAAGAGTCGTTTGGGATTATTTCACGATACCTCAGCGATAATTAAATCCAGTATTGGGAAAGGTAGTACATTTTACCTTAATCTATCCCCTTTGGAGTATTGGTCACCCTCTAAACGGTTCGGAAAATATGGTGAAGAATGGCGAAAGATTATTTCACAAATCATGAAATCGGCCGGTTTAAGCCCTCGAGTTGTGATTTATGAAAAAGGTAAGGCAGTTAACATGATTGAGCCGCTTTTTTGGAAGAATGGCAAAAGACAATTCCTGGCTCTTGTCAAAAACCCCACCGAGAAAAAGGAAATCAAGCAATTAAATTTTTTATATCCCATTGAAGGTGTTACCGGGAATGAAGTGGAAATCCAATTAGCATTTCAAGACAAAGCTAAACTTATTAATTTGCGGACCGGAGAAAATCTTGGTTACGGACAAGTTTTTAACGACACATTTAAGCCCTGGCAGGGGAATCTTTATGAAGTAATAGATAATTAACAGCTACCAAACAATTTTTCCAGCCATTCTAAATCTTTTTTCATTAACTCAGGATTACAATCTCGGATTCCTCTAAACGGAATTTGGATTTCCCTTTTTTTGAGTTCTTTATCCAATTCTCTCATTAAAACTCCTGATTGGAAGGCAAGCGCCTGCCTCTCGTTTGGCTCGTTGAGGAAATGGACTGCACACCCCGGGCTTTCTGTGTTTCCACCCAATACAGCTAATATCTGATTATTATTTTTAATGTAATCTTGTATTTTGTCGGCCAACTTCCTGCTTATTTCTCTACAACATTGACGTCCCGCTTCGGTATCTAAGGCCTGTTTTATCGATTTACCTTTAGGTCTATTTCTCAACAAGCCTAAGAAAGCCATCTCCGGACAGGGTATTGGCAGGATTCCAACATTGTACTGCATGCACAATTGAACCACGCTTTTGTTCATTGCAGGATACGTTGCCGCACCCAAATCGCGTGAATTCTGATTAAGAATACAATCTATAACGGCTACAATTTTATGGCTTCTTGAATCATCAACCACTACGTTCGACCTACTTAACCCCATAATATTCGCACAATGCTTAATCTTTGAAATTAAATTCATAATTTTAATAATATGTATTTTGCTTTGAATGTATAAGTAGTGCCTGAACGAAAACTGTCTTTTTCGCCAATATCTGCGTCAGACTCAAATTTTAATCCTCGAAATACTACCCGTATTCCTGCCTGCCCCGTAGGTCCGGCAGATCGTACTGGGGTGGTTAAAATTATCGTCTTCCTTGATCTTAACGAAAAATCCTAATTTTCGTTCGGGAACTGATATGGTTGAAAAAAGCATAATAAAAAAAGAAGATTTATTTGGCATAAAACAAATTATTGTCTACTTTATCTATTATCTAACGATTTGTCAAACTCGGTAAAGCAACAATACTGTAGGAAATCTTTTTGTCTGGCAGTCGGGCCGTGGTAACTTCCCAAGTTGCTGAATTGATTTGAAATCTAGAAAGTTGAAAATATTGATAACTAAGTTGGAGTCGTACAATTGTCTCAAATAAAAACAGCTTGTATCGCTTTTGCTTTGGGCTGTCCGAGAAGTATGCTGGATGCAGCCCGATTAGTTGACTATTTCAAAAAAAACGGATGGAGAATATCCACTAAATTTGGTGAAGCTGATATTGTCTTACTTGGTACTTGTGGATTCACCGATTTAAATGAAGACTGATCTTGCAACAAAATAGTGGAGTCGAGGTTAAGCCGCTTTTTTATTATTCCAACATTCCAACTCATAATTTGCGGGTGATTTATAGCCATTCGTAGAATGCTTTCTCCGGCGATTGTAGTAGACTTCGATGTAATTAAAAAGAGCCTGCTCCGTCTCGGCTACACTCTGAAAATTACAATGATGAATCATTTGTGTTTTTATCGAATGGAAAAAAGATTCGGCCACCGCGTTATCCCAGCAGTTGCCTTTCCTGC
>Ga0208279_1000985_pt1 | contig 17733 bp, 24 predicted proteins | sample AntAceMetag02UKM_FD_184766 | JGI IMG/M metagenome (GOLD analysis project Ga0208279, IMG submission 184766) | Saline lake microbial communities from Ace Lake, Antarctica - Antarctic Ace Lake Metagenome 02UKM (SPAdes) (version 2) | ecosystem: Environmental > Aquatic > Non-marine Saline and... | reverse complement strand
GTTCGGTCTTACTCTCCTGGAGTGCCGCGAGCATCCCGCGCAGTACGTCACGCTGCCCAGGTGTCAGCCGGGGCTGCCCCACAGCCTCCAGGCTCTCATCGTACATATCCACGAAAGTCGCGATGACTGTTTCCGTGTCGGGCTTCTGTCGCCTGGGCATTTCGATATCCCTGCCCGGCGCGTCTGGTTGCCAGGCAGCGTCGGAGGTTGCTTGAATTGTCCGGTATTGCCGTCCAGATGGAGTTGGCTGTGCCGCCGGTCTCGTGGGCTCTATTATACTCGTATCGTGGAATCAGAAAAGTGGCGATCGGCTCGCCCGGTCTCACTCGGGTAGCGCAGGGGACCACGTAGTACCTCAGCGCCTGCTTCCCCGGCTATGTTGGCCACTTCTTCGGCGTTGGCGGGATGCAGGAACTCCATCAGTTTATTCTCCCGTGGGGGTCATCGTCAGGTCTACTGATCCTGCTCCAGCGATGCGAAATAGTGCAAGAGCAGCCGATGGATGAAGATGTAGCCGCCACCAATCTTGCGTAGGAAGATGCGGTCGGTGGCGTAGTCGAGGAAGCGGTCGAGGTTCCAAGGGATGTAACCGCCGCAGCAGAGAACAAAGCGTAGAGTGAGGTGCTGAATAACAGCCCAACCTCCAAGCATTAGTGCGCTCAGCCCACATTTCGCACTTTCGAAGGCCAGTTCCGACCGTAGAGGGCAACCACTGTGTCCAAGCCGGCCTGGGCGCGGGTGATCCGCCCATCGCCGGGCTCGTAGGCCGCCAGGTTCTCCCGATCCAAGGCCCCATCTACCAACACCTGCGCCTCCTCATCTCCAAAGCCGGCAGCGGTCAGGTCAGCGATTGCACCAGCCCGGCCTTGGGCAATCTCCTCCAGGGCAGCGGGTCTACGCCCAGCCCGCGCAATTCCCTGTACAGCATTGGGAGGCGCGAGGGAGACAATTCTCTTCCGCGCCCCTGGCCGGTTGTCAGCAACCGCCTGGTCAGCGGATGCGCGCGACCCAGGCGAAACGCAGCCCAGGTCCACAGCACGCCCCGGACGCACGCGGCCTGAACCGGGGACAGGGTCTCGCCCGCCGCGAAGCGGTCCATCGCTTGCGCCAGGGTGGCGAACCGATCCCGGTACAGCCACCACTTGGCCAAGAGACGCCCACTCTCCGAGCGATACCGCACTCCTTCCAAATCGTACTTGCCGATGAGCCAGGGGATTTCCCCTCTGCGATGCAACATCGTCAGCCGAGCACTGACTTGGAACTTAGGCAACGACATCAATCCGCCTATGGCGGGCAGGGAAAGCCCAACCGCTCTGGCCAGGATCATGAAGGCATCGCCTTCTTCCGACCAATCCAGCTCGTGGCCTGACCCCCGCCCCTTGGGAAAGTGGATCCGCTCGGCGTCCGAGCGGCGAATCCACCAATTGCCCCACTTCACGGCCGGCAGCCGCCCGGCGCGGATGAATCGGTTGACGTCTGTGTGCCGGACATCGTGCATCGCGGCTACCTGCCCGGGGGCGAGCCACTCATCGCCCCAGCGCTCGACCGCCAGGGCCACCAGCCGTGCCAGGTGCGGGTCGCGCACTCGCTCAGGCCGAAAGAGAATCCAGTGCTCCGGTTTGACGGCGAATCGCTTCAAGTCCTCGACCCGGATGCGCCACACCATCCTGCCGTTTCGGAACGGCAGCAGGTGCGCCGGCAACCACCTGTGCCTGATCCATTTGCACACGGCGTGAACATCCTTGTCGAGCATCTTCGCTGCCTGGTTCGCCGTTACATAGCCGGGGGTCTTCGTGGGAGCCGGCAACCCCAGGTCACGCTTCCAGCGCAGGCGCACGGCCACCCAGGTGCGCCCAACGTGGCGTGCAATCTCTTCCTCAGAGAGAAAGCCCAGGTTCAGTCGGAGGAAGTCGTCCTCCTGCTCGCTCCACGGCAGCGGCTTGCGCCGGGGAGCAGCCACTGCCCCCGCCAGCGCCCACTGGACGATGCTGGCTACGTCTGCTGTATCTGGCATCGTGGATGTAGACATCATACTCATTGTTCGCCCTCAGTTAGTTCCTTCGACCCACCTGCCGCACGATGCGCTGAAGCAGTGCGATCAGTGCGCAGGCACCGCAGATTGTCTCGACGTCCCGCACACCACAAGTCGCGCAGGTGCCCTCGACAGATTGTGCCACCTCTGCCCACGTCGGCATGGGGATTCCGGCGCGCGAGAGGTTGTCCCCATCCAGTCCTGCTCGTTCTTGGAAGACACCCCATCCTGGTTCCTCCCTACCCTCACACTTCGAGCACTCCCCGCAGGCGAACGCTGCTCCCTGCTGCAGCAATCCCCACGGGATAGGCTGGTGATCCTCTGGTGGCAGCCCTGCCTCCAGCGCACCCTCCAGGGCGGGGACATATTCCCTGCCCTCTCGCGCCGCCTGTTGGACCTTCATCTTCCGTTCCAGCCTTCCCCGGACGCGGGTGCAGATGGATTTGATGAGCGGGATGTCGGCCCGGCGCTCTGCCAGGGCTTTGGCCGTCTCCGCCCGTGTTCTGGAGTCCGGGATGGAGAGCAGCGCCTTAACCGCGGCGCGGCCACGGGGAAGCCGCCCCGCCGCGACCAGGTCTTGGATTTCCGGCTCCAGTTTCAGAAGCAGGAGCCGGTCGTTGATCGTTGCCGAGGCCACGCCGGTTTCCCGTGCCAACCGCGCCCGGGTCATCCCCGGCTCCTGGAGCAGCCTCTGGTAGTGGATGGCTTCCGAGACCGGGTCCGGGGCCGCCCGCACCAGGTTCTCGGCCACCATGTCAAGGAGTTGCTCGGCCTCCTCCTTCTGCCGGATGATCACCGGCAGCAGGGGAGCCTCGTCGACCAGGTGACGGGCCGCGGTCAGCCGCAGGTTACCGACCACGATCTGCACGTGGCCGTTCACCTGGACGCCAATCAGAGGCTCGATCACCCCCCTCGCCTTGATCGAGGTCGCCATCCGCTCCACCTCGTGCTGCGGGTAGATGCGCCGCATGTTGCGCGGGTGTATCCGCAGCTTCGCGTGGGGCAGATATTGGACTGTCTCTTGCTCTTGTTGAGTCATCGTGGGCATACCTCTCTAATGGCAGGGCAGAGCCAGTTGAACTTTTCCTCTCTGCTGTTGTTCATCCTGCTGCGCTGCCTGTGGCGCGTAGGCGGCCAGTCCAGGCTTCTTCCAAAGGCGTTTGACCAAGTCAAACACCTCATTCCAAAACGGAATCTTCGCCCACGTCGGGCCGCCGAAGATGAACGCAGTACATACGACGACTGTGATGGGATCGTTGCCCATCACCAAGGCGCTTCCGACCAGTCCCTCGATGTATAGCGTTTCGCCGGATTGCTCGTAGCGGTAGTCCCATTGCAGAGCCTGGGCCAGGGCCTCGAATTCGCTCAGGGCCTGCACATCGCATGCCGCAACGCGCAGGCAGCGTTCGGCCATCTCCAGTGTCTTGGCGTCGGGTTCCTTTTTCCTGTTCCTGGGCTTCCGTTTCTTGGACATAGCATCTCGCTGTCGAATACGCTGGCGGCGGTGGGGAGGGCGAGGGGCTTGCCCTGCCCCCCCTCCGCCGTCAGGTTCTCGGCCGGCTAGAAGGGAATTTCCTCGGCTTCCGCAGCCTCGCCGTTCGGCTCCTCGACCCCGGCCTCTGCCGCTGGCGCCGCTGGGTCTGGCACGTTCTTCCACCTCTCAGCCCACGCCTGGGCATCGTTCCACAGGGTGGCGGCCCGGTCGAGGGCCTCCTGCCCGACGAAGAGGCTGCGCAGTAGCTCGCGGCGCTGCTCGGTGTTCTTCACGGCCTCTGTGTCCCAGCCAGGAACGGGTGGGGTGATGAAGCTGGCCGCACCCTGCTGTCCCACCTCGACATGATCCCCGGCCTCGACGGGCATCCAGAAGGCATAGAGGGGGAACTTCTTTTTCGCCAGGGCCGACGCCGGGGCGACGACTTGCTGGCGGAAGGCGTTGAGCGTGTTGTTGAAGTAGCGGGTTGCCAGGCCGGAGAAGGTGAGCATCACGGGGGTCAGGGTGTCGAAGTCCTCGACCAGCACCAGCGCCTGCATCTTGCCCCGGGCTCCTGCGCGGTAGTCGTTGTGATACACCGACTGCCCGCCCATCAGGGTCATCCAGCGGAAGCGGGTGGCCAACACCGCGACACTCAACTGATTGGTGAGAAACGCATCGGTCTCCTTGCCGCCCTTGTGGATGATGGGGCCGGAGGCGAAGGAGTCGGGCACGACGCCGTCGGCGCTGGCGGCGGCGAACTGCTCGACGGGCATCCCGAAGCCGCCGCTTGCCAGTACCTCGTGTACCCGCTTCAGGCCAGTGTTTCCGTTGATCCACTGGATGAACGGGAACGTCGGGGTAGCCTGGGCGTGTTCCTCCTGCACGTCCACGTCCTCCCAGGGGTCACGCGCTTGGTCTTGTTTCTTCGTCATTTTGTACCTCCTATCAGTCTCTAGTCTTAGTCTTCGGCTCTACTCTCGTATCATAAACGGAAACCAGTGCCAATTCTCGCCACTTTTCCCGGACTTGTAGAAAACTCGCATGGGAAAAGTGGCGAAATTCGGACCTTCTGTACGTTTATAATACGAAGTCCATAGAGGTTAAAATGTCTCAATTGAAATGTCTCAAGACGAACTTCACAGAATCGCCGCCCGCATCCACAACCACTGCAGAAGGCGGCGATACGGGAGGCGATGAGATGACGATGCGCGTGGCCCAGATTATCCAGGACACGTATGTCGACGGCCCCGGCCAGCGGGTGGCCCTGTTCACTCAAGGCTGTTCCGTCCGCTGTCGAGGCTGCCAGAATGCTCATCTCTGGCCGGCCAATGGTGGCAAGGCCGTCCCCGTGGCGCACCTGGCTGAGCGGTTGCTGTCCACCGGCTTGCCTGTGACTATCACCGGCGGCGAGCCGACCGACCAGGCCGCTGCACTGGCGCAACTCCTGCGGTTGCTCTGTGCTGCTAACCCTGATCTCCACATTATCTTGTACAGCGGACGCACCTTCGAGCAACTCCTGGAACGCGCCGAGCCCGCCATCCTGGAGGCGCTGAACCTGGCCGATGTGTTGGTGGACGGGCCCTACATTGCCGACCTGGACCATCCTGGCCTACAGTACCGCGGCTCGGCCAACCAACGGGTTATCGACCTGCCGGAGACGCTGCGGGCCGGCAACAAGGTGATCACGCTGGATTGGGATACGCCGGAGATCATCGTGACGACGGAGGGAGACCTGCTGGGCGCGGTGGTGGTTGCGGCGCAGTTCCAAGACCTGGGGATCGTCGCCGACACGCGGCGATGTGGTGAAACGAATCTTCGAGAATGCCGTGAAGATGTGGCGAAAAACGGGCGCTCTATACGTTTATGATACGAAGACCACAGAAGGAGACGTGAGATGAAAGCAAACGAGCAGGATGCCTCCTTGGAACTGGAGGAAGAAGATATCGCCGGGCGCAAGGACGAACTGTCCGAGCAAATCGGCGAGGATGTCGATGGCATCAGCACGGTGCAGTTGAACATCCAGCAAATGCGCCGGCGCGGTGTGTTGGTGGACGTCGACATCCATGGCCTCGGCCTCCTCCGCACCCGCGCAAGCTGGGCCGAACTCGGTATCCCCGAGGGGGACGTCCGGCGGAAGCGGCTGCGACGTGGGAGCAAAGACCTCTTCCCCGAACACGCCAGGAAATTCCGCAGCCTCGATGCCCGCTTCCGGCAATCGCTGGAGCGGCACTCGTTTGTCCTGGAGGGATTCAAGCCGTTCAGTTGGGTTCCCTTCACGGCATACGAGGATTGGAAACAGCAGTGGGCACAGCGTCAGCAGCAGTGGACGGCGGTCAAGGCAGACCTGCTAGACCACTACGACGAAATCGTCGACGCCGAGTCCGCTATCGCCGCCGAGATCGCCCGCGAGGCGTGGGATGCGCTGACGGCGCGACACCGCGCCAAGGCCCGGGCCAACGGCGCAAGCCTGGATGATCCCGTGACCGTGATCATCGGTCAAATCGCTTTTGAGGACGTAGACCAGTTTGTGGACTACGTCGTGCGGCGGGCGGTAAGCAGGATTCCATCGAAGAACGCTCTGAACGCAGGGCTTTACGTGGATTATCGCACCGCGATGGTACTGAGCGGTGCAGATGTAGAGTCCGAGGCACTGCGCCAAGAGCATCTGCAGACAGCCAGGGAACAAGAACTGGCAAAGCAGCATGCCGCCCGGTCGGAGGCCCGCACCCGCGAGGACGAAGAGTGGGCCAAACAGCAGCAGTTTCAGTTGGAAGTGGAGGAGCAGGAGCGGCTGACGCAAATCCGGCTGGAGGCCGAGGAAAAGCGGCTCCAGACCATGCACGAAGCAGAGATCGAGCATGCCAGGCAGCAGTTGGAAGCGATGGTCTCCCCCTTCCAAGAGGTATTAGAGCAGTTGCGGGCGCAGATCCATCTGGATGTAGCAGAGATTGCCGCCAGTATCCAGAAGCATGGCCACCTGCGGGGCAAGGTGGCCGAGCGGGCACGCAACCTCATCGAGGCTTTCCAACTGCTCAACGCCCACGGCGACGAGGAGTTAGAGCAGGCGTTGGGAGAACTCCGTGGCCAGCTGGTCAAGCAACCAGCGGCCAGCAAGGGCAAGAGCATCTACGACACACAGGCGGTACTCCAGCAACTCGAGACGATCAAAGACATCACTCACCAGGCTTCGGTCGAGGTGGCACGCCGGGCTGCGACTCCGACCAGGGCGAGGGCGCTGGAGTTCTAAGAATGAGCAACGACCAGTTGGCACTGCCTACCTTGGACAAAGCCACAGCCGTGACCGCCGACCTGCCGTCTTCCCTGCCCGAGGACGGCCCGCCCAACGAACAAATAATCCCCGTAGATCCGGCGAAATTCCTGGAAGCGGTCCTGGACCGGTCCCTGCGGACGGACGAGGCGCAGTACCTGGCCGGGCCGCCGATCCTGTTCCTGGAAGCGGTCCTGGGCCGGCCCCTGCGGGCGAACGAGGCGCGGTACCTGGCTGGGCCGCTGGTTTTGTACTCGCCCAGTTGGGGCGGGACGATTCCACCGTGGCTGTCCGCAGCCATCCCCAATGCTCGCGTAGCCCAAGTCTTGGCCGATGCTGCGACGGGCGATGTGCAGGAGCACGACCCAATGTGTTCCTGGGAAGAGACCGCCGCCTACCTCTACACCGCCAGCCTCAGCATGCCGTTGGCTCAGGAGTGGCGTCACGTCTATTTTTAGGTCTTCGACCAAGTCATGCGGGCTCACGGGAAACTCTCGGATGGACAGACGGTGTGGGACCTGATCAATCCCAATGAGGAATTTGGCCCTGACCATCGGGATCTCTCGGAGTATGAGCAGCGCGAGTGTCTGGACGAACTGCGGCGCGAAATTCGTCACACAGTGGTGAACCACCACCAGAAGATGCGCGAACGGGAAGTCCGCCGAGTTTCCTATCAAACAACGTGAGCAGGTTGGCGAAAAACGCGCCCCTTTTCCGTTATAGATATGAGAGCAATCAAAGGAGTGATGACACATGCAGCCCGAAGAGACTACTCAGCACATCGACCACCTGATCCGTGCCCGCTATCCCATCGTCGCTGTGCAGAGCCACGAGGAGCGGCGCGTGATCGGGGCGCTGGTCCGCATTGCCGACCGGCAGGAAAAGACACTATACACCTGGGCCATTTCCACCGGCGTTGCCCAGGTTTTCCCCACAGACACCAGCGCCTCGTCCGACGAGAGCCTGGCCGACCCGGTCGCGGCGCTGCGCCACGTCCTCGACTTCGGCACGCCCACCGCCGAGCAGCCCGCAGGCCCTCGGGCTATCTTTGTGTTCAAGGATCTGCACCGCTACCTGGAAGACCCGGTAGTTGTGCGGCTGCTGCGCGACATGGCCTGCGAGTTGCCCATGCGCCACCAGACACTGGTATTGCTCAGCCCTACGTTCACTGTGCCACCCGATCTTGAGAAAGATGTGATCTTGGTAGACTTTCCCCTGCCTGGCCCCTCGGAACTCACCGACCTGCTAGAGCAATTCGCTGACGATCTGCTCGACCAAGCCTCAGCAGCCGTCGACCTGAACGGCAACACCGAAACGATTGTCCGTGCTCTCCAGGGATTGACCCTGATCGAGGCAGAGGCAGTGCTGGGCCAGGCCATCATCGCCACCAGGCGGCTGGACGCCGGCGTCATTCCGGTCATCCTGGATGCGAAGGCTCAATTGATCCGCAAGTCCGGGGCGCTGGAGTATTACGCCGAACAAGCCACATACGAAGAGGTCGGAGGGCTGAGCCTGCTCAAGGCGTGGTGCCGCGAGACGGAGGTGGCCTTCTCTGATGCGGCACAGAAGTACGGGCTGGAGTCGCCGCGGGGAGTCCTCATCGTCGGAGTGCCAGGCTGCGGGAAATCGCTGACGGCGAAGGCCATCGCCGGGGGGACCAGGCCCCTTCTCCGCCTGGATGTGGGGGCGCTGTTTGGGAGACTGGTCGGGCAGAGCGAGGCCCAGACACGCAACGCTCTCAAGGTGGCCGAGGCGGTAGCCCCGGCGGTCCTTTGGCTGGACGAGATCGAGAAAGCCCTGGGGGCCGCTGGTGGTGAGTTGGATGGAGGCACGTCCCAGCGAGTGCTGGGCACGATCTTGACCTGGATGGAGGAGACCCGGTCTTCCGTGTTCGTCGCCGCTACCGCCAATGATATCGGCAGCCTGCGCCCGGAGTTGGTCCGCCGCTTCGACGAGGTGTTTTTCGTGGACCTGCCGGAGCCGGACGGACGCCGCGAGATCGTGGTCATCCACCTGCGCAAGCGAGGCCGCTCTCCTGAGAACTTCGACTTGGATGCCATCGTCCAATCCACGCAGGACTTCACCGGCAGTGAGATCGAGAAGGTCATCCGGGGCGCACTTCGCCGTGCGTTCGCCGATGGGGAGCGCGAGGTTACGACCGAGGACTTGCTGGCGGTTGCTGGGGAGACGGTGCCGCTGGTCACCACGATGGCCGACGGGGTGGCGCGGATGCGTGAGTGGGCCAAGCGTGCTCGTCCAGCCAGCAGTCGGCAGGATAGTGGGCACCAGGTATCCACCACCCGCCGGGCGCTGGAGATCAGCTAGTGAAGCGCGCAAAAGGGAGACACCGCGATGAGTAAATATCTACGAGTTGCCACACAGATCAAGGATGAACAACTGTTCATCCAGGCATTGCAGGAGGTTTGCCAGGAACTCGGCATCGAGTACGAGTCTGGCGAGGGACTGGCGCTATATGGCTGGCAGGGCCGCCGCCGCCCCGAGACCGCCGAGTACGTCATCCGGCGACATCACGTCGGCAGATCAGCCAACGACATGGGCTTTCACCGGCTCCCCGATGGCAGCATCGAGGCCATCATCAGCGAGTACGACCAGGGTAGCCGTGGAAAGCAGGTCCTCAACCAGGTCATGCAGCGGTACGCCCTCAATGCCGTCACGAAGGCGGCCCGCGCCAAGGGCCTCACCGTTACGTCACAGAAGTCGCAGAGCGGCGAGATCCGGCTGCAACTGCAGGCATACCGATAGAGGGAGAGGCAAAGCGATGCCACAAACTATCGAAATCACGATCACCGAGGACGGGGAAATTCAGAGCGAGGTCGAGGGCGTCCTTGGCCCCGACTGCGAAGGATTCCTCGACTTCCTGGAGGAGTTGGGGGACGTCGTAGAACACAGGCGAACCTCGGACTACTACCGCCGCCAGACGACGGGGACGGGGAGACGGCTTACGGTCGGCGAGCATGGATAGAGGAGAAAGAGGATGAATCATAGGGCAGCATCGCGCCAGAACGCGGTTGACGTTGTTCGTCGACTGCAGCGCTTCCGGCAACAAATGGAGCGTGATATGGAGCCGGAGCCGTGGACGGCATTAGAGACGCCGGTAGTGCTTCTGTTGTCCGACGTGTGCGAAGCTCTGGCTCTGACCGAGGAGGAACGGAGTACCGTCCTGGGAACGGCGGGGGTGACGGCGCTGATCGACGAACTGGAGGTCCGCATCCGCCCCATCTCTCGCCCCCGGCCTTCGATGAACGAACGGAACGGCAGGTAGGCTGAGGCGCTGGCCTATGTCAGAGAGCACCGGGATGAAGACCTTGCCTATTGAGATCAGGAACGTGCCCCCGGGTCCTGGCTTTACCCGGCTGGACGGCAAAACGAACGACGGCTTGCCCGAGGGTGTTCACACCGGCGGCGTTTGGGTCAGTCCGGATGGAGCCGAATACTGGAAGCCGCTGGATGGCCGCCCCTGGGCCAATGCGGACTACCACGTGCCCACCCGGGAAGCCGAGTGCCTGGAGATGATGGCCGGGGAGCCTGCGTTCCCCCGCAACTGGCGGGTGGAGGAATCTGGCACGATCACCGGGGACGGCGCGACTCATAGTACCCGCCGCTGGTTGGTGCGGGGCAAGGCGTGGGTGGTGCCCGACGACTGGCCTGCCTGTCGGCAGACAGGGCCTGCCGACGCTCTGCGGTTAGAGCACGTCCTGGAGGTCGAGCGGGGCTTGCGCCGGCTCAACGCCCATGGCTGGACCATCGGGGACAGACTGAGGGTTGCCTTCGACTGCACAGGCAAGCCGTTCATCCTCGACTTGTCGTGCGCCTGCCGCGCCTGCCACGAGTACTCGCAGTGGAGTACTCGCAGCGGGCTGCCGCGCCTGCCACGCCTGCCACGCCTGCCACGAGTACTCGCAGTGGAGTACTCGCAGCGGGCTGTCCGGATAGCCAGGCGGACGACGAGTGGTGGTTCCTGGAGTGGGCCGAGGCGATGGGCCTCGAGCGGTTGGTCAGGCTGCGGCGAGATGGCCGGCACCTGGTCAGCACGCTGGAGTTCTCCAGCGAGCACGGCCACGCCTGCCACGCCTGCCACGAGTACCACCGCGAGTACTCGTGGCGGGGCTCGCAGTGGAGTACTCGCAGTGGACTACTGGCACGGCCACGTCTACGCCAGCCGGGACCGGCCCATCTCTGGCCTATGGGCCAGCGTCCCCGGCGCGGTGTACGTGGATGCCGACTATGCCAAGACCGGCGTCTGGACGTGGGTGGTGACGACTGTACCGCTGGACGATGAAACCGTCCGGCGCTATGAACTGACCTGGGCCTGGGGCCCTATCTACGTCAGAGGAGAGAAAACCGATGAAGAAAAACGAGATATTCCAAGACGGCCTTGAGAACACCAGACAGCGTTTAGGCGACGAGGCCAGGGAGTACGATTTGGTACTCGGCGGCCTGGCCCATGTGTTGCAGCAGAACAGCACCCTCGTCCCCATCCCTTCCTGCCGCGATTTTGCGCACGAACTGTCCAGGCAGTTCCACGATCCGCTGTGCATGTCCGGGATGTCCAAGTTGCCGCTCGATCAGATCGTAGCGGCAATGATTGCTACGACTCGCCGTAGTCGCGGCGACTACCACATCGACCAGGTTCTGGCGAATCGGTTGCCCTATGCCTTCTCGGCGGCATGGAGCAACGATGAGTACGGGTTGCGCAGCGCCATCCAAGAGATGGAGCGCGACCTGTCGCCCGATGGGGCGGTGTATACCACCCTCGACCGGGCGCGGGGGTGGGAGGAGATGCTGTGCCGCCGGATCCAGATTATAGAAGCGCTCGATGGCAGCGAGGTTCCAGACCTGGTCGAGTTGAGGGAACAGGCAACGCGGGTCCAGGATGCCGCCGCCGCGGTAGAGCGGCGGGCCAAAGACTCGCTGGCGAAGGCGAGGACGCGGCTGGAGGAACTCCCGAAGCAGAGGGCCAGGGAAATCGAGCCGCTCTCTGCGCTGCGAACCAATGTCCGGAAGGCTTGGAACGGCACCGTTTCGGAGCCGGGTATTGACTTCATCAGCGACAGTACCATCATACTCCGAGCAGATGCTGTCTCGTCTAAGCGAGCGCAGGATTTGTACGCGAGAGTCGACGAGACCCGCGAATCCCCCTTGGTCGGGGAGGAAAGAATGCGGGGTTTTTGGGACCGACTGGTTGAGTCACTCTCCTGCCAGGTTCATATCCTGGGATGGCGCGAGGTGAGAGACGGCTACAAGTGTGCGTATGTAGTACCCGCGCTAGAAGTCGACAGTGACGAGATTAGATACCTGGATGCCGACCGCGCAGCGTGTATCATCGAGTGGACCAAGGCGACGGAGGTGATGACAGACGACAAATTCAGCGTCTTCGCGTTCTACCGGGACGGTTGCCCTGTGGCAATCCTGTCACCAATAAAGATCGTCGAAGTTGCTATAGACATTGCCGAGGCCCGCCGGATATGGAAAGAACGGACGACCAAGCAGGAGGAGACGAGTGCTAGAGATGCAAGACTTGACACTCGAGGGAATTAGGCAGTTCACAGAGCGTTTCCCGAGCAATCTCATAGCGATAAACTGGTCTGGTATGCTACGAGAAGAACCTTGGGAGAACGAAGAAGATCTCGATCCCTTTGCACGCGAGGCAGATTGCCTTTTCTGCGGTGGAGACTTGGAGATGCAGGACATAGGCGAATACTGGGCGTTCAGGGTAGGACTCCTGGAACCGGAGTACAGGGGTGATAAGCGGGAACGTCTACGCTACCTGCGAGGAATCCTCGTGGAGGGCGACTACATTACCCTGCGAGATTTCCTGATTGAGCACCGCGACACTGCAATCGAGGACTTGGGCGATGCGATCAACCTCGTTCGCAGCACTACTCGAAACAGGAACGACGTCGCCGCGACCATCGTCGACGCCATCATGTGCCCAGATGTCGAAGAGTCTGCGTGCCCTCGCGGCCGCGGGGCGATCACCTTCTGCGATGGGATCACTACGCTCAGGGCGCAACTCACAGAGGATCAAGATTGGGAGGAGGTATAAAGTGACAAACGTACAGAAAATGGGCACAGACCCAGAGGATGATATAGAGAGTAAATGCCAGGACGCATATTGCGACGGATTTGAGGATGCGAGTAGTGGGAACAGCAACTATAATCCATACGATCCCAACGATCAACGGAGAATGTACGATGCTTATGAGAAGGGATATTTTGAGGGAGGCGAGATACAACCTGATGATGACCCATGATAGGCACTGCATCTGTCCAAATTGGACAGATACACCAACCCAATCCCAATGACCGGGAGGTATAGTGTGATAAGCGTACAGAGAATAGCCGGAGACAGCGATCCGAAACATCTTTACAGGGTACAGAGTGGTATGGGCCAGATCCACGACCACGAGGGGAAGGCGCAATCCACATTCTACGTGATCGCGTCGTCCCCGACGGCATGCTTTGAGTTCATCACCCAGAAAGGGGAGGAGGGAGACTTCCCGTCTCACGTCAATGTCGAGTTAGTAGCGGGCAGCGTATTCGATGTAGATGTAGTAGAGGAACAGGTGGTGGGGACATTGCGATGAATCTACGCCCCCTCACTCATCTACCAGTAGAAGATCGTGTGACGATCTATCGGGAAGTCGCGGTGGCGGTGCGCGCTGCCTGGCCGGGCGCGCAAGTGGCACTGTGCAAGGAGACTCACTGTGTACGTCGTGAGTCGGGGCTGACCGGCGCTGCGTGCAACTGCCTGGCGTAGGCTGATTTTGGGCTTTGAAACGCAGTTCTCTACAGCGAGGCATACGTCGAAGTAGGCCGCATTTACTGCCTGGTCCTGCCCGACAAGGCCGACCTGCAAACCATCCTTGGCTGCCCGGTTCACTACGGGACCGGCGCCATTGCCATTGGACGGCGGGCTGGCGCGCTTGAAGTGTGGCTGAGACAGTAGGTAGGATAGGACGGAGGGAATAGTCGGTGGACACAGAAACGGAAACCATCCTATGGATGTACTGCGATCTGGGGCATCCTGCGCCCCTTCAGGACCTGAAGATGCTGCGCCACCCGGAGGGAGCGCATCCGTCCACCCGCGAGTCTCTGCGCCTCAACGGCCTGGCGGAGTCGGGAGAAGACGATACCTGGCGGCTGACCCAGGCCGGCCGGGAACTGCTCCAGCGGGCGGAGACCATCCTCGCCGGGGGGTGGATCCCGCCGCCTGCGGTGCTCTTCTTCCCTCAAGATCACCGTTTCCGCCGTGGGGCGGGCAAGCCCTGGGCTTTGCGCGCTGCTCATCTCAAGGCACTGCGCACGTTGGCGCAGATGCCCGGTCGCTCCTGGCGCTCGTTGCAGAGCGAGTTCGGCAGACATGCGCTGTTGGATTTGCTGAAACGAGGGCTGGCCGTCGGAGAGCCACGTCGGGGATTACCCTGGTACGTCGCGGACAGGGGACTGGAGGTCTTGCATGCACTACAGAGTCGTTAGAGCGGATTTCCTGAACTGGGTGCGCCTGGCTGTCGTCGCCGTGGAGCGAGGGCTGATGCAGCCCTTCCACGCCGTCCTCTGCGACCCGCCCTACGGCATTGGAATGATGGATGCCCACTGGGACACATTCCGGCCGGGGCAGTGGCGAAAAGGCAGCATTCATCGCGCTGGTGGGCTGGGCGGCTACAGGGCGGCGCCGACGTGGAGCGAGATGACGCCTGACCAAATGAGAGCCTACCAGGAGTGGGTGACCACCTGGGCTACTCCACTGGCGCGAGTGGTGCATCCTGGTGCACTGGGCTTTTTCTTTGGAGGCACGCGCACTGTCCACCGCCTGGCGGCCGGCTTGGAGAACGGGGGGTGGACCGTCCGGGGGCAGATCGCCTGGCTCTACGGGAGCGGCATGGTCAAGGGCCTGGACGTCGCTAAGGACCTGGACCAAGCTGCGTTCACGGCCTGGCTGGACGCCGTCTCCCATGGCCTGAGCGTGAAGCAGCGGCGGGCGGTGATCAGGGCGGCGGTTCGCGGGATATCATCGGACTACGTAGGAGAGGGACGTCCCGCAGAGCCTCCCGACGACGAACGTCTGCGCCTGCTCCTGGAACTCATCGAGCGATTCTGCGATTCAGGTGAACTGCCGCCTGGGATGCGGCTCGTCACTGGTCGCTACCACCCTCCTGACGGACAGCCCTGGAACCTGCGCCAGGCCGACGCCCCATCGGTCACGGCGGCGCCGGGCGCCTTCACCGCGTCTGGACGTCGCACGCTGACCAGGACAGGGCCGGCGACGGAAGCAGCGCAGCGGTGGCATGGTTGGCACACGGCATTGGCCCCGTCCCACGAGGTCATCGTCGTCGCCCAAGCGCCCTACCCGGCTGGGGTGAGGCGCCGGGAACTGGCGCAGGAGCATGGGACGGGGGTCTACTGGGTCGACAGAGCACGTCTTCCTGGCCCGCCGCCCCACCACGACGAGGCGGGGAGACCGGCAGGTAATCGCTCTTGGATAGGTGGGGATACGGTTTGGACTTCCCATCTGGGCGGGCGCTGGCCGCCGGACGTGGCAATCTCCGAGGGGATCGCCGAGGCCCTGGGGGAACGTGCTGCCTACTTCTACTGCGCCAAAGCCCCCACCTGGGAGCGGGAGGCGGGGTTGGACGATCTCTCGCCCGTTGGAGCCGGTGGCCTGTCCGGTAGCCGCGATGGGTCGCTGGTGACCAACCGGCGTTGTGCCAGGTGCGGATGCTGGCAGTGGAGTTGGCCCGGCGGCACGCCCTGCACCTGCGCCGATCCGGTCTGGGAGGAACGGGACAGCCGCCCGGCCCCTCGACGTAACGACCACCAGACGGTCAAGCCGGTGCGCTTGGCGGAGTGGCTGTCGCGGTTACTGTTGCCACCGCCACACCTGGCTCCCCGGCGACTGCTGATCCCCTTCGGGGGCACGGGCTCAGAGGGGATCGGTGCGCTTCTGGCGGGGTGGGGCGAGGTGCGGCTGGTGGAGCGGGAAGAGCGTTTTGTGGAGATGGCGCGGCGCAGGTTGGCCTGGTGGAGCCGATTCCGTTCCTACGAGGAGGCAGAGCGGGCTTACGGCGCCATTCGTCACGCCGAGAAGGAACGTCAAAGGGAGCGCGAGGCGGGACAGTTAGATCTCTTTGTGTTGGCAGGGGAATCTACAGAGGGTTGAAAGGGGGGGGGATGGTCAAACGACGTCGAACCGACGAGGAAATTGCCCAGGCTTTCGTGGATATGTACGATGAGAGCCTGGTGGCTTTGGATCTACCTCCGCTGACGGATGGTCAGCGCGAGGCGTTGCGGGGCGCAGTCGTGGCGCTCGCGGCAATTCGCAGAGAGAAACGCTTGTTGGAACAGGTTTTGCAGGGGAAGGCGAACGGTCAGCTCGACGATTAGCTCAGGGATTTGGTATCCTGGTCAGTATATCGTCAGGTCAATCCCTCCACCGCCTCCACCAGGTCTGCCTCGCCGGGCTGCGTGTAGATCGCCGTCGTCGCCACGCTGCTGTGCCCCAGGAGCGCCGCCACCGTCACCAGGTCCGCATCTGCCTCTCGCAGCAACCGCGTGGCGAAAGTATGCCTCAGCACGTGCGGTGTCACCTCCACACCGGCCGCCTCTCCCAACGCGGCCAGCCGCATCTGGATGCCCCGCGTCCCCAGCGATCCCCGCTGGCCCAGGAAGAGGCTTTCACTCTGCTCCTGTGGCCGCACCTCCAGGTACGCCCTCAGCGCCTGCCGTGCCTCCCGGTGCAGCGGGACCTCCCGATACTTCCGCCCCTTCCCCGAACGGACGATCACCTTCCCGCTGCGTTCGTTCAGTACCAGGTCCTCCACCCGTAGCGCTGATGCCTCCGCCACCCGCAGACCTGTGTACAACAGCAGGTTCAGGAGCGCCTCGTCCCGCCGGGCCGTCACCACCGTCGAGGTGACGTTGCCACTCCCCGCCTTCGCCTCCGCCAGTTGCCGCCGCGCGGCAGCGGTTCGCTGCAATTTGTACACGTCCTGCTGGCTCAGCGCCTTGGGCACCTGCCGGGCCTGGCGCATCCCCTTCACCTCGGCCGCCGGATTTGACGCCACTCGTTCGGTGCTCGCTGCCCAGGTGAAGAAGGCCCGCAGCCCGGCCAGCCGCCGGTTGACGCCGGCGGGCTTCCGGCCCAGGGCCACCAGGTGATCGCGGTACTTCTGGACGTCGAAGGGCGTCACCTCTACCGGCGGAACCTCCCGGCCGATCTGCTCCGCGAGCCAGGTGAAGAAGGCAAGGACATCCCGGCGGTAGGCAGTGACGGTGTGGGGACTGCGATCCTGCGCCTGCAGGTACGTGGCGAACTCCTCCAGGAGTTTTGTCATCGAGCATCTCCGCTCCGGGCCTTATGCGAAGGGTTTTCGAGGGGATAGCGGCCCGTTGCAGCCGGATTCTAGCCCAAAAGTGGGGGAATGTCAACGCATAATGTAAATTACGTGTTGAGCATACCCGTGTTTGGCCGCCATGTCTGCTCAGTCGCCCCTTGTGACCACGGGGAGATAGGTGTACGGTGACAAAGATAGTGAGACTGTGGACAAAGATAATGAGACTCGTGCCAAAGTTATTGAGACTGGCGTGACAAAGTTAATGAGACTAGAGTATTGGAGCTCGGCAAACTTCACGGCTGGGGTTCTTAAAGGGCCATTAAAGGCATTGAGGCAATAATGACACGGTACTCCTCACGTTCAGGGCTGTCGCCCCACTTTTGCGTGAAAACGAGCCACAATTAGGGAGACAATGCCCCAAAACAAGGTAAAATGTGGGTTTTCTCCCCACTGGTCCAGACGGTCGTGCGATTTTTGGTATCTTCTCAAAAAGTAGGGGGAAATCTAAGTCTCCCACGATGTGTCCAGCCGGAGTTGTTCAGATTGTTGAGCGATCAAGTCGGCAAGTTGAGGTATCTTGTTTGCATCGGTCACGCGGTCGTGA
>Ga0208279_1000983_pt1 | contig 17753 bp, 13 predicted proteins | sample AntAceMetag02UKM_FD_184766 | JGI IMG/M metagenome (GOLD analysis project Ga0208279, IMG submission 184766) | Saline lake microbial communities from Ace Lake, Antarctica - Antarctic Ace Lake Metagenome 02UKM (SPAdes) (version 2) | ecosystem: Environmental > Aquatic > Non-marine Saline and... | reverse complement strand
TCACAGCCTCTTCGTCTTTTTCAATACTTCCGAAGTTTTTCAATATATGCATGGCCCGATCCAGGATCTCTTTCGGGCTCCTCTTCCAGACCAGGGGAATAATACCCAAAAGGCTTGTGCCCAATAAAGCCAGGGGCATCCACTGGCCGTCTTGATAAGCCAAGGCAAGTAAACCAAAAGCCAGTACCGCATCTCCCTGTCCAAATACACCAAACCTGAACATTGTAATAATGAAAAATATCGCCAATATGAATGGGTATGCTTCTGCCATGAGCCCTGGAACTGCCAGCGTTGTTAGCGCAAGCGCGACAGCTGCAAGTCCCCACAGTCCTCCCCTGCTCCCCATCACTGCGATCAGGTAGAAAACACCCAACAACCAGTGCTGTTCCCAGAATAATGAAATAGCACCAATCAACATGATCCCAATGCCCGCCACATAAGGCACTTCCCTCTTCTTGAGATCTATCACAGCTGCATAGATCAACAGCCCACTGACTACTATGGTATTAACTAAATTTAGTGCCTGATTCATGATCCCCGCCTATAGTGAAGATGTTGAACGAAAACCCATCAAGAAGCTCATTGTGATCGTCTAGTGTATCTTCATCCGAGATAAAAAGGTACATGGCCTCTATCGGCTCTTCTTCAATGATTATTTCAGGCCCTTCAAACGCCTCAATATAATATTCAGGGTGTTCATATCCCATTGCGTTCCAATGGTAAAGGGCTTCTTCTAATAAAAGATAGTCCGATACTTGCTGGTCTCTGTTTTTCTTTCTAATTACGTATACTAGGCTCATATTGTTTTCTCTATCTCTGATAAATCAGGAAATGCCTCTTTGATTTCTTTGGGTTTTAGGGATGCTCTTTCGCTCTGCCAGCTTTGATCTTCTGCTATCCGGATCCCCGGGCTCCCGAAGCTGTACACGCTTCCTTTAAAGGGATAACGCATCTCAATTTCACTTTCTCCCCTGCGGGACTTCTCGATCGCAAGCCTGACCTGCTCTACTCCATTCTCGGTGTGGTCCTTATTGAGTACCAGCGCTCCGTCTGGTTCATACTGCGTGGTCGCGTTGCCCCACATGTTCTCCAGGTGGATCCGTCCTCCCCGGAGTCCTTCTGCATCTGCAGCACTTACCCCAACTACAGGGATCATATGGGTCATGGCAATACCCTTTAGCGCCCGAAGAGCAAATTCAATTCTCTCATGGGTTTCGAGTAGCCGTCCATGTTGTGGAGGAACAGGGATCCGCTGAACATAGTCCACAAATAACACTATCCGGCGGTGTCCTTCCTCTTTTGCCATTTTGACATAAGCCTCAAGCGCTGCAGGTGAAGTGTAGAGTAGATCTCCTTTAATAAGCCAAACGTGCGCAGCTGACTTTGTGAACTGGGCCCAGAGCTTTTTCGGTGCCGGCAAATGAGAGAGCAGCTCGTCAATCAGTTTCTCCTGGCTGAAATCCTGTCCCTCGTAATCTTCGATCATACTCCTGTATATTTTCCTCAGATCCGAGACGCTAACCAGGTTCTTTTCACCATCCCCCTGCCCTACCTTGTTTATGTATCCGGAAGCCTGGCAGATCATCCTTTCCCAGAGTGTGATCGGTGTGTGTTCGAAGCATACAAATAAAGCCAGGACTCCCTTACTTCCCATGTTGTGGGCCATCTGCAGCGCCAATGAGGTTTTTCCAATCCCCTGGGCTCCGGCCAGCAGCCATAGATCCTCAGGATAAAAACCGCCCTGCACATCTTCGCTTCCCCCTAGCAACTGGTCCAGGACTGGAAATCCCGTTTGTGCCGGGTCAAATATGGAAGTATCTCCCCCTTCGCCTTGACCATATGTATATTATGGTAATATACTAATAGATGGATATTTACAACGTTGATGGCTTTGAATGGGATGATGGTAATATCGATAAAAATTGGATAAAACATCAGGTATCTAATTTTGAATGCGAAGAAGTATTCCTTAATATCCCTCTTTTGTTGACTGATGATAAAAAATACTCTCTATATGAAAAACGTTACTATGTGTTAGGCCACACAAATGAAAATAGATGGTTGTTCATAGCTTTTATGATAAGAACAAACAAAATTCGGGTAATTTCCGCCCGTGACATGAATCAAAAGGAAGAAAGAAAATATGCCAAAGCCTATTCCTGAATTTGAGAATGAAGATGAAGAACGAGAATTCTGGGCAGCGCATGATTCCACAGAATACATGGATTGGAGTCAGGCTGAAAAGGTGATATTGCCGAATTTAAAACCAGCCAAAAAAGCAGTATCGCTGCGAATGTCAGAGACAATGATAAATGAGCTAAAATTGCTAGCAAACAAGATGGATGTTCCTTATCAATCGTTAATGAAAATATATTTACGAGAACGAATTGATATAGATTTGAACAGGCAAGGTTCTAAAGTTAGGAAATAGTCATTTTATAGTTCGGCGAAAGTGCGATTTTAGCACAAAGGGCAATCCAATCCAAGTTGCACCCGACTCAGCTTCGCCTCAGGGTTGCCGCAGGCATGCAGAGCAAAGTCCACAGTTTTTATATGAATGTTTCTTGCAAAGAAAGTTTTTGGGTTGTGCCGCCGGGAGAGTGAATTGATCCCGTCTGATTGGCATTTATCAGAGTATCGCCGTGTTTCATTTCCAGGGAACTTTCTAGTACAATTTATTCCTAATCTGCTCACGTTTAAATTTTAGCAAAGGTATTATTCAGGTTACACGGAACGTTCCACCCAGATCTGGATGGTTCTCGCACCTACTTCCCATGGATAAACTTACCGGATCCGTTACCCGTATTACTTATGTCAACCCGGACAACGGTTACACGGTTCTACGCCTTAATCCGGACAAAAAACATATCCCAGGCTTGTCCCGAGATGGGCTGGTTACCGTGGTTGGCAATCTTCCTACAATATCCCCAGGGGAACACCTCAAATTGGAAGGTCATTGGGGCGAGCACTCAGAATACGGCACCCAGTTCACGGTGGAAATCTGCAGGCAATCCCTACCCTCCAGCCTGGCAGGGATCAAACGCTACCTCGGTTCCGAGCTAATCAAAGGCATCGGCCCCGAGCTGGCCGAGCGAATTGTGGACCATTTTGAAAAGCAAACTCTGGAGGTAATTGAAAATCAATCGGAGCGGCTCTCCGAAGTCCCGGGAATTGGGGCCAAGCGCTCCAAAATGATCCGGGGAGCCTGGGAAGAGCAGAAAGAGATCAAGGAAATCATGCTCTTCCTACACAGCCACGGCGTCAGCACAAACCTGGCGGTAAGAATCTATAAAACCTACGGCGACAAATCTCTCCAGATTGTCCGCGAGGATCCCTACCAGCTTGAGCAAGACATCCACGGTATCGGCTTCAAAACCGCAGACGGGATCGCCCAGAATCTGGGCCTTCCTTCAGACCACCCCTCCCGGATTGAAGCAGGGGTGATCTACTCCCTCAACGACATGGTCAATAACGGTCATGTTTATGTGCCCCGCAACCTGCTCATTCAGCAGTCAGTTCAACTGCTGGAGACCGAACAGAAGATGATCGCTGCCGCGCTGGACCGGCTGGCTGCAAACGGCCGCATCCGAGCCGATCAAGTTCCCATCAAGGAAGGAAACGAGCTATTGGCCAGAACGGTGCCGGAATCTACTCCTTCAGCAACAAACAACCTGCGAGTGGTCTACCTTACTCCTTTTCATTATGCGGAGAAAGGTTCGGCGAAGATTCTCAAGACCCTCGCCCAGCAACTTCCCTCCCGCTTGAGCGACATCCCGCCTGCCTTTGCTGAAAAAGACGCTTCCCTAGATAAACAAAAAATTGACCTTTCCCCCCAACAACGCTCTGCCGTTCTCACGGCTCTGAGCCACCCGGTCAGTGTGCTCACGGGGGGCCCGGGGACGGGAAAAACCACCTGCCTCAAGCATCTGATTTCCATTCTCGACACCCAGCACAAACGATACGCCCTGGCCTCCCCTACTGGCAGGGCAGCCAAACGTCTCGCTCAGGCCACCGACCGGCCAGCCAGCACCATCCACCGCCTGCTGGGATATTCTCCGCTGAAAGGGTTTAAACATGACGCCAAAAAACCCCTGCCGATTGATATCCTGGTTGTGGATGAAGCCTCTATGCTCGACCTGTTGTTAACCTACAATCTCCTCAAAGCACTGGAGGCTGGTACCCACCTGCTGCTGGTCGGAGATGTGGATCAGCTGCCTTCCGTGGGAGCAGGAAATGTGCTGCGGGATGTGATTGACAGCGGCATTGCACCCATCACTCGGTTGGAATCCATTTTCCGGCAGGCGGCGGATTCCGATATCATAACCAACGCCCACCTTATAAACCAGGGCCAAATGCCCCAGTTTATACAGGAAGAGGGTCAGAACAGCGATTTCTATCTTTTCCCTTCGGAAGATGCACGTCAAGCCGCGGATTGGATCCTTGATCTGGTCAGCAAACGCATCCCCAGAGAGTTCGGCTTTGACCCCACAAAGGACATTCAGGTGCTCTCCCCACTCTACCGCGGTCCAGCTGGTGTGAATACACTTAACCAGCACTTGCAGCAAACTCTTAATCCCAAATCAGAAGAGAATCCGGATCGCCAGCTGATGGGGGCTCTCTTTCGCGTGAAGGATAAGGTCATGCAGATTCAAAACAACTACTCAAAAAATGTTTTCAACGGGGATATCGGCATCATCAGGGAGATCAACTCCTTTGAACATACTCTCACCGTGGATTTTGACGGCAGTCCAGTGGAATACGAATGGAACGAAGCTGATGAACTTGTGCTGGCGTATGCGGTTTCAATTCATAAAGCCCAGGGTGCTGAATTCCCTGTCGTGATACTCCCCCTGGTCACCCAGCACTACATTATGCTGCAGCGCAACTTGTTCTACACCGCCATCACCCGTGCTCAAAAGCTGTGCGTACTGGCTGGGAACAGGCGCGCGATCTCCATCGCAGTAAGAAACAACAAAGTGGCTCAACGCTTTTCTGCTCTTTACTGGCGGTTGGGCACGAACTGACACGGGGCGCAGGCTGTCAAAGACAATTAGAAACTTTTAGTGCTTTTACTGATCGTGCTGGCAAATACGTCTACCCTTTAAGGTAAATATACAACCAACTTCACTATATGCATAATCTTGAATACTTTTTCAAGTTATGGTATATAATCAAGTCATGAATCCTCTATCAGAAGAAAACGCCATTAAAAAGGCAGTAGATCTCTTATGTGGATGGCTTAAATGTGAGCCTTCCCAAATCATTTACGAATCAAGATCGAACGACAACACCGTCTACGAAAACGAAGTCGATGCAACTGTATTCGTCAAGGATGTCACGTATTTGATTGAATATAAACAAAACGGTGATGTAAGTTCTGTAATAAACGGGATTCAATATTTGAGAAAAGTAAAGAGTAAAAAAAATAATATCATAAAGACTCTAGTTGTCCCGTATATGCACGCACTTGGTCGTCAGCATTGTAAAGAAGCAGAAATTTCCTGGCTAGATTTATCAGGAAATGCGAATATCACAGGCCCGGGTATTCGCATTATTATTGAGGATCAACCGAATCTATTTAAGCGACCAGGGCGGTCAACCAATGTATTCTCCCCGAAAAGTTCGCGAGTATCAAGATATCTTTTATACAACCAATTGGATGGTTTCATCCAACGGGAAATAGCTCAGCGAACAGATATTGGTGAGGGATATGTAAGTAAAATTGCAGGATCATTGAAATCTCAAGAGCTTATTCAAAGAGATGAAAATGGATATTTAACCATCCAGGACCCAAATATTCTGCTTGATGCCTGGTTAGAAAAATATGATTTCTCAAAGCATAATCCGATTCGAGGATATATACCTGCGCGATCAGGATTCTCACTTATCCAAAATATAAGTGCAACCTTAAAAACAGAAGGGAAAAAATATGCTGTGACAGGTTTAGGTGCTGCGTGGTTATATACTCATTTTGCTTCTTTCCGTACGGCAACCATCTATATTAATAATTTCGATAGTAAGCTGCTGTCCCTTTTGGATTTCTCCGAATCAGATATTGGATCTAACACTATTATTGCTACTCCAAATGACAAATCAATCTTTTGGAATCTGGATGAAATCTTGGGTATTAAATGTGTCCATCCAATCCAAGCATATCTTGATTTAAAAGAACAGCCTGAAAGGGCCCCGGAAGCTATGTCTGAATTACGTAATTTCATATTAGGAACAAATCTCAGATGAGCCCTAAACCCACATTTTCTTCAGATTACAGTCCTCACTTATTGGATCTCGTTCGTTCAGTTTGCCTATACATTTGTACAATAATTGGAGATTATTCCGATGATTTCGTGATTGCTGGTGGCCTTGTTCCTAATCTAATAATTCCCCAAGACCCGCCTCCCGAAGGAGCTGATGTACATGTCGGTACGCGTGATCTCGATTTAGGTTTTTCTCTTGGGGTTTTTGATGGTAGTCGGTACCAACAGATTTCTGAACGATTGCGAGGCGCCGGATTCATGCCTGATATCAGTGAAAAACAAAATCCAACCCTCCAGAGGTGGAAACTTGATAATTGCATAGAGGCGACAGTTAACTTTCTAATTCCAAAAATATCTTCTGACGAAACTGATGGATCTATCAAACATCTACAGCCTGATTTCGGAGCCATTATCACTCCTGGATTAGAGCTTGGATTTATGGATCGTATCAATATACCGTTATCTGGAACAACACCACTTAGAGAAAACACCAAAAGAAATGTTTGGGTCTGTGGACCTGGAGCTTACATAATCCTCAAAGCATTATCATTTGCAAATCGAGGAGAAAACAAAGACGCATATGACCTGTTCTATATAATCCGAAATTATGGCAGCGGACATAAGGAGGTACTCCAGCACCTTCTTCCGTTAATTGACAACGAACATGGAAAAAAGGCCATTGACATATTGCAAAAAGATTTCACCGATCCTCATTCAATAGGCCCTATGAGGGTTGCGAGATTTTTGTACAAACAACCTCACGAGGCAACCCAAGTGGAAGTAGCAGGGTTCGTGAATCAATTACTGAAGGGAATTTAATTACTCTAATAATGCTTAGTTTGATTCGGGTTCTAAGGATCATGAGCTTTTTCGTCAACGTTGGCAACGGCAACTAGGTTAGCGTCGGTGGTTTGTTGGAGTGTCCGCTATGACCAGGCTCTACATTCAATTACACATTGTTCTTGATGTTTTCGTATATTTGGGGGAAATTGGTTCCTCCCATCTTTATTAACTCTTTCTTCGCAGGCTTTGACAACTTCTTATAAACCTGGATCAAATCTTCCTGGTCTTCATTTTCTTCATACACTCCAAGTTCCCACATACTTAAATCGTTTTCGTTTACTTGGGCCAGCTGAGCGGTGATCCCCCACCCTAGTATAGCTAGTTCCAGGTATTGATCTTCTGTTTCATTTCCTTCCTGGACATTTTTTACGGCCAATCGTACCGGAAACTTTGCAGCGGTAATGTGATTACGTATGATCCAGGCCAGGAATAGCTCCTGATTCTTTTTAATTAACTCAATAAGTTTTTTCTTTTCGTTGTGTTTGTAACTTCCAAATCCTAGAAGCTTTTCTAAATTAATTTCTATTACACCCACCACGGGAAAAACTGTGGATAAATCAGGATCAAATAATGAGGGTTGTGGTGGTATTAAAGAATCATTAAAAGAATTAGTTAAAGAATCATTAATACTTAAGCTATTTAAGTGTTCCGTTTTGTGCGGGTACCCTGTTTTGTTTCGTGTAGGTCCCGTATCCTTTTGTGTTCCTCCTGTATCTATTTGTGCAGGTCCCGTATTGTTTTGTGCGGGTAGGTCTTCTACCCCTATATCCTTTTGTGCACCCCCTGTATCGTTATGTGCGGGTATATTTTTTCCCTTAATTCCCTTTTGTTCATCCCCTGTATCGTTTTGTGCGGGTATTGGAGAGGGCTCATTATTGGATTCGAAACTCTCTAGCACCTGCTGTAAACGCCGGGTATAGATGGCTTTATCGTCTGTATGAATGGGTTCTGCGGGCCTAATACTAATCGTGTAATCTCTAGCCGTGCCATTAACATGTTCGCTCAGATAATCAACCACCAACCAGTTTCTGAGAGGTAAATCAGGTTGATAGTGGGGATCCCAAGAACTAGCTCTATTATCCTCTTGAGATAAAACACAATTATCAAGCATTCGCTGGGGCGTATTACGACCGCACCCTAAAGATTCGCTTATCGGAGCATATCCAGTAAATTGAATTACAGTACTCTCGTCCTCTTTATATAAGGAGCGCAGATACCAGATCAGAGCAGCCTCGTTTGAATTCAAACACCCAAGGAACTTTTTGAAAAAGTAATGAGGTATGGTTATGGCCAGATTGGGGCGGGTGATCTGTTGTTCCAGCTGGGTTACCAGAGCATAAATATCCTGTGAAATCTTGCCCGGGAAATACTTAGACACCACGTTTATCACCGTTCGTCTTTTATTGCTATAAAAAGAAGGTATTTTCATCTCGCCTGGTTTAACTCGACGGATCTCTGCTGTCCGATCAATCAACGATTCTAAAATCGCCGTCGCGGACTCTTCTTCTGCGTGCTGTTTGAAATAATCTTCTATCCATGACAGGTGATGCGGCGCCACTGGAATTTGGCTCCAGACATTGTATTCTGGCGGAACGTCCTCATAGCTGTTCTTAATTTTCTTATAAAACCAGCTTGAAAAGCCTCCTTTTTTAAGACATTTTGCAACTGCCGCAAAACCCAATGGGGTCCACTTGGCAATCATCCGGGTAGAGATAAGCTTTAAAACGCTGTTCTCTTTAGATATGGCTACAAAGGAAACTTGCTTCATTCCTGTTACTACCCAGAAGGGAGAGGCTCCCAGTACGGGCAGCCAATGATGGAACATGTAGATCTGAACAGGAACAATTTTGTTGGGTTCTGTGATCTCTTCATACACGGAGCTCTGAACACGGACAAGAAGATCATCTACTCCTTCCCTGCCCTTTCGCTGCAAGACAAATTGCTTCTCTTTGTGTTCCTCGCTAAAATAAATTTTAGCGAGTGGAAGGAAACGGCGGTCAAGCCAATCTTCATCTATATTATCAGGGATGGTGACAACCAGACTCAGCTCTTCGCTGTCCCAATGAGCTTTGGTCTCTTTCGGCCAGGTTTCCGGGATCTCAAGAGGGGTCTGTTTTAGATCCTCCAGGAGAGACAGCCAGACCTGGTCGGCGCTCATTTCTTCGTTGTGGTTGTTTTGTCCGTTATCGCTCATTGATCATTTCTTAAATAAAAAACGCACGACATTTCCGCCTTAGGGAAAGTTCGTGCGATACAACTTGACATGCACAAAAAAAAGTGTATAATTTTTGTGTAATACAAATTGCCTTCACGAAACCTCCCCCTTTGGCCTGGTAACCGTTGGGGAGTTTTTCTTTAAAGCAACTGTCCTCGGAAGAGGCCCCTATTCTGTTGTAGTGATCTGCGCGACTGGAGCTTAACTAGCTAAGCAAATCAATCACGCCCTGTTGTTATGATTGATTCAAATGTACCATAAGTATTCCCAGGATCAGTTATAAAATGATACAAAACCACTTATAAATTGACCCCAAACTGCTTGTAAGTCTATTTGAATTCGTACCCACAGATACGGCTACTCTCCAATAATAACACACACCTGGGGGTTTAGCAACGCAATGCATGTCTGAACACCTTAAAACAATAAATTCATCTCTAAGGCCCTTTTTAATGCCTTCTAGCGCTTGTTAACAGGCCTAAAACAATATGTTTTGGCTGTTTTTACTTAAAAGAGATATTTTTACGAAATCCATGGTTTCATAGACAAAAGACCATAAAAAACGATCCAAAACATTACCCTTGCAATCCACAGATAAGTGGAAATATATCCTGAAAAAATATTCCATAATATATTCACTGTTTTTACAATAAAATCAATTAGAATATAGTGGAGCATAAGTGCATCAAATAACATAAAAAATTTCACCGTAGACGAAGACGAAAAAACAAAAAGGAAAAAAACACATGAAGGCTCTGGCTGTAGCCTCTCAAAAAGGCGGTGTTGGCAAGACTACCCTGTCCATTAATGTAGCTGCGGCCCTGGCGCTTATGCAGTCCTATGAAAACCCGGGGAATCCAGGCAAGGTACTACTGGTGGATATGGACCCCCAGGCCCATGCTTCCAGGACCCTTGCTGGCGGTGTTTTCGGGGAGGGTGAAAAGATCGGTCTCGAGAACGATATCGAGAAACAGACTTTGGGGGACTTGCTATTGGAAGAATCCACCCTCCCGGCCATGTCCATCATCAAGACCTCCCACCTTCCGATCAACGGCAGCGGCAATCTGGACTACCTTCCCACCCACAAAACCTCCCTTAGCGCAGCAGACCGGCGTCTCACTAGTGAGCCGGACGGCCATTACCGTCTGAAGGACCTGCTGAAACCACTTAGCTCCTTATACGAGTATATCGTTATTGACACCCCGCCCAATCTGGGCGTGATGACCATGAACAGCCTGCTGGCCGGCACCCACGTGGTAATCCCTATCGACCTACAGACCTTTGCACTCGACAGCCTTGTGGAAACTTTGGACTCAGTGGAGCGCGTCAAGAAGCGCCCCCGTCTCAATCCAGGCCTAAAGGTGATCGGCGTTCTACCGGTTAAGTGCCACCTACAACGTCTGGAACAAGCGGAGTGGATAGACATCCTCACAGACCGCTACGGTAAATTGATCTTGCCCTCCATCGGGGACCGCGGTGACGTGCACAGCGCCCAATACCAGGGGCTGGATATTTTCAGCTACAAGCCAGCCCGGGACTCCGGCGATCTAGCCTCCTCCAGTGTGGCAACCCAGGAATATGCCAAAGTATCAGAAATTATAAGAAATAGAATGGACAGCTGAGTAGAAAAAATAAACCCTAGCGAGAGATAGTTAACATGGCCAAAGATAAAAAAAGAGCAGAACTGTTTGCCCAAAGAGAAGGACGAAAAGAAGACAGCCAGATCGATGGGTATTTATCCGTGGATACTCCCCGTCCGAAACGGCCGGGATCATCACGATTAGTGAACATTCCCCTGGGCCAGATCCTCCCGGACCGGTATCAACCCCGCCCTATTTTGCCTCTGGAGATCAAAAAGCCTTTTTTTGCCGGCGAGATCACCTGGAGGCAAGCAACTGAGCATTGGCTGAAGATGGCCGAGAAAAACCCAGGCGTGTCCAGCCGGGTAAATACCTTGATCGAACTGGGCGGGACCTTTGAAGTTCATGGCCAGATCAAACCCGTCACCGGGGTCTGGGAGAAGGTTAACGGGAATACCGTTTTCCACCTAGAAACTGGTGAGCGCCGCTTCTGGGCCAGAGCGCTTGCCGCGGTGGACCAGAAGATGAAAGACGAACCTTTTCTGGAATGCCGGGAAATCGATGATCAGCGCAGAAGCCGGGAGCGCCAGGTCGTGGAAAATATCCACTCTGAATCCCCGACAGCAGTCGCCCGGGCTCGAGAGATCGCTTCCTTGTTACTCAGCAAACTGGATCTTCCTGCCGATAAAGATCCCCTCCAAGGAGCGGACGTAGGAGAATACGAGTTTTTCCGCAGTGTTTTAGATCTGAATAAACTGACCGGAAAAAAGAAAATGCCGACCGGGATATGGGAAGAGATCGGAGAGGTTATGGGCTTGAGTCGAACAGTGATGGTCCGCCACCTCAACATCCTGGAGCTGCCCAACGAACTGCAGTATCTGGCTGACCTCAACTATCTCAACGAACGTGTACTAAGGGAGATCATCAAGTTGCCGCCTAAAGAATGGAAAAAAGCCACCAAAAAAGCAATAGCCGACTCCCTGACCACCCAAGAAATGAGCGACTATGTAGAGAGTGCAAAAAAAGGCAAGCCAGTAGTAAGGCCTATCAAGTCCACTACCCAGGTGGCTGCGGGACGCATCAAGCTTTTTTACAAATCTACTCACAATGACGCATTGAAGGGAAAACTAGGAGAGGTGGCCACGGAATTTGCGGCCGGTATGAAAAACGACCAGATTTTGGAAGCGGCCTCCCTGCTAGAGTCCCTGGCCGCCAAACTGAGACAGCGCACCCAAAAGTAATTTTATAGGTACCTTTTCCAATGTGTGCCCATGGGCACACATTGGAAGAAAACATTTTTTAAGACACAAAACCTTCAGCGAACACCCCAGTCTATATATTAGGTATGTTTAAAAATGACCACCTGCCAGCTGCGAGTAGAAGTATTCTGCGTGGGAGATTTCTCTTGGGAGTCATATGAAGAGCGCTTAACTGAGTCCTGAGGTTGTCTTCAGTGAGTTCATGGCGTAGGTCGTTGGGTCCAAATAACATCCAGGGAAACGCACCTTAATCAATGTGTGCCCATGGGCACACATTGGGTCTCTTGTATATTCAACGCTTCTTCTTTGTTATCGAGCTTAAAATACCACCACTTTCGCTCTAATACCCCCTGAGAACCTTTACGGGCGGTTTTGACTGGGACATCTTTCCTTCCCAGGGTTTGTGATCTAGAAAATGGTGCAGCTTGTAATCCCCCACCTTTCTCCAGATCTTCCGTAGCGGTGCCATCCCCCCGTGTTTGTTGTATCCCAATATTCCCTCTTTGTGTGAAAACCGGTCCCACCAGGGATACTCCTTTTTCAACACCAACCTCTCAAACAAAACGGTCCAACCGATGATACCGGCATCTTCCAACATCTTTAGGATCTCTTTTTCCCTCCATGGAGTTCCGTAAATAACCCAAACTTGAACGGGATTAATGGAAAGAGAATTCCAGATTTGGCCATATTTCTTTATGTGGGCTGCAAGGCGAGTGATTGGATTTGTGGCCCGATCGATCTCCACAAACAACTGTGCTGAAGAAAAGACAACCTTCGGGTCACGTGCGTGGTCGTCTCTCCAGGTGCGGCGCCAGAAAGATAAGTCAATAGCGGCATCTGGGATCACCCAGTCAAATCCGCCGCTTGACAGATCCTGAAAATTAATACGTTTCCCAATGATGGTTTCCAGGTAAACGTCCACTCCTCCATAATCCTGATGAAGACGCCAGGCATTATCCAGAAGGCCAAACACAAAATGTTGTACTTCCCTTGTGTGGACTTTGATAAAAGAAAGTGCGTTTTCCGAATACTCTAAAATCCCAGTATCGTTATTCTTCTGGGGCCAATCATGGAATTTACGCATATTGTCCGGGCTCAACCCCCAATACTTTGAGAGAACACTCATTCCCAAAGAAGACATTTTTTTCCCGATCAGCGGGGGGCGGTGGTCTCGATCAGCCCCATCTCTTCCAGGCAAACGAAACGTTGCCGCGCTTTTTCCTTTACCTTGGCAAGATCGATCCCTGTGACAGAAGATGAAACAAGAGTAGCAAGGCCGTCAATATCAAATAGAGGGTTGTCTCCAACATACTTTAATAGGTCTAAGTCGACCTTGTGCATCTCAAGAAAAATCTTGCCAATAACCTGTTCGTGACGTAAATTCTTAAGTCGTTCCCAACACTGTCCGGCTAACAGCTTCGTAATTTCGTAACTACTCAAGCATAAGGAGTCAAAAGTACTTAATTTTATATGACAAATGGTAACTGCTCAACCATGGGAAACAAAGCTGGGCGCATATGGTTTCCCATGGCTGTGTAGTTACGAATATTATTACAGTGAAATATATTTCTGTCATGTGGTTGGGAGCCGTTGGGGTAGGGGGCATTAGAAGAACCTGATACTCATAAAAAGGGTGATCCCGGTCAAGGAATATCTGTCAATTTATCCAGATAGTATGCAATTAATCCAAATTTCATTGCAGTTTTCAATGATGTATGACTAACGCAAAGCGTGGTACAAGTCTTAGGGGCAAGTCAGTACTGTATCAATCTGAATAGGATGGAATAGAAATAGACTTTCTTGCGGCAGACAATACCCTTATCGAGGCGAAGTATAACAAGGACATGACTGGAGAACAGCTGCGTATATTCAAGGGCTACCCTGCCTGGCAAAAACACCTCAGCAACTCAGCGGCGGGTTTATCCATCATTGATAAAATTCAGGAGTCTTTATACCAGCTTCCCCTGACTTTTTGACACCTAGGAAAAAACAAATAATAATGTTACAAATACATAGACTGGGCTCCACCGGGTTAGCATACAGTACCAATAACAAACTGCGGGGCCGATATGTTTGCCCCAACTATACTCCGAAGGTTATTGCTGTTTGTATTGACCCCAAACAGAATACTTAATAAAACAGGGAATAATCTATGAGCGGAAGCATGATCTATCAATTCAAAATCACTTTGGATGAGATCCAGCCGCCCATTTGGCGCCGTATCCAGGTACCGGGAAATGTATCACTGCTCCAGCTGCACTTTATTTTCCAGATTGCCATGGGATGGACCAACTCACATCTGCACGAATTCCAAATTGGAGGCGAGCTTTATGGGACTCCAGATGAAGAAGGCTGGCGCGAGGAGGAAATAAAAAAGGAGAAAGTGTATCAGCTGGAACGGGTCGTCCCAGCCAGGGGCGCGCGCTTCAGCTATCTGTATGATTTTGGGGACAGCTGGAAACACACCATCGAGGTTGAAGAAATTATTAACCCTTCAAAGAACCGGCATTATCCTGCCTGCTTGGGCGGGGCGCGAACCTGTCCGCCGGAAGATGTGGGAAGCACCTGGGGCTATGAGGGGTTTCTGGAAGCGATCAGCAGTCCAGAACACCCGGAACATGAAGAGTATCTTATCTGGGTTGGGGGTGCTTTTGATCCGGAAGGGTTTGATCGCGAGAAGACAGACCTGGAATTGAATAATTATGAATACTCGGAAATGATGCGGGTTTACCAGCGTTATTGTTCCAGCGAAGTTGGCCCGGAACTCAAACTTTACCAGGGGATCTCCAGCTGGCTTGAGGATCTTAGCCCCAAACAACGCAGCCAGCTCGATGAGCTGCCCCTGCGCCGGGACACAGTCAGTATGCTTACGTATCTGCGCGATCACAGCGTCAAGGGAACTCAATCGACAGGCAACCTGCCTCTCAAGGCTGTCCGGGAGATAGCATGCGGCCTGGTCCAGCCGCCAGTTTTGGACAGGAAGATAGGAGAGCGAGTATATAAACTGCGCACCGAATTCGACGTCTGGCCAATATATTTCACCCATTCTCTCCTGGAAATTGGGGGACTGCTTGATGGTGGGCCGGGCAGGAAGATGCGGCTAAGGCCCAAAGGGAAAAATTTTTTGAATCAAGAGCCACCCATCCAGGTTTTATTTTTGTTGGAAACCTGGTGGCATTTTACAAACTGGTTGATCGCCTATCCCCCGATTGGATTAGAGGAGCGTCTCCCGTATTACTTTGCAAACATAACTTTCGATCTCCTGCTGTCGCTGCCGGTGGGGAGACAGGTTCCTTATCAAGATTTCGCAGACCGATTAATAGAAACGGGAGGCTTGAAGTGGGGCGTTCAGAATATGACCACTGCCCGAAATTCGCTGCATACAAGCATCGAGCGGATGGTGATTAATATTCTGGAAGATTTTCAAGCTGTAGAAAAGCACCAGAAAGACACCCGCGCGGGGAATTACAAATACAAGAAGCTGAATGCCTTCACTGTTACAAACCTGGGGAGAAGTTTGCTGAAAGTTCTGGGTGGGCTGTAGAGCTAAATACAGCAGTTGATCTCAAGGGAGGTTGAGGTGAAAGGCGGGAATTTTTCCCCACGTGCGAGGGGGCAAACCGAAAAAAGGGGAGGCAGGGAGGAGACTTGGCAGAAAGCTGCTTTCCGAATTTGATCATGATGCTGTGATGGACAACACGAATAATGCGCTCCAGTTCCCGCCATTGATACCCCGGGTGTATTTCGGGGAACCTTGGACACTGACAGGTGTCTTGCGTGTGCCTCCCGAATCGTAGATGCGGAGGCGGCTAAGTCTTCCTGGAAATGTGGTGTTATGAATAGGCAGTAACGTGCAGAGAACGCCATTTTTTGGAGGGGAAAGGAAAAGGGACTCAGTATCTCTTCAGAAAAAAGAACATCGGGTGGAGGGGCCGGGATTCTATTCTGTGTAAGCGGGGGAATTATTTCTCAACCATTTTACAGCACCCGGGGTTCTCTGCCAGAGATAGCGGAAAGCACGGGCGTACCTGTCAGCTTCTTCTTCATCAGGGCTGAAGCCAGCTGGGTAATGATATTCAGGGCCGCCCTGAATAGTGATGTAGTCAGGCACATAAGGATTTATTTTCCAGGCTTTTTCCAGAGCCCCCCTTGCATTTTTGGTATTTCTTTGCCTCTGGAATTGGCGCAGTGCCCGGGTATAGAGCCAGGCTGGCGAGGGGTCGTCTTGGTAAGCCGCCAGCAGGTCATCAGCCTCTTGGTATCGCGAGAGGTCCAGCAGCAGCGCCAACAGATGAAAGCGAATTGACATAGGGTCTTTAGGCATAAGGCGGAGCATATCCTGATAATGACCGACCCCTTTTGTTTGCTTACCGATTGACAGCAGGGTGCTGGCCAGTCCATCTTTTGCGTACAAGTAGGGCTCAATCTGATTAATAAACCGGCGGGATACCTGATCTAAATCGTTTCCAGGATCGTGATCCAGCCCCTGTTCTGCAGCCCTGACGGCCTGATGGAAATATTTGAGCGCTCTGCCGTGGGTCTCAGCTGCGTCTTCTGCCAGAATTGTGTAAGCATCGGCACATTGACGAGAAAGGCTTATGGCCTCATACGCCAGGGTGACCCGGTTAGCCCGGTTTGGTTCCTGCCAGGCTTGACGAATAAGATCCCTGGCTTTATCCCCAGGGGATACTGGAGGGGAATCTGCGGACAATTCAGCCCCCCTTTCTTTTTTCCGGGAATCCGGAAACAGGGCAAATCTGTCATCCGATTTGACTTGTTTCTCCCTGGAGATTGGCAATGTTTCCATTGGCAGCTCTCCAGCCGGGAAGATGATTTCTACCTCAGTCTCGCCGGTAGAGGTGTCTACCCGGATGATTTTTTGAGAGGGGAAATATTCTCCTTCTTGATCTCTTTTTAGGGACACGACAAATTTCGGAATCGCGCGGAGAGCGGCTTGATACCAAAGAAGTTGATCCCGGTCTGGTCTGGAAACCCCCTCATCAGTCAGGGACAGTGGAAAAGGATAAGCCTTGGGGCCAGCAACTTCCCACAGGTGTTCTTTTAGGGTATCCAGGTCGGTAAATGGCAGTGCCCCAGAAGGGGAAAAGGTACAGGAGTGATATCCTCCCGGTGAAATGCTGTCATCTTTGCCAGTGTCCTTGCGGAGAATATTCGATCGGAGAGCGTCCCAACTTGTGAGATATATCAGCCCCGGAATATCTCCCCTGAGGCCCATTAAGGAGACAAAACAAGCTTCTCTTTGAGGGAGTAGGCGAACAGACAGCGGCTGAATCAGGGAGAGGTACGCCCAGGGGGCTGCCCGGTAGAAGCAAGCAGCTGCGCTGAAAAAATCCTCTACCAGATCTGGTGATGCGCTTTCTTCGGAGAGCAGACCGGGCAGGGAGCTGCGAACTAGCTGGTTTGAGAGTTCAGATTTGAGAAACTCAACCAGTTCTTCATCAGGGGTATACGAGATTTTGATACCGAGTTCTTCTACAGGAGCTGTGAGGGCCTGCAGTAGGGATTTGTCTTCAACGTGCAGCTCAGCTGGGCGGTAAGGGGATGGCTTCTTTGGTGATAGAGGTTCTTTGATGGTTTT
>Ga0208279_1000980_pt1 | contig 17772 bp, 16 predicted proteins | sample AntAceMetag02UKM_FD_184766 | JGI IMG/M metagenome (GOLD analysis project Ga0208279, IMG submission 184766) | Saline lake microbial communities from Ace Lake, Antarctica - Antarctic Ace Lake Metagenome 02UKM (SPAdes) (version 2) | ecosystem: Environmental > Aquatic > Non-marine Saline and... | reverse complement strand
GACGTACTATACGTACGTCTCATTCCTCGGAATTTGCGCGCCTTGAATTTGCAACTTTTTACTTTGCCATCAAAATCTTACTTTTTACGAGATCGTCAAGAATAGAGGAATATATTTTTTAGACAAGAAATATTTGCCACCAAGGCACAAAGACACGAAGGATTTTATTATGTTATTCTTTCTTAGTGTCTTTGTGCCTTGGTGGCAAGAATAAAAAAGTGTGGCCACAAAAAATACAAAAATAAATACTAAGTGACTAAATTAAGGGGTCGGAAAGAATGAAAAAAATGGAGACATATTACAATCCCGAAGATTTACCGAAATTTGAAGAGATCGGAAAACAAGTGCCCGAACTCGCGAAAAAGTTTTTTGAGTATTACGGCGCCGTATTCGCCCAAGGTGAGCTTACCGAAAGAGAAAAGGCCCTCATTGCCCTGGCGGTTGCCCATGCCGTCCAGTGTCCCTACTGTATTGACGCCTATACACAGGCGTGTCTCGAAAAAGGGTCCAATCTCGCGGAAATGACAGAAGCGATCCATGTGGTCACGGCCATTCGCGGCGGTCCGTCGCTGGTTCACGGCATTCAGATGCGAAATATTGCTGAAAAGTTATCCATGTAACATAGAGAAAATGCTTACCGAGCAAACATTACATGAAAAGGTTACGATCTCATCGGAAGATACGGTTGGTGTTCCCCGGTTCAGTCTGACACTTTCAGGTCACGGCCTTAAATTAAACCGGGCACGAACCCATACCTTACAGGTGAATGTGGGTTTTCTTTGCAACCAGACCTGCCGTCACTGTCATCTGAACGCCGGCCCGGCCCGCAAAGAAAATATGGAATCTGGAATCGTAGACCAAGTGGTTTCCTACGCCCGGCGAAGCCGATTTGAAACCATAGACATCACCGGTGGCGCGCCTGAACTGAATCCGAATATCGGCAGGCTGATACAAGAAATGTCTCCTTTGGCATCACGGCTTATGCTGCGCTCGAACCTGTCGGCGTTAAACGACGGTAACAGAGACCATTTGTTTGACCTGTTAAAATATTATCGCGTAATCATTGTCGCCTCTTTTCCTTCTTTAAACGAGTTCCAGACAGATTCACAGCGGGGTGATGGTATCTTTAAAATCAGCATCCATGCGCTTAAAAAGCTGAATGCCATGGGATATGGACACCAGGGATCCGGTCTGGAACTCAATCTGGTATCCAACCCCACCGGGGCATTTCTTCCGCCGGAGCAAGTTGAGGCGGAAAAGAGGTTTCGTCAGGTCCTCAAAGACAAATGGGGAATTGTTTTCAACCAACTCTTTAACTTTGCCAATGTGCCACTGGGAAGATATCGCCGGTGGCTCATAAAGTCGGGCAACTTGGAAAAATATATGAAAAAGCTTTCTTCCGGCTTCAACCCCTGCTCTGTTCAAGGCGTGATGTGCCGCACCATGGTCTCTGTGTCATGGGACGGATTTCTTTACGATTGTGATTTTAATCTTGCCAAGGGCCTTTTCATGGGAGGACGAAAAATCCATGTTTCTGAGATGTCCGGTCCTCCCGAACCGGACAGCCACATCGCTACAGCGGATCACTGTTATACCTGCACGGCAGGAACATGGTTTACTTGAGGCGGAGCTATTGAGACCTGAGTTCAGGTTTGGATTTTAAAGAGGTTCTGTATAATGAAAAGTTGTATATTTATCGTTCTATTAATTTTCCTTTTTTTCGCTCCGTTTAACCGGGTGAAGGCAAGCTGGGCCGCAACCCCGGAAGAGCATAGCATCTATGCCGCTTTGCTGGAAAAATATGTCAAACAAGGCCACGTAGACTACCGGGGTTTTAAAGCCGAAGAAAAAAAACTGGATCAGTACCTTAAAGTGCTTGAGAAAACCCATTCTGACAATCTGTCCCGCAATGAACAGTTCGCTTTTTATATAAATGCATATAACGCATGGACCATAAAGCTGATTCTAAGCGATTATCCCACGGTTAAATCCATAAAGGATCTTGGAAGTATATTCAAGAGCCCATGGAATAAGAAAATTTGTCGCATTGACGGTGATGTTATCACGCTGGATGACATCGAGCACAATATACTTCGGCCTCGGTTCAAAGATCCAAGGGTTCATTTTGCCATTAATTGCGCGGCGTTGAGTTGCCCGCCGCTTGTCTCCGAACCCTATCTTGGAAGCACATTAGAGCAACAACTCAACCATGCATCCACAGCATTTATCAATAACCCGCAGCGAAATTATCTTGAGGACAACACGCTTTATATCAGTAAAATATTCAAATGGTTCTCTGTAGATTTTGACAACGATGTTATTGGGTTTTTAATGAAATACGCCAAAGAAAATCTTAAAAAAGAATTGGAAGCAAAAAGATTAAAAATAAAAATTAAATACCTGGACTACGACTGGTCTTTAAACGGAAAATAGTTTCCATTCAGAAATGGCTCTTTTTTCGATGAGCGGCGTTCTCCGAGGCTTTACGCCTGAGGCGTACCAAATTGTACGCCTCAGCACAAACCCTTGTGCGGCCTTGCTCATTAAAAAAAAATTTACTAATTTCTGAATAGGAAACTACTTTAAGCAAATTAAAAACCTCGAATTTCGAAAAAAATGAATGCGGGATTTAGGGTAAGGGGGGTATAAAAATGAAATTAGCCATGATCGGCCTGGGCCGAATGGGAATGAACATGGCAAAACGGCTGTTAAAGGGGGGCCATCAGGTCATCGCTTATAACCGTTCACCGGAAAAAACAAATCAACTGGTTGAAGCCGGAGCAATTGGAGCATATTCTCTTTCAGAGGTAACCGAAAAGCTCTCTACTCCGCGTATTGTATGGATGATGCTTCCAGCCGGGCAGGCTGTGGACGATCATATCCGTGAATTCAAGGATCTACTTTCGCCGGATGACATGGTTATTGATGGGGGGAATACATATTATAAAGACGATATCCGCAGGGCAAAGTTGCTTGAGGAAAAAGGCATCCGGTTTTTGGATGCCGGTGTCAGCGGAGGTATATGGGGGCTTCAAATCGGTTACTGTCTGATGATTGGAGGAGAGCAAGACACGTTCAAACAACTGGAACCCATATTTAAAGCCCTGGCTCCGGAGGAAGGTTATCTTTACTGTGGCGCTACCGGTGCCGGGCATTTTGTTAAAATGGTTCACAACGGTATCGAATACGGCATGATGCAGGCCTATGGTGAAGGATTCGAAATTTTGGAGGCATCCGAATATGCCGAATCTTTAAACTATGCTGATGTTGCCCATCTCTGGAATCAGGGCAGCGTTGTTCGTTCATGGTTACTGGAACTTGCGGAAGAGGCTTTTAGAAAAGATGAAAAACTTACCGATATCAAGGGATACGTAGAAGATTCAGGAGAAGGGCGCTGGACCATCCAGCAAGCCCTGGAAACCGGTGTTCCGGCTCAGGTTATCACGCTTTCCTTATTGAGACGTTTTCGTTCCCGACAAGAAGATCCTTTTACAGACAGATTTCTGGCAGCGCTTCGCCGTGAGTTCGGAGGGCATGCAGTCGTTTCCACAGATAAAAAAACATAGGTTGAGCGGTTCAACGTTCAAGGTTCCGGGTTGAGGAGCCCTAACGGGCTCAATCCAAAAGAGTTACACCTCAATAAAGACAGAAGATAATTTTCATCCAGAAGTAACATCAAAGTTTTATAACCTTTGAACCCTGAACCTTTGAACCCTGAACATGGATAACGATATGAAAAACAAGAATAATGCTACAGGTCCCATTATAGAGGCCGGAACCCCTGACCCGGAAATTCAGCCAAAAGATTGCCTGGAAGTCAAGCACAGCGATCCCAGCACCATTGTCATCATGGGGGCGACCGGTGATTTAACTGCCAGAAAACTGGTTCCGGCCCTTTTTAATCTGTATTTGAATGATGGCCTGCCGGATTCTTTTAGTATTGTTGGGTGCGGGCGAACAAAGCTGAATGATCAGCAATTCAGGGGAAAAATGGAAACAGCCTTGATGGCTACAAACCTCATGGATCAAACTAAATGGCATTCCTTTGCTGCCGCTCTTAGTTATCGATCTGTGGACTATGGAGACCTGACTTCTTTTATAAGCTTGGCTAAATTCCTAAAAAACCTGGACCAGAAAAATAACACCGGAGGAAATAAAATTTTTTACCTTGCCCTTCCCCCCTCTCTTTATAAGCCGGTTGCTCAAATGTTAGGACAGGCCGGTCTTAGCAAGGAAAGAGAAAACGGTAACGGGTGGTCACGACTTGTTATTGAGAAGCCCTTTGGCCGCGATCTTAAAACCGCCGTTGAACTGAATCAGAGTATTCAGGAATATTTTAAAGAACATCAACTATACAGGATAGACCATTATCTGGCAAAAGAAACGGTCCAGAACGTACTGATGTTTCGTTTTGCCAATGCCATTTTTGAACCCATCTGGAATCGAAGATATATTGACCATATCCATATCACTGCCTCAGAGACGTTAGGCATTGAATATCGAGCGGGTTATTATGAACAGGCAGGGGTTATTCGGGACATGTTTCAAAACCATATGATGCAGGTTTTGACCCTTACGGCCATGGAAGCGCCGTCCCAATTTGAAACCGGTCGTGTCAGAGATGAAAAATTAAAGGTTTTTCGCTCTTTAAGGCCTTTCCCGGTTGAAAAACTCAATGAGCACATTGTACTCGGGCAATATGGCCAGGGCAAAATTAATGGAAAACCGGTCCCGGGCTATCGGGAGGAACCCGGTGTAAATCCGAACTCTCTAACGCCAACTTTTGCCAGGATGAAAGTTTTCATAGATAACTGGCGCTGGCAGGGCGTTCCTTTTTTTCTTACATCCGGTAAGCGGCTGGCCAAGAAGGCAACAGAGATCGAAATTCAGTTTAAAGGGATTCCCCATTCCATGTTTCGACAAACCTTAGGGGAAACCATCGCCGCCAATCGATTAATACTCGGTATTTATCCGGATGAAAAAATAACCCTTACGTTTCAGACAAAGAATCCGGGTACACGGGTATGCTTGCGTTCTGTAACCATGGATTTTTCATATCATCAAAATTATACCGGCCCCATTTTGGATGCCTATGAAAAAGTATTAATAGACTGTATGTTGGGGGATCAAATGCTTTTCTGGAAACAGGACGGGGTTGAACAGTGCTGGTCCTTTTTGACACCCATATTAAATGAGTGCGAAACTTGTGGCAACCGGTCAGAAATGCTTCATTTTTATGAATCCGGAAGTTGGGGACCAAGGATCAGACAAGTGGAACCATGACAGGCAATCAGAAAATCATTGTCAAAGAAAATGCAGCAATGCTGGCACAAAAAGCAACGACCCTATTCCGTCAGACGGCCAAAGAGAGCATTGACCGCCAGGGGCGTTTTGTGGTGGCCATCTCCGGCGGCAGCACACCCAGAAGGATGTACAGGATGCTGGCTGAAGAACCCTATGACTCAGCAATTCCATGGGATAAGACATATATCTTTTGGGTAGATGAGCGGTGCGTTCCTGAAAATGATCCGGCCAGCAATTTTGGTGCGGCCAAAAAGGACTTCCTCAACAGAGTCCCCGTTCCTGGAGACCAGGTCTATCCCATGCCTGGCGAGTTGCCACCGAAACAAGGCGCCCAAAAATACCAGAAAGTCCTCATAGAATTTTTTAACCTGAAAGATGGCCGGTTTCCTATCTTTGACTTGATATTTCTGGGCATGGGAACCGATGGCCACACCGCTTCTCTTTTCCCCGGCCACAGGACAGTCGATGAGAAGAAAAGACTGGTGGTGGCCGTTAAAGGCGGCGATCCCGATGTAAACCGTCTGACCCTAACCTTGCCGGTACTGAATCGAGCCAGACAGATCGTCTTTTTAATTTCCGGAAAAGAAAAGGCTGCAACCCTAAAGACCGTATTTGAAAAAGATCAATCCCGGTTTCCGGTCCAAAAGATACATGCTTTAGACAAAGAATTAAATTGGCTTCTGGATAGGGAGTCGGCGTCATTGCTGAAATGAGCTTTGTTAAAGATGATCAATTGATCCGCTCGACTGTTGAATAAGTTTGGCTACCAAACCTGTCCAACCGGTCTGATGGCCGGCACCCAGGCCGGCACCATTATCACCGTGAAAGTATTCGTTGAACAGAATTAAATCTCGCCAGTGGGGATCATTTTGGAATAGGTGCTGTCCGCCATAGATCGGCCGATCACCGTCGCCATTTCTCAAGAAGAGGCGGATTAATCTCAGGGATAGATCCGTGGCTACCTCGCCGAGCGTCATTTCATGGCCGGACCCGGTGGGGCACTCCACCTTCAAGCTATCGCCATAATAATGGTGAAACTTCTGCAAGGACTCAATCAGCAGGTAATTGATGGGAAACCAGACAGGACCCCGCCAGTTGGAATTGCCGCCGAAGAGACCACTTTCCGATTCGGCCGGCTGGTAACTAATCGAATGACCCTTTCCGTCGACATAGAACGTATAAGGGTGCTCCTTATGATATTTTGATAACGACCTTATACCGAATTCGGAAAGAAATTCATTTTCATCCAGCATGGGTCGAAGGACCCTTACCAGTCGATCGCGACTGACAATCGACAGGAGCCGCCGAGAATCTTTTCCTGGACGATTCACGCAGGCGACATTACCGCTGTCGCGCAGATAAATGCGATTTTTAAAAAACCAGTTCAACCGCCGCTTAAAAACCGGTAGTCTTTCAACAAGATCATGTTCAAGTGTTTCAACAGCCAGCAACGGCATTAACCCTACAAGGGATCTCACTTTAAGAGGAATGACATTGCCGTCGGGCAAATGAAGCGCGTCGTAAAAAAAGCCGTCTTCCTCGTTCCAAAGGCTCAAGCCACCGCGGTAATCACCGGTCATGGCCCGGGCAATGCGAAGGAAGTGCTCAAAAAATTTGCTCGCGCTATTCTGATAAACCGGATTTTTATTCGCCAGCTCAAGCGCAATTTTTAACATGACCAGACAGTAAAACCCCATCCAAGCGGTGCCATCGGACTGATCGATGTGTCCGCCGGTAGGAAGGGGAGCACTGCGGTCAAAGACACTGATGTTGTCCAGACCCAGAAAGCCACCTTGAAAGACATTCTTGCCTTCGTCATCTTTTTTGTTTACCCACCAGGTAAAGTTTAACAAAAGCTTGTGGAAAATGCTTTCCAGAAAGTCGGAGTCAGCCGCCCTCTGCTGTTCGGCATCAATCTTGTAAGTGCGCCAGGCAGCCCAGGCATGCACGGACGGATTGACATCACTAAAGCTCCATTCATACGCTGGCAGTTGTCCGTTGGGATGCATATACCACTCACGGGCCATCAACTCCAATTGCCGCTTGCTAAAATCGACGTCAACCAGGGCCAGCGGTATGCAGTGAAATGCAAGATCCCAGCCCGCATACCAAGGGTACTCCCACTTGTCAGGCATAGAAATAATGTCAAAATTATTGAGATGCTCCCAGCTATGATTGCGCCCATTTGCACGAAACTCGGGGGGCGGCGGCATCCCCGGGTCGCCTGAAAGCCACTGCTCGACATTGTAGTAATAAAACTGTTTGGACCATAGCATGCCTGCCAGAGCCTGTCGTTGTATTCGTGTTTCGTCTTCATTCAGACCCGGCTTTTGCGTAGCGGCATAAAATTCGTCTGCTTCCGCCAGGCGATGCTCAAATATCTGATCGAAGTCTTTAAAAGCTGCTCGATGGAATGTATTGGACAAACGAAGCCGTATGATCCGTGAGTTTCCCGGAAGAATTTTTTCATGGAATAAAACGGCAGCCTTCGTTCCCTTGCGGTCGGGATTTACTGCCTCGGTTTGGCCGTTAATGAGATAACGGTGAAACGCGTCCTTGACGTAAGGATTATCGTTGGGTTCTCCGTAAATACGGACTTTATTGGTTTCATTTTCCGTAAAAGCAGGTCCTGGGGGTTTTCAGCGTAAAGATAATATTTGCCCGCTATTGGATGGTCTGTCTCAACAATAGTCCCACCTGGCATATCTTCTGTCTGCCTGAGCCGGGGCTTGCCTGGAACATCCTCCATAGGACCGGCATTATACCCCCAACTCCAGGTATTACGAAACCAAAGAGTGGGAAGAACATGACAATCGGCGGCTTCCGATCCGCGGTTTGTTACTGTGATCTTGGCCAGAATGTCGTCCGGGTCCGCTTTGACATATTCTACAAAAACATCGAAATAGCGGTTTTCATTAAATACGCCGGTATCGGCCAGTTCGTATTCAAAATCGGATAACCCGCGCCGTTTGTTTCCTATTACAAGATTGGCATAGGGAAACTCGCCTTGCGGGTATTTATAAAGCATCTTCATATAACTGTGAGTAGGTGTGCTATCCAGGTAAAAATAATATTCTTTGACGTCTTCACCGTGATTGCCTTCTGAACCGCTCAGCCCAAACATACGTTCTTTTAAAATCGGATCCTTTCCATTCCATAAAGCCAGGGCAAAGCAAAGATATTGATGCCGGTCGGAAATCCCAGCAATGCCGTCTTCTCCCCAACGATAAGCTTTGCTGCGCGCATGATCATGGGGGAAAAAGTCCCAGGCGTTACCATCTTCACTGTAATCTTCACGCACAGTGCCCCAAGATCGTTCGCTTAGATACGGACCCCATTTTTTCCAATTTAATTTGCGCTTTCGGTATTCAATGAGTCGTTTATGTTCAACCGTTATTTTCATAATCTCTTTTCCTTTGTTAACGTAAAAACAGAATAAAAATTCATTATGTTATATTTGGTTGTCTTTTAGTCGTAATAAAAGTTGTTTCATTACTCATGAATCGAAAATTCAAAAGATTGATTCCTTTATAAAATTTAATTTTCGCAAAACAATTATAAATTTATCTATACCATTTTTTTTCAATATATTAGCGAAATAGTATTAATCAGAGATTCAATACCTACTCGGTATCTTTATAATTATTAATGTTTACATAAATTAGTTTGTATTTATAAGGTGATATATTCGTTACGAATCGGAATTCCAACCGATATATTTAGTTGTTTTTTACTCGTCAATTTGCTAAATTTATTAAACACTGCTAACCTTGGAAATATCCAATCAATTCTTTTTTTGTCAATCTTTTCCATTTATTCTATAAGATTAGAAGTAAATGACACAAATAACGGAAGAAATTTCATCAGCAGATCCTAACCTTGACCCGGAAACCTGGGTCGATCGATATGGAGATTACCTGTACCGGTTTGCGCTGGCACGTATCAAAGATCAATCTGTGGCTGAGGACTTGGTGCAGGAGACCTTCCTGGCGGCTCTGCATGGACGTAAAAGTTTCAAGGGCCGCTCCGCCGTTAAGACTTGGCTTTCGGCCATTCTCAAGCACAAGATTGTGGACTACCTGAGAAAAAAGAACCGGGAACGAGCCATAGACGATATCGATACGGTAACCGAAACCGTTGACGGGTTTTTTCATAACAATGGAAGCTGGAAAATTCGGCCAGTCAAATGGGACCATAATCCTTCGAAAGTATACGAACAGCGTGAATTTATGGATACGTTTTTCAAGTGTCTGGCAGAACTTCCCGGCAGGCTGTCCAAAGTGTTCATGCTCAGAGAAATGCAAGGTTATAGTACAAAGGAAATCTGTAATGCTTTGCAGGTTTCTGCGACTAATAGTTGGGTAATGCTTCACAGGGCAAGAATATTTTTAAGACGTTGCCTTGAAACATTCTGGTTTAATAACATCAAGGAAGAAAACAGATAATGTCTCACTGGATGTTCAATTGTAAAGAGGTATCACGTCGGGTATCCGAATCCATGGACCACAGGCTTCCGCTTTATCAACGGATGCTGATCCGGATGCATCTTTTGATGTGCAAGTACTGTACCCGCTTTCGGCGTCAGTTACTGTTGATGAGAGAATATAGCCGGAGTCCCCAAATGGCTGAAGACTTTCTGGACCCTACCGTTGTTCTGCCTCCGGATGCTCGTGAACGGATTCGACAGGCCTTGAAGTCGTCGTCATCATAACTTAAATTAAAGATTTGATATTACATTCATTTCTTAAGATCTGTTTCAGTTCATACATTTACTTGGATTCCAATATTTCAAATCTTATTTGATTCATTCCCGTTCTTAGAAAATCCACTAAAAAGTTCAAAAATAAAGCTAATTTTTGTAAGGCATTAAAGGGTTACACGACAATAAGTTAACAAAGAACTTATAGACACAACTTCATTACTTCGGAATGGGGTTTCGGCGTTGTATTTATACAAACCGCATAGGCTTAAGATGTTAACAGATAGGTGAGTGAATAGCTGTGGGGTCAAATTTCAACTGACCCGTTGCCTGCAGGGAAATACAAGTGAAATTTTGTTTCTAAAATGTGTTTTTAGAGACAGTAAGTATTTAAGGAGGAACATCATGCCCAAAGTTACATCAAAAAAAAAGTCAAAGACCATATCAAAGCAGATAATTAAACGGCGAAGAGCTATATTTTCATTTAAAACAACCGCTGCTGAAGAGGTTATATTGATGGGAAATTTTAACAATTGGAATCCCAAAAAGCATCCGATGAAAAATGATGGAAGCGGAACGTGGAACAAGACAGTGGTGCTTTCTCCGGGAAAATACGAGTACAAGTTTATGGTTGACGGGGAGTGGAAAAAAGATCCCCGAAATGACCAGACGTGTTCGAACTGCTTTGGGACTCAAAACAGTATTCTAAACTTAACCGAACGTTAAAGAAGACTTTATATCTAAGAAAAGGCATGCGGATTATAAAAAGATGGAAATCGCAAGTCGGAATTATAAGTAAAAAGAAAAGGCCATAAAGATAGCTATGACGGAAAGGAAAATGAAAATGGAACAAACCTTACAACAACCGACAAAAAAATCATCGAAAGCGGTGCTTAAGGCGATTATTTTCGCAGCCTTCATTATCGGAGCCATTTTTTTGATCCGTTTTACCCCGGTCAAAAATTATCTTACGGCCGAAGCTCTTGGCCGTTTTCTTGAAACCGCCGGTTTATGGGCACCGGTGGTATATATAGCAATCTATGTAGTGGGCGTTTGCCTTTTTCTTCCCGGTACCTTGCTGACGGGTCTGGGAGCCGCCATATTCGGGGCCTACTGGGGATTCTTATATGTATGGATTGGCGCCATGATCGGTGCCAGCGCGGCCTTCTTTATTGGACGAACTCTGGGAAGGGAATTTGCCGCTTCGCTAATCGGTGACAAGCTGAAAAAATATGACGATGCCATCGAACGAAACGGCTTTGCCACAGTCCTGTACCTTCGGTTAGTCTATTTTCCGTTTACGCCTATGAATTTTGGGATGGGGCTGACCAAAGTCCGATTTTGGGACTATGTCGCGGGAACCGGCCTGGGCATTATCGTTGGTACGTTTATCTTCACCTTTTTTATCGGGACGTTGAAAGGTGTATGGGCCTCCGGAAATTGGGGAGAGCTGATATCCTTTAAGGTTTTTTTCTCTATAGGGCTCTTTATCTTCTCGTTTTTCATTCCCAAGATCATAAAAAAGATAAAGGGCGAAAAATAGAAATCAAACGCCAAGGTGAAAATTTATGACTCACTTTAAGGATAGAACAATGATTTTGGCAGGTGACATCGGCGGGACCAAAACCAACCTGGGCCTTTTTACCCGAGGGAAAGGACGTCCTCTGCCAAAAGTGATCGAGACTTTTTCGAGCCAAAGCGCACCTGATCTGGAACACATTATCCGGCAATTTCTTGAAATCCATCCGGCATCTGTTACCCATGCATGCTTTGGAATTGCAGGTCCTGTGGCAAACGGCAAGTCCAAAACCACCAACCTCCCCTGGAACATTTCTGAAGATCGGATCAAAAAACAGTTTAACTTTCATCATGTTAAGCTTGTCAATGATTTAACTGCCACTGCAATAGCCGTCCCGTTATTGAACAGCGATGAATTTTTCCCTTTAAATCAGGCAGAGCGCATAAAAGGCCAGAATCTTGCCCTGATTGCTCCCGGAACGGGTCTTGGGATAGCAATGTTGATTTATCAGAACGGTCGATACTTGCCAATACCTTCAGAGGGCGGTCATGCTGATTTTGCGCCTAATAACGAAGCAGAAATGAAGCTATGGCAGTATCTTCATCAGCATTATGATCATGTGAGTATTGAAAAAGTGGTTTCCGGGTCCGGATTGGGGAACATTTATAGGTGGTTGAAAGATTCAGATCGTTTAAACGAACCGGCTTGGTTACGGCAAAAGCTAAAAGAAATGGACCCGGCCAAGACCATCACTCAAGCCGCTTTGGCGAATAAAGATGTTGGATGTGTAAAAGCACTCAATATGTTTGTCTCCATATTCGGCGCCGTTGCAGGCAATTTAGCCTTAACCGGTATGACCACCGGCGGGGTTTATCTGGGAGGCGGGATTCCGCCGAAAATTTTATCCAAATTAAAAGAAGATATTTTTATGGAAGCATTCACAAATAAAGGAAGGTTTAAGGAGTTGCTTGAGAATATACCCGTTAAAGTCATTCTAAATGATAAAGCAGCCCTTATGGGTGCGGCATATTGTGCCGCCATGCTTAAGTAGTGACTGAACGAAAAGGGAGAAGCTAATGTCAGCGGAAATTATCATGGTATTGGTGATCTTGGCAGCTGTTATTGTGTTGCTTGTAACAGAGTGGATGCCTTTGGAGGTTTTAGCACTGCTTGTTTTGGGTGTTCTGGCGGTCACTGGAATTGTCAGTCCCACCGAAGCCTTGGCCGGATTTAGCAATCCTGCTGTGGTAACCATCTGGGCGGTTTTTATTCTCAGCGGCGGTCTGACTCGCACCGGTATCGCCAATATCCTCGGTCGCCAATTGATGAAGGTTGCCGGACGTAAAGAATCGCTTTTGGTGGTGACCATCATGGTCATTGCCGGCGCACTTTCAGCGTTTATGAACAATGTTGCCGTGGCTGCCCTCATGTTGCCGGTTGTAATGGATATTGCACGCAAAACAAAACGTTCCCCTTCAACCTTGTTGATGCCGCTTGCTTATGGGTCATTGCTTGGGGGACTGACCACCATGATCGGCACACCACCCAACATCCTGGTCACTGAAGCGCTACGCGAAAACGGCCTAACACCCTTCAAACTGTTTGATTTCACTCCGGTGGGGATAGCGGTTATGTTTTCCGGTATTACATTTGTCACCTTTATCGGAACCCGTATCCTGCCCAAACGTAGCGTGGCCAAAGAAACATCCGGAACACACCCGGATTTTCGCTCACAATATGAACTGCAAGAGCGTTTGTTTCAAATCAAAATACCGGCAGATTCGGTCTTGGTGGGCAAAACGTTGGCCAAAAGCCACCTGGGTTCCGGATTGGATCTAAACGTGGTGGGCATCACCCGAGGCAATAGGACACTGCTATCCCCGGAGATAACCGAAACCATTCAGCGAAATGACCTGCTGATTGTCGAGGGACGTTTGGACCGGATTCAGGAATTGAATCATTGGGGCCAATTGTTGATCGAAACCCAAACCATTGGAGTCGATGACCTTTTCGCCCATGGAATGAAAGTCGCCGAGCTTCAACTCGGTCCGAACTCGGCTTATGTCAATCAGACGTTATCTGAAATCGGCTTTCGCAATCGGTTTGGTCTCAACGTGCTGGCTATTCAACGAAAAGGTCACCAAATTGATGAAAACTTAAAAGTTCAGTTGCTTAAAGCCGCCGACGTTTTGCTTATTCATGGTCCGGCAGCGCAAATAAAAACATTGGAAAACAATACCAATTTCCTGCCGCCTAAACCATTGCAGCCCACTATGTTGAGGAGTAACTATCCACTGGGTAAACGCCTGCGCCAGCTACGGGTACCGGAGACCTCCAGACTCATAGGTTTAAGCTTAAACAAAAGTCGTCTGGGTGATGCCGTTGATGTACAGATTCTTTATGTTGTTCGCCAAAATGGTACCGCTTTTATCCCCACATCAACGGACTGCTTTGAACCCGAAGACCGCCTGGTTGTATCTGGATCATCCGACATGATCTCCATCCTTCAGATGCAGGACCTTGAAGGCGTTTTTGCCGAAGACCCGTCTCACCCTTTAGATCTGTCCATGCTTGAAGATGATCAGGTGGGATTAATTGAGGTGATGCTCTCTCCGCATTCGGTGCTATCCGGTATAACTCCAAGCCAGATGAATTTCCGCGAAAAATACGGCTTGAATGTACTTGCCGTTTGGCGCAAAGGCCGTGCCTATCATTCCGACCTGCGCAATATGGCCCTACAATTGGGGGACGCCTTATTGTTGTACGGACCTTGGAAAAAATTGATCGTTTTGGGTCGGGAGCCCGATTTCCTTGTTCTTACCGAAATCGCTCAGGAAGTTCCCAGAAAAGAAAAAGCTAAACTTGCCTTGATCATTATGATAGCTGTGCTTTTGCCGGTAATTATGGGCTGGCTCCCCATTTACATTGCAGTGGTCATCGGTGCCGCTTTTATGGTCTTAACCAAATGTTTAACCATGGAAGAAGCCTATCGCTACATTGAATGGAAAGCCGTATTTTTAATTGCCGGAATGTTGCCGCTGGGCACAGCTTTAGATAATTCCGGTGCAGCCCGTCTTTTGGCCGAAGGCGTTGTGGGTTCACTGGGGCCTTTCGGCCCGTATGCGGTGTTATTCGGACTTTTGGTGATCACCTTTATAGCGACCAGTATTATTCCCACTGCTGCCCTGGTGGTGCTCATGGTGCCGATCGCCTTGAAAACCTCTGCCGCTCTTGGAATATCTCCACATGCCTTGATGATGGGCATCGCCATGGCCGCATCTTCCAGCTTCACATCCCCCATCTCGCATCCAGCTAACGTCTTGGTGATGGGACCGGGCGGCTACCGTTTTACTGATTATCTGAAAGTCGGTGTCCCACTGACATTAATAGTACTATTGGTGTTGATGTTGATATTGCCTATTTTCTGGCCGTTAACGCCTTGACATTTTCCTGGTAAAAGTTAAGTAATGATTTTGACATGTTACCATCTATGGTAAACCGGTATGGCGAATTTTGGGCCGGAATATGCCAATAAATTTCAAAGATCATTTGATTGTCTTCACCCGTTATCCGGAACCCGGAAAAACCAAGACCCGACTTATTCCTCTGCTAGGGGCAGAAGGGGCTGCAGATCTTCAGCGCAAAATGACGGAACATACGCTGTTGCAGGTAAAAAGGTTATCAACACGAAGTGAATTGAGCGTTGACATCCGTTATGAGGGTGGGGATAAAAATCTAAGGCGGACTATGCCCGCAACCCATAATTTTTTGATGTGACATAGAGCCACCTCTTTTGTTAGAAAGATGGAGTGCAACCAAATACCATCAAACAACGCAGGAGGTGACTCATGGAGAAACTTATAAAAAGATTTTCAGGTCTCGTCAAGGGCAGTATTGCCGGGTTTGATCGTATCGTTTTCAAAGGTTTTATTCTTCCTTTGATGATTGCCAAGGGGGCTATGAGCTTTTGCCGATATAGCGGCATCCTCAATAAAAATTATAAGAAATGGATGATGGGACAGACTGCGTGCTTAGTTGAAACCGTGGATCAATATGCAAAAGACAATTGCGGGCAAGGCATCATCCATATTCCCACATGGCGTATTCGAAAAGAGACGTTGGCCCATGAACGGCAACGAGTTGAACAAATCCAAAATGGACTTATCGGCGTATGGTCCTGCCTGGAGTCGGCTTCTTCATATCGCGCCCGTTATTGTGAAAAAACCGGATATCCTCAGCTTCAAAATTATCAAACCCGGTGTAAACACCTATACTTTTACTTTGATGATGATGAATTCGGATTTATGAATATACGGTTACAGACTTGGTTTCCATATCATATCCAAATATGTTTGAACGGTCGTGAATAGCTGCGTCGGTGTCTTGAAAGACAGGGAGTCCACTTTTTGGCACAGGCTAATAAGTTTCTTCATATATCTGATTACTGCGAGGCACAACGCCTCTTCGACAATCAACTCGACGTCCGTTTTACAAATCTGCTTGACGGGTTTGTTTCGATTGTTTTTCCAATGATGCGAGAAGTTTTGGGTCCTCACCTTTCTTATTATTGGACAATGTGGCAAAGCGAATGGGCTGCTGATCTGATCTTTGCCTCGCCCGGGGAGTTGAATTCGATTATGGACTCTCTGTTGCGCCATGCGCACATGACCGGAACAAGCACGCGCGTATTGCGTTATTTGGATCGGCCCCTTACGATAGCCGGCAAACCTTACGCCCGATCAACCGAGGAAGTCTTGACTCGTGTTACGGATTTCAACGATGGAATTCGTGTTCGCCATTGGGTCGATAAGAACAGCGTTAAGATTTACAATGAGCAGAACATGCTTCGTGTGGAAACGACAATAAATAATCCCGGGAAATTTCGAGTATTTCGCCACAAACAGGGTCAGTCGCCGGATGAATCGAAATCGCGTCTTCCCTTACGAAAAGGAGTGATGGACATTCCATTACGAGCGATAATTTCCCAGGAGGTCAATGAGCGTTTCATGAATGATCTTTCAATGCTACAGGATGAATCACCAGCTCATGAACTTATCGATGAGATAACATGTCCTCTGACAAAAGCTGGTCGTCGATTCAGAGCCCTGGATCCTACCGGTAAGGATCGTGAATTGCTCCAGTTGATTGGTGACCCAGCATTCAGAATTTCAGGGTTAACAAACAAAATGCTTCGTCAAGACTTGTTGGATACACGCTTTGGATCGGGGCGAACAGACAAACAATTATCTGCAAAGATAAGTCAACACCTGCGATTGCTTCGGGCTCATGGAATCATCCGCAAACTTCCAAAACAAAACAGATATCAGTTGACGCTCAAAGGGTATTGTCATCACCAACGCAATTTTTCATCTTCCCCGGAAAACCGATTATACTTTTCTGCCATGGTGTACCTACTCAGATCCCGAACTGGCAAGCATCGGGATGAATGAAAAAACAGCACAGGCGGCCGGAATCGATTATGCGGTTTGGACAGAAAAATTCCAAGACAATGACCGAAGCCTGGCAGAAGGCGAAAAAGTCGGCAAGATTAAAATGATTCTAAATGAGAAAGAAAAACCGGTGGGGGTTCAGATTTTAGGCCCCCGAGCGGGAGACCTGATCGGTGAATGGGTGGCAACGTTAAATGGGAAGGTAAAACTTTCCACTCTGGCTTCTGCTGTGCATCCCTATCCCACAATCGGTGAAATTAATAAAAAGGTTGCCGGAACATATTTTTCTCCCAAGATATTTTCCGATAAGATTAAGAAAAGTCTTAAGTTCTTTTTCCATCTTAAAGGGAGGGCATGCACTCCTGAAGCCTGTGAAGAATGATGGCTTCGTAAAAAGTCCAACTTCTGCGTTGCGCTGCATTCCTCGTCACTGCGACGTACTATACGTACGTCTCATTCCTCGGAATTTGCGCGCCTTGAATTTGGAACTTTTTACTTTGCCATCAAAATCTTACTTTTTACGAGATCGTCAAGAATAGAGGAATAATTCAAATGGCGGTTCATGCAGGTTTTCCGGCAGCCTTAAAAGGCATGTTTGCAGCAAAAGAGATTTTCAGCTTCATCTCCTTCCCTCTCTTTGCGCCAATTGATTTCAAGTATTCCAACAATTTAAAATGAGCGAATTTTTCTGCGATATCATAAGCGGTTTGACCATCTGAATTTTTTGCATTCACAACTGCCCCAAGTGAAACCAAATATTGAATCCCCTCTAAATACCCGCTGTAAGAATACCAAATTAA
>Ga0208279_1000973_pt1 | contig 17819 bp, 20 predicted proteins | sample AntAceMetag02UKM_FD_184766 | JGI IMG/M metagenome (GOLD analysis project Ga0208279, IMG submission 184766) | Saline lake microbial communities from Ace Lake, Antarctica - Antarctic Ace Lake Metagenome 02UKM (SPAdes) (version 2) | ecosystem: Environmental > Aquatic > Non-marine Saline and... | reverse complement strand
GATATTGAACTTTCTAATCTTAAGCTTTCAGCGATTAAAAAGCGATTGTCAAATCGTATTGGCGATAATAACTCCAATATAGGGGTTAAACCCGGCCAAGAGTTGCCGTTTATGATTGTATTCAGCAGGCTGCCGGGCAATCTGGAAGAATTTGCTGTTGAGGCGGAGGGATCTGTTCCCGGATAATCCATATCTTAGATTTGAGTTAACTTTCGAAGCAATTTTATAACTTGACTAAATAAAAGTAAGCTGTTAGAAAAGCCGATCCAAAAATTTGAAGGTCTGTTGTATAAATATGTTGAAAAAATTTTATGCAACACAATTGGCCATTGATTTTGTGTTTAAAAACTTTTGAGAGTTATCCCGGCGATGTAGCTCAGACGGTCAGAGCATGCGGCTCATATCCGCAGTGTCCGGGGTTCGATTCCCTGCATCGCCACCACTAATAGAAAGTAGCCATAATATTAAGATGTTATGGCTTTTTCATTTTTGCAGGGTGCGGATAGGGTGCAAGTGGGTGCAACGTCATCCAATGAGTTGACTGCATCTCGGTTGCTGCTCGGGATCAAATGCCCGTAAATATCGACCGTCATTTGTATGCTGGAATGTCCCAACTGTTCTTTGACGTACACCGGGCTTTCTCCCTTGCTCAACAGCAAACTCGCGAACGTGTGCCGGATATCGTGAAAGCGCATGGCTCGCAACTCCGCCTTTTTTAAGACCCTCTTCCACACGTTGCGGATCGAGTTTTGAGACGTGGGTTCGCCGTTGGTATGAAAAACCACATCAGCCATGGGCTCGCCAGATTGCAGCGCTTGTTTTTTGCGCCGGGTCAACAGGGCTTTGAGTTCTGCATGAAGCTGATTGCTCATATGCACGCGCCGGGATTTTTTGTTTTTGGTCCGGGTAATCCTGCCGTGTCGAAAGGAGCGCTGAACATGGATAAACCGCCCGTTAAAGTCGATATCCCCCCATTGCAGGCCCAGGAGTTCACCCAACCGCATGCCCGTCCTGAACGCACACAGAAAGAAAGGAAACCATTTGCCCTGGTGGATTCTGCAAGTTGCAAGAAATAGGGAAACTTCTTCAGGGGTCATGGGCTGGACCGCCTTTCGTTCCTTTCGCGGATCTAATCCCAGCTTTTTCAAGATCCCGATGGCCGGATTAAAATTGACAAGTTCTTCATCCAGGGCATATTCAAACGTCCCGGAAATAACATTTCTGGCCGTTGATATACTGCTTTTTGACAGCCCTTTTTTGTAAATGGATAGAAGAGTGTTTCTGATATCGCTCCGCTTTACCTGATCCAGATACAGACCGCCCAGGCTGGACTTGATATGGTTTTCCAACATTCCCGAATACCTTTGATAGGTAGTTGTTCTTAGGGTTTGCTGAACAAAGTCTTCCAGCCACAAGCACGCATACTCTTGAAAGGTCGGGCATTTTTTATTGATCTTTTCAACACGAAGCTCGTTCAATAACAGCCTGGCCTTGATTTTTTCGGCCACTTGCCGGGCCGTGTCTTCATCGGTCCCGATCTTTTTTGATTTCCGGGTCCCCTGGTGATTGATAAACACCCACCAGACCCCGGAGTCTTTGGGCTTTTCTCGGATTCTTACCGCCATATTAATCCCCCCTTTCTTTGCTAAAATTGCCCGTTACGGTTACAGTTTGCTTCGTTAAGATTTTTCCATTATCTTTGTGTTCAAAAAATGTAGTGTTTGGAATCCCCAATTTTTCACTTAAAATTTTTCTAAACACTTCTAATTTTTCAGACGTGGCGGCAAACTCACCATATTCAAGCTCTGCATCACACTCTTGACATACAAGCTCTAATATGTCGCTTTCCCGATCCACAACAATAGTGTTTTTCGTATAGTTACTACATTTAAAAACAGGAGAATATGTTATTTCTATTTCCGTTGATCCACACTCCGGACACTTGAAATTACAAAAGATACAATCACATTTTTTCTTTGCCATAATAAGACCCTCACTTTCTCCATAGTGGTTATCTACAAAAAGCCGCCCAGGGATTTACTGGCCTTTCTTCCTTAAATCTTGCCTGTAGAGTCCGTGACCAAGTACCCATTAAACCGAGATCGCCTGATATACGGCAAATTAGAGCCTTGGCCCTTTTTATTCCTTAGGATTGTAATGGTGATTATACTCACCCTCTTTGTAATCGTTCTCAAAATTATTCAGCGTTACATTTTGAATATTACAATTAAGGAATATAATAACCTGGCCGGTACCGGAATTTTTTAGAACTTCTTTGATTTCTTCAATGGCCGTTTCGTCATTGCTCATATGGTTACCATTGTTTTTGTTTGCCCCTGGACCGATACTATTTTGCAACACTCAAATGATGGATTTTTGACTTTTCTTTGATCGACTCTGATGATGGTCTCAGAACTCCAAGATCTGTTAAATGTTTTTCTATACGATCTATAACATCAGGTTCTTTTGATTTAGGTGGGGTTTGATTTTCTGAATTTTCTTCAATTATATGATCCAGCACATTCTTAAAATAATCAATGATCAACCCGGATAGTATTTGTCCAAATTTATTATCTTTCCTATAATTAAATATGAATTCGGTCATTTTGATTAAATCGAAAGTTTGAAAACAAGCACTCTCTGAAATGGCTTTTTTTATATCAATAAGATTTTCGCAAAAGGGTTGATGTCCATTTCTCATTATGTCAAAAATGTGCTTTCTCCAAGGCATTGGGAAGATTTTATTATTACCCATGTCGATCTTTAAAAGAGAATTTTGAAAATCTTTTAGATTTTTAACTTCTCTTTCAAGCACATTTAGACACATTTTATATTTCTTGACCGTAGACGCAGCCAAAGGCTTGCCTGTTCTTTTGTTGACCGGATTTTTCAACTTTTTTTTATATGTTTCAATTTTTTTTTCGTTATCCCGTATCATTCGGGCTAAAAAGTTTTTTTTCTCCCAATGGATTTCAAGACAATTATTCATGACTTACCTCCCCCCAAAAAAAAAGCGCGAAGGCTTCCCCGGTGCATAGCAACACCGCCCGCTTTCGCGGGAACCTTCGCGCTCTGTTTCTTTGATGATAGGTTTTCATTTTGCTATGTTTTTGGGTAAATATTAACTTGTTTATATATTCATATATTTAATTAAATATCATGTCAAGTTTTTTTATTGATTTAAATATATGAACACTATAAAAGGGGTTATGCCACGAAAACACGTTACAACCACCATTGAAATTGAGTTAATAAAAAAGCTGAAATATCTTTCTGCCGATACCGACCGCCCTATTAACGACCTGTTAGAAGAAGCCATCCGCAATCTTTTAAAAAAATATAAAACCCCTGACAAATAATTTTTATCGCATTTCCTCTCGCATTACCCGCAATGCCGTTCGCTCCATTTCCTCGGACATTCTCGCAGCCAGGCGCTTGTCGTGAGGACTTTCCATGGTCACGGGCACGCTGATGGTAATATTTTTGACATTGGAAATGCTTTGCCCCCTGGGGATCACGGTTTCGCCCTTTTGCAATATGGCCGGGAATTCATCCGGCATCAGTCCTTTGTGCAACCTGGGTGCATGTGCGAACAGAGAAGCGGGCACATGCCGCATGGGTGCCGCATCATGCCCCACTTTGCCGCCTTTGTGCCATAACGTTCCGGCCCAGTCCGCGCCCAGTCCGGCGCTGGCATCCATGGACGTGCCGCCGCCGAACCATCCCCCGATCCCGGACAGCAGGGAAGAAAACAGCCCGGACCCGCCGGACGATCCGCCGCCGAACAAAAGCTCCTTGGTCATTTGCCCCAGCATATCGGAAAAACTGTCAGTCAATGAATTGCAGAACGCCCGGAAATAATCCGCCGCCGAATCCAATTCGCCCCGGAATGCGTCCCGATAGAACTTGGAAAAATTGTCTTCAATAGCCTCGGCGGTCCGCTCAGATAGGTCAATCAAATATTGATTGCTTTGACCGGCGGCCTGTAAACGCTCTTCATCCAGGGCCTTGACCTGTTCAATTAACCATTGGTGAGACAGGACCGCACTTCCGGTATATTCTTCATAGGCCTTGGCCTGTTGTTCCAGCTGGGCCACCCGGTAATCATAGTAATCGGTGGATTGATAACGCAGATCCGAGTACATTGACTCAAAGGCTTGTTTAGTTTTTTCCGCATCGGCCAGGGTTTCATCAAGTCCAAAGCTCAACTGTGATTCCATGGCCTCAAAAGTGCTTATGGGTTTAGGCAATGTGCTTTGAAATTCGGCCTGAGCTTTGGCCACTTCTTTCATGAGCGCGTTATATTCTTTTGTGGCAGCGCCCGCAGCGCCCGTGTCTATTGCCGGTGGTAGCAGTTTTGGGGTTGGGGTAGCTATGGCTTCCGGTTCTCCCCAAGATCCGGTAATCCCGGCCCCCCGGAATCCCACACCGCCGAAAATTTCAGGATGATCTCGTTTGAATTGGTTAATTTTAGAGCTGGTCAAAGTTATCATAGCAATTATTGCACCGGCCTGGGGTCCGAATAGCGCACGCCCCACAAGACCCGCTCCGGCGGCCCCCACGACTCCCTCTGGAAGTTGATCATAAAAGCCTTTGATACCGGAAAGCGCATCTTCAACATTATTCACATAACCGGCAATATTTTGTTTGATAAGTTGCTGATTTGCTTTGTACCAATCCGTTGTACTCTCGGCGATCCGCGCAATCTGTGGAGCGATTCCAAGGGCAGCGGACATGAATTGAATTTTGAGAACGCGAGTGAGTTTTTCAAGTTCATCGTTGGCCTTTTCGGAATTTCGAATCAACGCCTCATCCATGACAACACCCAGGGACCTGGCATCTTGCCTTATTTTATTCATAGCGCTGGACCCGTTTTTGAGCATATTCACCAAGGCCGCGCCTTCGCTGTCAAACGCCTTAAACGCGATTCTTAACCGCTCGGACTCGGACCCGGTAGTGGCGATCACGTCCGCAAGATCGCTAAGGACATCTTCATGGTTTCGGGTGTTGCCCGCCGCGTCTTTTACCGCGATATTATACTGCTCCAATACTGCTTTTAATTCACCCTTGCCCTGGGCGGCCTCGGCAGTCCGCCGGGTAAAGCGTTGCAACGCCATATCCAAGGTTTTCTGCTCGATCCCGGCCAGGCTTGCAGCATAACGATATTCTTGGAGTGCGTCCGTGGATAAGCCCAACTTATCCGCAGTTTTGCCTAAGGTGTCCGCCATATCCAAAGATTTCTTGACAAGCAACCCGATCCCACCTGTACCGGCCAGGGTAGCAAACGCGCCGCGTAAAGAAAAAACATTTTTTGCAAGTGCTTGAACATGGCCGGTCACGGACAGAAATGACTTTTTGGTGGTGTCCCTTGCTGACAAAATAATTTGTAATTTGTGATCGTTCATATTTTAAACCTTTCAATAGATAGGGAGTGGCCGGGGCAACCACTATGCAATGAATAAACCCCGGCCCAGCTTCAATCCATGATCCATAACCAGGCATCGGGGAATGGAAAGAAGCGCTCCCTGGGTTCCCCCAAATGCCGCCAATTCCCCCGTTTTACCGGGAAACTAAAATTTAAATTGAGGTGCGGACCTGGGATCACCGCCCAGGCCCGCATTGGTGTTTTGTCTGGTTTTATATTACTGACTAAATCAGGTGAATAGCCTGTGGCGAGCAGTAATATAAATTGCGTGGACACGGACTCAGACGGCCCCCGTGAATTAACCTCGCCAATTCCCTAAAATTTTTACACAACCGGCGGACATGGCTTTTTCCCCCGCCAGATACGCCTCGTAATCCCCGTTAAATTCTGCCCTCAGCACGTGATCGTTATCCCAGGCGATTTTCGCTTGCTCCTCGATGCTCATTTTTCTATCAATGGGTTTTGACTCCGATGCGGGCTGAATGGGTACTATAGTACCCAAATTTTCCATTGTTTTCGGATCAATCTTAAAATCGACGCTTGCCTGGCCAGCTTCAAAACCCTCGCTATGAACGGCCTGGTAAAGATCCGGGAATTGTGTTTTAAAATTCTGGGTAACTCGATTTTTATTCGTTTCTTGGTTTTTATTTAAATATGGCGTAGCCATTGGTTCACCTCCGTTTTAGTAACCAATTGGTTACTAAATTGATCTTCCGCGCAAAATTCTCACAACTCCGATAGCATCAGCCTTACAGAAAGCTGCATACGTTTCAAAGTCAAAGCCGAATTCGGCTTGCAAACCATCTTCATTTTCATCCCAGGTTCTTTGAATATGAGCGGAAAGCGTTTCTCCATCCCTCTGGCCTGGCAATCTTTTTTGTTCCGGTTTATATTTCGACATAACTAATTCCTTTCCCAGGGCCTGAACTTGCCGTCTGGATTTATATAGTCTCCAATTTTAAGACCGTTATACATTTCAATTTGTTTTTTTGTAGAATACTTTTCAAGGGCCTCGCCGCGAAAGTTGATAGCAGCACAGCATTGAGATTGCAAACGTTGCCAAACAACAATGAATTCCGTCCTATAATCGGCACCAGTAGCCCCGGCGTTGCGATATTTTGAATCTTTTGGATAAATTTCCGCGAGCCGCGTCTTATAAACATCGCGTTTCTGATTGAGATGATTTAGTGATTTTACTTTTTCTTTTTCGGTCAAAGCCTCTTTATTGTCATAAGGCAGTTCATTAATAGCTATTTTTATTGATGCTTCCGAAGGAAGTAAAGAATAATTATGGCTCCCCCCAGAAGTGTGTAAATTGCCAAACGTCATTAAATGCAAATAGGGATTATGTCCTTTTTTACAATTCAGTATTGCATTTTGAATTATTTTCATCTGCTGGCGTTCGCACTCCCGGAGATACCCTATGTGAGTCGCAAGCAGCTCGTCTTTTGGGACCGGCGAGTTTTTGATTTTGATTTCAGTTTTATCAAGGCCCTGAATTTGTGCCCGCAGGCTCTGTGTTTCCTGATAAATGGGAACGTTAAAATCAGCAACCTGCTGAAACAACATTGCGTCATTTGCAAAAATGCCGAACCGCGCCCCGCAATTCATCATGGGCTTGTTCAAATCAATTGAAATTTTTTTGTTAAACCAAACCATAAGTTTTTATCCTTTTTTTTTAATTTTTTGAAAAATTATACCATACCAATATCGAGCCAACCAAATATCAATGTCCACATCTGACACACATTCTCATAGAGGCGCTTATTTTTTTTCTGTTATTGGAATAATACCCTCATCAGCTTGATATTTCTCAGCCATATTTCGAATGTGGTTTTCATAGGATTCTCGAAAAATTCGTATAGCCCCGCCGGGCCGGACAGGAAAAGCGAGCAGGAAACCATCGGCGATAAGGCGTCGTATTGACCGCTCGCTTTGTTTCAACTCCCAGGCGGCTTGATTTATTGTGAGAAATGGCCTTTTCTTTATTGTTTGTTCTTTTGGTTCTCGCCCATCATTTTCACACTTGCCGCCATACTCATTTGATTTTTGCGGAGTTTCGTTTTTATTTTCTGTTCGCACTTCTTTTTGATACCTCTTAAATGTTTCAGGTAAAAAAACTTTTCCCAGGAGAAGCATATACCCCAACAAGCCACAGGGTTCAGTTTCTTGAATCGCTACACGAGTATTATAGTGTTCGCATTCCAAACAACTAAAGTCTCGCCGGTCCTCTTTTGCGGCCTGATCGAACTTCTTACAATTTCCATAGTATTTACAGAAAAGATTTCTTTCTTTCAAAAGCCGCCGCCCTTTTTTTCAATCCAAAAGGTGAACGTCCAAAGGTCTAAGGGCTATATTTAATATAGGTCGTCTCACCTACGCGCTGGAAATGAAAAGGGTACAAATAATTCTTGTACCCTTTTCATCTTCTTAAAGACAACCTATTGATAAAATTAAACATTTGCAATGGTCCACTATCTTTTTATCCATTTTATTAATTATTTCAATCATTTATCCATTTTATTAATTATATTAATTACTTATTCTTTTTTATTAATTATATTAATTACTTATAGATATATACTATATTCCATTTGGACTATATTAGAGTGAATGTAGGGAAGTATAAAAAACGTTATATAGAAAACATTTTTCCCTTTTAGGTACATTGACCCCTCGACACCACATTGTAGTATAAAATTTAAAGATAAAGGTTTTATAACTTCTTGAAATTTAAACAAATCTAATTTTGGACTATTGAATTTTTGTAAAATCATGAATCAATCCGATACCTAAATATTTATAAGTTCCTGATTTAACACGTGAAAAATACGGCAAGCTGGGTTGTTATATCCGCATTTTATATTACATTTTTTACACAATTCTATGTTTTTTAAAGATTCCATCATTTTTTATTACATTTTTTACACAATCTTTTTTTTGGTTATCAACCAGGATGGATTAATCCGGATGCCGAGATATATCCATATCCCACACTTGCGTTTCTGCAGGCCCATTTCGCGGAGAATACCGCCAAATTTCTTCTGACTGATCATGGTAGCTGCAGTTTCTTGTGTTAACCATCGACAGAAATTAGCATACAGAACGCTGGCCGGCGTCTCGGCCAACGGGTCTTTGACTGCGCAAAGGTCAAAAAACATTTCGACGATTGCTTTCGTACTTTTGACAGGAATATTTTTCTGGTCATATTCATCAAGGTCTAACTTCTTCCGGTCCCACAACTTCAATTTGCTTCCCCATCTTTTTACCCAATCACGCCCAACATTCATAATGTCGGCAACATGGGCGCGATCATGGCCGAGCCTGTGCAAAAACAGTAAGATTATGAGATCCCGGCACTTGGTTTTTCGCATGTGAGAAAGAATGGTTTGACCCTTCGCCGTAAATCTTCGGCCACAGGTTAAGCATGTGATGGATTTATTGCCATAGAAGCGCTGGTAGTATTTTTCCTTGCGAGGTATGCATTTGCCGCACCACGGGCAACGTGGATAGCCGTGGTACAGGTAGTCAATCATTATTTGGTTGGAAAGGGTTTCATCCAAAATATCAGGAAAACATGATAAAATATTGTCCGGGCTTATAAGGCCCGGATCATCCTTTGTTAGTGGTGCCTTTTTTGGTTCTAACATTTTGACCTCATATAAATATAAGCTATTAATATCATTCCATTTTTCCATTCCATGAGAAAAAATCGTTACGCCTGAGCGCCAGGATATTTGTAACCTTTTGAGTTTTAAGATTTTGAAAGGACCCGTTATTTCTAATAATATTAATGGTTTCGGACCTTGGAAGAAAACAGTTGGGAGGGGTCCGGGGTCTTAAAAATCCCTGTTTACTTTTCATGTTCCCATAACCTTGAATGCTTCAAGCCTCGCTATGCGTTCCGGTTTCATTCCATTAAAAATCCTTTAAGGCTTCGTCGACAGCGTGCTCAATCTGCGCTTTAACTGAGTTTTTCCCAACCTCAAAAGTTTGCAAATATTGATCTATCCATTGAAACTTGGTCAAAATGGTTCCCGTTGGCAAGCGGACATGCCTCAGATCACCTCTTTTAAGCCAATCGTAAAACGTCCGCTCGCCAACCCCGGCGTACCTTGCCGCTTGCTTTCTTTTGGCCCAGCCTAAGTACTCCGTTTTACCCTGGCTACTTTTGTTGGTTTCACGCATTACTCGAAAAGCTCTCCCAATTCATCAAGCGACAGCCCTAACGTTGAAGCCATATCGTGTGAAAGCTTCAAGCCGGGAAGTTCCCAACCCGAGACAACCCGACTTATTTTTGCAACACCCACACCGCAGGCCTCCGAGTATTTGGTAATCGTGCGAAATCCGGCCTCGCTAATTTTAGCCCGTAGTTGATAACGATACTTTGGTTTCAAACAATCAACTTGACCCATGATTTTTAATCCTCATTCTGAACAATAGATTAATAATATAAGTACAACTTTCACTTTATATAAACAAAAAAATTTAAGCCGTTTTTACTTTCCGGAAAATAGAACCCAGGTCGATAATTAAAACGGAGTTGGAATTTTTCATAGCGGCTTTTCCTTTTGCCTCCGTGATATGAAAATCAATCTTTGGATGTGTCCACAAAATAAATTCATTTTTTTGTCGTAATAAGCCGCTCCCGAAGATAAAAAGATACAACTTGTCATATTCTGTCCAACTTTCAAAAATACTTTTATGCTCTTGGTTACTAACTCGCAATAGCTTAAACACCCTTTGAATGGCTCCAATGGCTCCAATAGCCAAACCATAGCGGCCCAAACACTCAGCGATACCTAATTCAACCATATTTGTAGCATTAAAATATGACGGATTGCCTTGGCCTATGCCTGGTTTATCAGGTATCACAATTTTTTTATATTCGACAAAATACTTAACCCGATTATCGGGCATATTCCAAAATTTTGCCGCTGTTTTTCTTGTCCATTGTTTCATAATTTAAGCATCTTGATATTTACAATAAGTAAGTTTAAGTCAAACTTATACTTTTTAAAATTGCTTTGTCAATGTTTTTTTTTAAAAATCTTTAAAAAATTTTCAACAACCTTCTCCCATGCTTCTCCCATGCTTCTATTTGAAGTGGTGCGGATAGCCGGGTAAGTGGGCGGGCTTGGAATTCTGTTTGTGGTAAAACCGGAACAATTGTTCCGGTTTTACATTTTCTAAATTTTTAATAACTTCTGAAGACCCTATCAATTTATAAGCATAATCCCTTGTCATATCCCACCTATCACGGCAATAGTCCTCAAAGGTGTCCATAATCCTAACCATTTTTTTTATCTTGCAAAACGTTGTAAAAGGGTGCATATGAGGTGCAAAATCAAGCAAAATTTTAGCATTTTTTAAAAGTTGCACATAAGAAAATCAAGTAATTACAAGGTCTTATCTACTCCCTGCATCGCCACCAGTTTTGATTAAAATTAGGCCTCTTATTATTTTAGGGGCCTTTTTTATTTATTACTGTTTTATGGCTTGAAAAGATAGTGGGTTGTATTATATTGTTTTTGCTGTAACGCACTTTTTTATTTGGAAAAAAATTTGGCTATGGTTTACGGTTTTGAAAAAATTGTTGAAGAACGGATTTTAACGGCACAGAAAAGGGGCGAATTTGAAAACCTGCCCGGTGCCGGAAAACCCCTGGCGTTTGAGGACAACCGTTTTATTTCCGAAGAATTGCGCCTGGCCTATAAAATATTAAAGAATGCAGATTGTCTCCCGGTTGAGATTGAATTGAAAAAAGAGATTAAACAAACCGAAGATCTATTGGCAGGGATGCAGGAAACTTCTGAAAAATACCGGATGTTAAAAAAATTGAACTTTTTAATCCTGAAGTTAAACTCAATCAAGGACACATCAATCGCCCATGAAATGCCCCAGGTATATACGGGAAAATTGATCGAGCGATTTGGAAATTCTAAGACGTGCTGAAATCAAAATATCGTCGTAACCCTTTACTAAACTGTCAAATTCATGTATCATAGTATTAAACTTACGCTCAAAAACCCTTTTATTTTTCCCGCTTATAGCAGGATATAAATTTCGAGATATTTTATGGCGTTAAATAAAAAAGAAAAAGAAGAAAGCCATTTTAAAAGTGTTTTGATGGCCTATTTTATTCTGGTTCTCCATGTAGTTTTGATTACAGGATTGGTTCTGCTTGTCATTTTTTTCCGTGGTATTATAAATTACATGATATGGATCTTTCTTGGCGGTACTGCTGCCATCCTTGCTTCAGCTTATCATTTTTATAAGCGTATGAAAATGGAGGGTAAGACGATTCGGGAGATCCTTAACTCTCATCGGTTTAACGGTAGAACCGTTGAAGTCAATCTATTAGGAGGACTTGCATCTTTAAAAATCAGCGGGTCAAATAACCCTCCCGCTTTGGATACGGCGTCATCCGGACAATTTAAACAACTGGAAGACCCGGATGTCATTCACAAGAGGGAGTTTTCCGAATTGGTCCGTCTGCTTGAAAACAATCTCATAACCCTTGATGAATATAACAAATTTAAAGAACAGATTTTCAAGTCATAGAAATGTGATGAATTCATTACCACTCGAATGCATCACGAGACCATCAAATATCGTTTATTAAAATCAACGAACCTTAGGGCTCACTCAAAAATAATTTCACATTGAACGCCGATGCATCCCGCCGGGTTGCGTTACGAAAAATCGAAATCTTATTGATATTCCTTAAGTTTTTGTGCCTTTCCATTCGGGCGTCTCAACTCCCAAAATGGTAAACTTGTTCTTTATTAAACCCGTAGCATTTAACAAACTGAAAGGAAATTCGATGAAAAAACTGACCCTTGCACTTCTTTCCGGCGGTATATCTTCCGAACGCGACGTATCCATTGCAAGCGGAGACCAGGTCTTTGAAGCCCTTGATAGTAAAAAATACGATATCATCCGCTATGACCCAAAAACAGATATTTCACGACTGGTGGCGGATGCACATCACATTGATGCCGCACTTGTAATTCTTCACGGACCCATGGGTGAGGACGGTACGATTCAGGGCCTGCTGGATCTTCTTGAAATCCCTTATCAGGGGTCGGGGGTTCTCGGAAGTGCCATAGGAATGAATAAGCTGGTTTCCAAGCAACTTTATGAAAAATCCGGTCTCCGGGTTCCGCCTTACATGGTTATAAAACGTGATGACGTCTTAAATCCGGAACAGTGTGCGGAGCAACTGGGTCTTCCCCTGGTTGTAAAGCCCATTGGCAGTGGTTCAAGTGTGGGGATTTCCATTGTCAAATCCATAGATCGATTAAACCATGCGGTTACTGAAGCATTTGCTCATGATGATGCTGTGTTAATTGAGGCATATATTGACGGTATTGAGCTCACCGGCGGCGTTATTGGTAATGACAAAATAGAAGCGCTGCCTATTATAGAAATCATTCCGGATAAATCCTATGATTTTTTTGACTATACCGCCAAGTATACGGCCGGTGCCACACAGGAAATATGCCCGGCGCGTATTGATGATGCGTTGACCCAAAAGGCACAGGCAATAGCTAAAACAGCGCATAGCGCCCTTTTCTGTAAAGGATACAGTCGAACCGACATGATTCTCAAAGATCAAGATTGCTTTGTCCTTGAGACAAACACCATACCCGGTATGACGGCAACGAGCCTGTTGCCTATTGCTGCCGATGCTGCGGGCATTCCTTTTAGCAGGCTTCTTGACCGGTTGATCGAATTAAGTATTGATGCGCACAAAACCAACAGGTGAATCAATGATCATCAGGAGCAGCAAGGAACTCAAGGAACGATATCATAATCTTGACTCCGGGGATATTTTCCTGGGCATGCTGACCTTCAAGCATCTAAAACAGTCTGTGCTGATCGATCTTCTTGAACGAGGCGTCTTATGCTTTCCATCCGCTCTGTCACAAACATTAAACCATTCCAAGGCCGCACAGGTTATTGTCTTAGAAAAATGGATGTTACCCCATACATTCGTTATCACGAGACGAGTGGATCTAATAGATATTATCAATAAATATAACAGGCTTGGTATCGCTTCTGTAATAACCAAGGAGGACCGCCTGCATTGCGGTTACGGCATACGCAAGTGGGATACGATTGAAACCGTGTACAGTTTCATGGCCCTTTCTGAATCATCCTATCCCTTTGTTATTCAGCCTTTTTTGGAAAACTTTACTGATGTACGCGTTATCATTGCAGGAGATTACGTGGAAGCTTATGTCAGACATAATCCCAATAACTTCAGGATGAATGTATCAATGGGCGGTAAAAACTACCCTTATGAAGTGGGCAAGGATATGGAGGAGTTTTGTCGTGTCATCATGGAGCAGGGCAAATTCCCCTATGCCCACATGGATCTTCTGATTACGGATAATGGGGAATATTACCTTTCGGAAATTGCGTTAAACGGCGGAATAAAAGGCGCCCGTATCCGTCGAAAGGAACTCGATCAGAAAAAACAGAATGTTATAGAAAACCTCGCCGCCATATCCTTGACGGTTTCGTAAAAAGCCCAACTTTTTCGTTGTGCTGCATTTCGTAATCATTCAACGTACGAAAAGTACTTCTTATGATTATAAAATTTGCGACGCCTTTTTATCCCGAGAGATTTATTCGGGGGAATTTGAACTTTTTACGAAACCGTTATCCTTGAGAGAGGAAAAACTATACACCCGGAGGATGGGTACTTCAAAGCTTTTAAAAAGGAGGCGTGTTTGAAAACAAAAAACAAGACGTTAAAAGAACCTGACCGATCCCCGGAAGTTGGCATTGTAATGGGAAGTGATTCCGACTTTGAAATTATGGAGGAAACCGCTTCGGTTTTAAAAAAATTCGGGGTGCCCTACGAAATGACGGTGGCATCGGCCCACCGGAATCCCAAAAGGACAGCTGAATTTGCATGTTCCGCCCATAAGCGGGGCATAAAAGTTATTGTTGCCGGGGCCGGGCATGCCGCCCATCTGGCAGGGACCCTGGCGGCCCTTACTTGGCTTCCGGTCATCGGCGTTCCCATAGATTCTTCTTGTCTTCAGGGATTGGATTCTCTTCTTTCCACGGTTCAGATGCCTCCGGGTGTTCCTGTGGCCACGGTAGCCATCGGAAAACCGGGTGCACGCAATGCAGGGATCCTGGCCGTACAGATACTCGCGCTGTCAAATCAAAAACTTACAAAAAAGCTTAAAGCATTTAAAGAGGAACTTGCAAAACAGGTTGATCAAAAAGCAAAGCAGCTTAAAGATTCTTCGGGTAGACCCGTTACATCCCAAACATGAGTTAATCAACGAGGCGGCCCTTGTAATTAAAAACGGCGGGGTGATTGCTTTTCCCACACAGCATCTCTACGGGCTGGGGGCGGATGCATTTAATGCGGATGCCGTGAATAGAGTCTTTGAAATAAAACGGCGGCCTCATGATAAACCACTTCTCGTGCTTATAGATAAACCCTATGATCTTACCCGGCTGGTGCAACAGGTTCCTTATGCGGCAACCCGCATTATGGAACGGTTCTGGCCGGGAGCCGTCACCATTGTGTTTAAGGCAAAACATATCCTGCCGATAAATCTTACGGCAGGTACGGAAAGAATCGGGGTGCGAATGCCGGAACATCCGGTAGCTTTAGCGCTGACAACCGCTGCTCAAGGCCCGATAACCGCTACGAGTGCCAACATTACCGGTAATTCCGGATGTTCGCTGGCCTCGGAAATGGACCCCTTGATTACGGATAAACTTGATCTTATCATTGACGTGGGAGCACTCAAAGGCGGTATGGGCTCAACCGTGGTCGATGTTACCGGAGATTCCCCAAAAATTTTAAGACAAGGAGCGGTCTCTGAAAAAGATATTTTTGCCGCTGTTTTTCAAAAAAGACGAAATTTAAGATAGTATTCATCCATAAGTCGGGTGTAAATCAAGGCTGTTGTTTGCTAAGATTGCCATGGGTATTAGGTATTAGGTGTCAGGTGTCAGTGTTCAGGTTTCAGATCTTCAAGTTTCGCGACCCTGACACCTGACACCTGACACCTGACACCTAAAAAAAAGCTTCAGAGTCACGGTTTGTCAATACACAAGGAGCAGCGTATACCAACGGCCTTGATTTACACACCAATGAAGCGCTAGTGGGCTTCAGCCCAGTTGCCGCCGGATGTTATGTTGACCTTCAGGGGCACCTTGAGGTCCCAGATCCCTTCCATAATTTCTTTGATAAGCTTTTTTACGGTGTCAAGCTCTTCGGGCGGAACTTCAAAAACGATTTCATCATGCACCGAAAGAAGCATGGCGGCCTTAAGGTTTCTTTCACTGAAGGCGGCATCCACCTGGATCATGGCAAGTTTAATGAGATCTGCGGCCGTTCCCTGGATAGGCGTGTTGATGGCGGTACGCTCTGCAAACTCGCGTACGGTTTTATTGGTGCTATTGATATCCGGCAGATACCGGATTCGACCCAGCAGGGTGCTTGTCTTTCCGGTTTTTCTGGCAAAACTTATCGTCTGATCAACAAATCTTTTCACACCGTTATATCGTGCGAAATAATTGTCTATATACGTCTTGGCCATCTTGCGGCTTATGTTGAGTTCTTTGGAAAGACCGTAAGGGCTCATACCATATATGATGCCGAAATTGATGGCCTTGGCCTGCCGTCTGAGTTCCGGAGTAATAAATGACGGGAAAACCTGAAACACTTCGGTTGCGGTGCGGGTATGAATATCCTCGTCATCTTTGAAGGCCTTTATCAGGATTTGGTCATCGGCGTAATGGGCCAGAATTCTAAGTTCTATCTGGGAGTAATCGGCGGATACCATGGTCCAACCCGGCCTGGGAATAAATGCTCTTCGAATTTCCATACCTTGGTCGGTCCGGATGGGAATATTCTGAAGATTGGGATCAGAGCTGCTGAGACGGCCGGTGGCCGTGACCGTTTGATTGTAGGACGTGTGGATCCGTCCGGTTTCCGGATGAACAAGATCAAGCAGGGCGTCGGTATAGGTGGATTTCAGTTTGGAAAGGGTCCGGTGTCTTAAAATAAGTTCAGGAAGTTCATGCTGGTCCGCAAGGGTTGTCAAGACATTAACATCCGTGGAATATCCGGTCTTTTTTACCGTTTTCTTTTGAACCGGCAGCTTGAGTTTCTCAAAAAGTATATATCCGAGCTGCTGGGACGACCGTATGTTGAATCTTTCTCCTGCAATTGAATATATGCTGATTTCAAGCTGTTCAAGCTGGTGCTCAAAGGATTTTGAAAGATTGCGAAGCTTATCCTCGTTCACGCATATTCCGGTCATTTCCATTTTCATCAAAACCGGCACAAGGGGCATCTCGACCTTTTCCATAAGTTCCATAAGATCGGATTTTTCCAGCATGGGCTTCAGAACATGGTACGCCATCAGGGTAATATCCGCATCTTCGCAAGAATACGGCCCGGCTTTTTCCAGAGGAACCTCGGCAAAACTTATATTTTTTTTACCTTTGCCGGCAACATCTTCGTAGGTAATGGTTTTATGATCCAGAAAATCCAGAGCAATCTGGTCCAGGTTGTGGGCGCGTTTTGAAGGGTTGATCAGATAGGACGCCAGCATGGTATCAAAAACAACACCGCCCAGATGGATATCGTAGTGCTTAAGAACGATCCAGTCGTATTTTATGTTCTGGCCGATCTTTTTGATGCCGGGGTTTTCCAGCACGGGTTTCAGCAAATTCAATACGGTTTTAAGCTCAAGCTGATCGGGCACATCGGGATACTCATGGGCAAGGGGGATGTAAAAGGCTTCATCAGATTTCATTGAAAAAGAAAGACCCACAAGTTCGGCTTTCATGGGATCTTTGGAGGTGGTTTCGGTATCCACGGCAAACGAATCAGATGTGTTAAGACGCGTAACCAGATCAGAAAGAGACTCCGTATCCAAAACGTTAGCATATTGTTTTTTTGAAAGATCAGCCTTTTTGGGAAAGTCTTTTTGCAACTGCCTGAATTCGAGCGTTTTAAAAACAGAGGAGAGACAGACATTATCCGGTTCCTCGAGCTCAAAGTCCTGGGGGGTAAACGCTATGGGCACTTGGGTGTTTATTTTTACCAGCTCTCTGCTTAAAAAGGCCTGTGCCTTGTATTGAACAAGATTTTGATGCTGCTTTTTCTGTGTAATCTTACCCAGCTGTTCATACAGGCGGTCCATGCTTCCGAAAGTCTTTATCAGTGCCAGGGCGGTTTTTGGCCCGATACCGGGTACACCGGGAATATTATCCGATGTATCGCCGGAAAGACCCATGACGTCAATCATCTGGCCGGGTTCAACACCAAAAGATTCCCTGACAGTCTGTATATCTATGGTTTTGTCTTTCATGGGGTCCCAGATAATGGCCGTGTCTGTTACCA
>Ga0208279_1000970_pt1 | contig 17886 bp, 16 predicted proteins | sample AntAceMetag02UKM_FD_184766 | JGI IMG/M metagenome (GOLD analysis project Ga0208279, IMG submission 184766) | Saline lake microbial communities from Ace Lake, Antarctica - Antarctic Ace Lake Metagenome 02UKM (SPAdes) (version 2) | ecosystem: Environmental > Aquatic > Non-marine Saline and... | reverse complement strand
TGGAAACATGGCGGGATGAATTAATGAAACACCTTGAAATGCTTGCGACTGTTGTCTGGATTGCAAAAACCGACCCTATTATTACTGCTCCCGAAATCCCCGGGTGCGAGACAACCGTTTCATTAACCCTCTACATTGTGCCCGGGAATACACCCCATGAATTCTTTAATCGTTATGTGGAGCACGATGTATTTAACTACAAAGAGAAATACCGGAAAGTAAAATTAAAAAACACGCTGTTAGGACTAATCCAAAAGAGTAGTTGATCGGAAGTGACGGTCTCGTAAAAAGTCCAACTTCTGCGTTGTGCTGCATTTCGCAATCATTCAACGTACGAAAAGTACGCCTCATGATTACAAAACTTGCACGCCTTGAATTTGAACTTTTTACGAAACCGTCTAAATCGGACTTTTTACGAGTTCATCAATCAGGCTACGAACGGCCCTGCCTCCTTTGTTCAGAACATGTGTGTACCTGATCTTGGAAACAAACGCAATTCTCACGTCAAATTTTTAACTAATTGATATTGTAGAATTTAACATATTTATCAGGTGTCAGGTGCCAGCGCCTCTGTTCATCATTCCTGACACCTGACACCTGACACCAGGCATACGGGAAGGAATAAATATGGGATATTTTTTAAAGCCATATTATGGGCAATTTTAATCATCCCAGGCGTCGTCTAATGTATGGCTAAATCCAAATACCAATGCGGAACAATGGAGACGGTTATATCGTTGATTCTAATTTCATCATACAATTGATTTGAAGTAATAATCCCCCTTAAAGTCGAGTATTTCTCAAGAAAACTTCTATATGAACGTGACATTGAGGGCTTTTTGAGTGTTGTTTTTACCTCAATCTGGATTACTTCTCCCTGTTTCTCGATGTAATTTAAACTGTTACAAAATACTTTAACCCTTCTAAATTTATAATATATGAAATAATAGCAGGGTTAATAATTAATTTATCGCTATAAAAGTAAAGATAAAATTTCAAAAAGCAGGGATCGTACAGAAGATATTTCGTCCTAAATTGAGCGATTGCCGAGTTTGCCAGGATGCTGCTCTATTCTTTTAACCATAATGGCATCGTCAATCCCCACTGCATATATCGATTCTGCCAGTACATCCTTTTTCAATCAAATCCGTATATATTTGATTCAATAGTTTCATTTTCGACTCCATCTTGTTTATAAGCGACTGATTATATTTAAACATTGACAATTAATAAATAATATGTGAAATAAGGCTAAATTTGTTTGCCAAGTATCTTCCTCCTAAATTGAGCGTTTCAAATTGCGCCAGTGTATTATAAATATAATATCTTAAGGACGTCATATTTTTAAATAGCATTAAGCACCATTACCGACTCGGCAGATAGGAATCCGAATAAGATTGTCACAATTTGAAACCCTTCGGGCTTGCCGAGTTTACCGAATCTGCTGCGTTATGAAACATTTGCAGTAACATACTACGGTTGCATGTCTCATGCCTTGCACCTCCGGCAAACTCAACAATCGCTCAACTTAGGTTTCTGTTAATGTTTGTAAACATACGAAGATTCATAATGCGACACCTCTTTACACATTTTGACGCATTTTCAATATCAATATTCCACTCAGCAGCATTATATTATCTAAAATATCATATAGTTGTAAAATTTAACAAAAAAGTGCTATACGGCAAAAACCCGCCTATTAGAAATAGACTGCATTTTAGCCGTATTTCACATTTCAATATTTAACAATTGTTGACGCTAACACATTGTATTGTTGATATTTTATAATTATGTGGCGGTAAATTGGCCTAATTAACTACGGCTATTAGGCCGTCTAATCTATTATGTCCAATAAATATTTGACCCCTTTTAGACACTTATTTTCTCAAAGATATCTTGATGGAAGTTGAAATACTTTGTATAAGCATATTATTTACATGGGTCAGAAATGACAAAAAACGACAAACATAAAAAAATAGTTGCATTTGACGTCTTCTGTGGTTGCGGCGGGACAAGCAGGGGGTTTCAGAATGCCGGCATAGATATTGCTTTTGCACTGGATACAAATCCGGATGTTAAAAGTACCTTTACTCTGAATTTTCCCGAGACCACTTTTTGCAGCAAAAGCATCACAAAACTCACAGCTTCTGACCTGCAACCGACGATAGACAAACACAAAGATAGTTATAAACTATTTTGCGGATGTGCCCCCTGCCAACCGTTCACCAAGCAAAATACGAAAAGCCCTAAACGTGACACACGCAAGAGCTTATTGTCCCAGTTCGGCATTATCATAGAAAAATTCACCCCAGACTTCGTCTTTGTTGAAAATGTGCCGGGGTTGCAGAAAGTCCCCAAACACAAGCGGGGGCCATTCCCCGCGTTCAAAGAGCTACTGGAAAAAATGGGTTACCACATCACCTATGGGGTAGTAGCCGCCCAGGATTATGGCGCACCACAGCTGCGTCGTCGTTTTGTGTTGTTGGCAAGCAAACACGGGGAAATAAGCATTCCGGCTCCGACCCACGGCAAAGATCGAGACAATCCCTACGAAACTGTTCGAAATGCAATTGCAGACCTCCCGGCCATCGCCGCCGGAGAGACATACAAGGAGCCTGGTATATCAAACCACCGTGCCGCTAAATTATCCGAACTGAACATGAGGCGGATTAAAGCATCTGATCCTGATGGAGGAGGACGCAACAACTGGCCAAAGAAACTCTGGCCCGAGTGCTACACCCGGACAAATGAAAACGGTGAAACGCATTCCGGGCATACGGACTGTTATGGTCGTCTATGGTGGGATAAACCGGCAACAGGACTAACAACTCGCTGCATCAGTTATTCCAACGGAAGATTCGGACATCCTGAACAAGATAGAGCCATAAGCGTTAGGGAAGCAGCACGCCTGCAAGGATTTGATGATGCCTTCGAATTCACCGGTAACCTGAACTCCATGGCGAGACAAATAGGAAACGCTGTGCCAGTCGATTTAGCCTTTGCAATGGGAAATCATTTCATCAAACACATTGGAGCAATTGATGGCGATTTTTAAAACGAGAGCACGTGCCATTGAGATGCTGGGTCGCCAGCAAATTGCTGGAATTCCATCAGCGACTAATGAGCTTTTTAAAAACGCACATGATGCCTATGCAGATCATGTAGAGGTCGATTACTTTCGAAAAGAAAGAGTTTTTCTCCTTCGAGATGATGGAATGGGAATGGACAAAGAAGACTTCTTGAATCGATGGTTGGTTCTTGGAACTGAGAGCAAGGTTGAAGATACCCGAAACCGCCCATTAACTGTTCCAGAAGGTAAAAATACACGTCCTGTGCTTGGAGAAAAAGGAATTGGGCGATTATCTATTGCTGCTATTGGGAAACAAGTACTGATCCTCTCCCGAGCAGAGCAAAATGGAAAGCTTGGTAAATTGGTTGGAGTATTCATACATTGGGGTTTGTTTGAAATTCCCGGGTTGGATTTGGAACAAATTGAGATCCCAGTTAAAGAATTTGACGATGTTCCTTCTCGTGCAGAAGTTAAAAAATTGACATCAACTGTGATCAGTTCAATTAACAATCTCTTATCAACCGGCGACCTATTAAAAAATGAAGCTGAACAATTGCTTCAAGATGTTAAGGGTTTTCAGGTTTCACCGAAGAAGTTCTATGATCAGTGCCCCACCGATCTATTCCTCTCTAATGATACGGGTACTCATTTCTTTATCTCACCTGTTGATAGTTCATTGGATGATGTTATTGATGTTGATTCTGACGATAAAAATGCAGCATCAAAAATGGAGAAGTTTCTCATTGGTTTCACTAACACAATGACTCCCGGACATCCCAAGCCTGTCATTGAAACAGCTTTTCGTGATCATAGAGGGGAGCATGGATATGATGATTTAATTGACAGGGAATCATTTTTTACACCGGATGATTTTCAATCTGTCGACCATCATTTTAAAGGTTCGTTTGACAAATTCGGTCAGTTTAGCGGCTCAATAAACATCTATAATGAAAAGACTATTGATCACAAAATCCCTTGGTCTGGAAACAATTTCAAAAAAACCCTTTGCGGCCCATTTTCAATTGAATGTTCATATCTTCAGGGTAAAAAATCCCACACTGTCGTCGAACCGATTAAATGGTCGGCTATCAAGCGTAAAACAGACCGTTTCGGAGGATTGTACATCTATAAGGATGGGATAAGGATGCTGCCTTATGGTGACACCGATTATGATTTTATTGATATAGAAAAGAACAGAACTAAAAGTGCATCTTATTACTTTTTTTCTTACCGCCGAATGCTGGGGGTTGTAAATATAACAAGAGTCGGCAATCCGAAATTAATTGAAAAAGCCGGACGCGAAGGTTTCGTTGAAAATAAAGCGTATAAGCAATTGCATGATATTTTAAAGAATTTTTTTGTTCAATTAGCAGGTGATTTTTTTAGAGAGGCCGAAAAAGGTGGGGCTGGCAGCTATACAGAATATTGGGAGAATAGGCGTCGACAGCAAGAAAGGATTTACAAAGCAAATCTGACGCGAAAAAAAGATAGAACAACTAAAAAGAATAATTTTACGAAGGCGTTAAATCTGTTTTTTGATCGAATGCAAAATGGCGTTTTTATCGCGAAAGTAGATGAATTGTTAAACAAAGCTGAAAGCAGGTTGTATTCATTTGCTTCATTAGAAGATCATGATGAAGCAGCTCAGAAGTTGATTAACGAAGAAGCAGTAACCCGCACGAACCTTGAAAATATTCGAAGTTTATCTCGTTTAAAATCCCCTCGAGGATTTTCTCCAACTAAAGAGCAACGTGAAGATTGGGGAGCATATTTAGATTCTCAGTCAAAACTCGAATTGGAAGTATTTAAACCTGCTGAGGTAAAGATAGTCCAAAGGGTAAACTACTTTCGGGAAAAATTCAGTTTGGAAGTAAACAACCGGAAACGCATTCAGAAAGCTGTCGAATTGGTCTCAAATGATGCGCAGGCACTTGCAAAAGCAAAAAGACAAGATGCACAGAAAGTGGCCTCTGAGATGACTAAAAAAGTGCGTGGTCTAACGCAGGACTTAATTGAAAGGGTAGAAAATTCAATACGAGATGCGCAGACATCACTTACAAACGTTCAAGCCGTAGATGTGACAGATGAGCATATTCAGGAAGAGATATCTCGCCTGGAACAACCAATAATCCGAGAAAGGGATTATGCAACTAAAACATTAGAATCTGTTATTGCTCAAATTGAAGGAATCTTTTGGGAAAGAGATGATGATGGACAGATAATTACAAATCAGCAAATTTCGGACGCTCTTGAGGAAGAAGTAGGAGAATTAAAAGAAAAAGTTGAAGCTGATGCAGAATTGATTCAGTTAGGACTTGCTGTAAATATTGTACATCATGAATTTGCAAATTCAGTTAAGGCACTTAGGGCAGGCTTAAGGACTTTAAAACGTAAAGCTGATATTGATAAACAATTAAAGGCTGCATATAGAAACCTCCAACTCAATTTCGCTCACTTAGATCATTACCTTTCATTGCTCACACCTTTTAGCCGTCGAATATCTCAGGATGCAGAGCTAATCAAAACTGAGGATATTTATATTTTTATGCTGGATGTTTTCAGAGGAAGATTTCAACGACATAGCATTAAATTGAAGCGCACTAAACTGTTTATCGCTACTGAGGTTTTTGCGCATCGTTCTATTTTATATCCTGTCTTTGCAAACCTGGTTGACAACGCTATCCATTGGTTGAAACAAAAAGAGGATGAGGGTGAGAGAATTATTCGACTACATGCTTCCAGAAACGGTGCCTTTTTTGTCTCTAACAACGGGCCCGAGATTCCTATACAAGACAATGAACGAATTTTTGAATTAGGATTTTCCAAAAAACCCAAAGGACGTGGGATGGGGTTAACTATCTCTCGAGATGTCCTAAGCGGGATTAGCTATAAACTACAGATAGTTGAGCCACGTCCAAATATGAATGTAACTTTTGGAATTATTCCGATTACTGGTGAGAACAGCAATGATTGATTCGTTGATGGAACAGTCCACGAGAATTGCAGAACAATACCTTGGTTCTGTATTGTTTGTTGATGACGAAGTTACCTATGCTTCTACCAGCAAAAAGACCCACGTGCTTCATGCAAATAAAATGATGAGGGCATTTGGTGAAAAAAATATCTTAAGTTCATGTTTCAAATATACTGACATCAGCGAAAAAGAAGATGTCGAATTACTTGCGAAGAAAGCTGATGTATGTGTGCTAGATTGGAAACTTGTCATAAATGATCCATCGAATGAACCTTCTTCTGAAGATGATGAGGAAGATGATGTTGAAGGAGCTGATGGTCGCGGACGGTACGCAATTGATATAATCAAATCGTTCATTAGCAGCCGACCAACCACCCCCAAATTGATTTGTATATACTCAGCTGAAGTAGGTGATGACATATCCAATGAGTTAGCAAGATTGAGCGGCGGTAAATATTCAGATCATGTTTGGATTTCGGATGCCGGAGACATAAGAATATCTGTTTATTTCAAACCCGTACTTGCTCAAATGCATGTCGGGGACGACGTTAAGCAGCGGATAGTCGAATATGGAGAATTACCCCCCAAATTAATTTATGAATTTGCTGCGTTACATTGTGGTTTATTACCAAATGCAATGATGAAATCAATTGCCGTGGTAAGGGAAAGCACTAATCTCTTGCTCAAACATTTTAGCAGTAATCTCGACCCGGCATTTGTTTCCCATCGCGCTATGTGTCCAAATCCAGATGATGCTGGTGAATTGCTGAAAACAATTATTTCGGATGCATTTGATGCCATTTTATCCTACGAGAATATCTCTGATGTTGTCGATTATGAGGCAATTGAAAATTGGATAAAAGGGAATGTATGGAGAAACAAAGAAATTACACTCAATAAAAAGAAGATAAAAATTAACCGTAAAAAGCGACTTGAATGGCAAAAGGATGGTTATTCGAAATTCCTAATAAAATCTTATCCAGCACAAATTGATGTAGAGGTTCTTAAGAAGAAAATCTCCAACTATGATCACTCTAAGCTAAAAAAAGATGCCGTGTCTTGTTTCGCAAAAGTGGATTATCGTCGACATGAAGAGTTTGCAATATTAACACACCAAAAGAGTACTTTTAAAGGAACTTTACTATTGCCTATGCTCACACTTGGAACAGTGGTTAAAGACCTGGCGAACAATTTATATTTATTATGTATTCAGCAAAGATGTGAAAGTGTTAGGCTCGAGGAAGAAGAAAATAGGAAATTTTTATTTTTACCGATAGAAAAGACTCAGAAGAATCGTTGTAACTGTCTCCATCGGAACGGCTCAGGTGAAATGACATATTTGTTGGTAAAGAACAGCCCAAGTCACAAAGTAATATCTATTCAATTTCCAGCAACCAACGGGAAGAATTTTGTCCAAGCCGAAATAGACGATACCGATTCGAATACGCTGACTTTTCAATGCAAACAAGGTTCCAAGTACAAATGGATTTTCGACCTGAAGGAGTCGCATGCTCAGAAAATTGTAAACGATTATGCGGCTAACCTCTCAAGAGTTGGGGTTGACGAATCTGAATGGCTTCGTCGCACTTGATATAGGGTAAGAATGACTGAGCCTTAACGCAAAGTAAAATAATGCATCGAAACTGGACAGAGCATGAACTTCTGATTGCAATGAATCTCTATTGCCGTCTGCCCTTCGGTCAGTTTGACCAGTCGAACAAGCATGTTTGCGAAGTAGCTGAGAAAATAGATCGGACACCAGGGGCACTGGCAATGAAGCTCAGTAACCTTGCATCCCTCGACAGCTACCATCAAAGCCGTGGTGTTGTTGGCCTTAGGGGAGCCAGCAATCTGGACAGGAAAGTTTGGGCATCATTCCAAGAAAACTGGTCGAACATGGCAGAAAAAAGCGAAGCAGCCTTTGAGTCTTTGATGACAGATGCTACGATTTCACAAACTAAAACTGAAATTGAAAACTATACACCAGAGGGTCCGTCTGAAACTGAAAGAACCGTTAAGGCACGGCGACTCCAGCAATTCTTCCGCAAAGTGGTCTTGGCAAGCTATGAAAATCGTTGCACTTTAACAGGGATAGCCGTCCCTCAGTTGCTGGTTGCCAGCCATATCATTCCGTGGAGTGAAAACGAAAATCGCCGTGCCGATCCAACCAACGGACTTTGCCTGAATGCGCTTCACGATAAGGCCTTTGATCGCCACCTGATCACATTTGACGAAGATTTCAGGCTGGTGGTTTCCAGCTTTTTGAAGAAGGGCGAAATCCCCGAGTTCCAATCGGCAAATTTTGCAAAGCTTGAAGGTACGACACTCACGCTCCCCCACCGCTTCGCACCTGACCCCTATGCATTGAAAGAACACCGCAACGCCTTTGTTACGTAGAAAGGCATACAAAACTCCTTTGTACTTTGCAAACCGAGCCGAAATTAAAGGGGACAAAGAATACTTCTACGACATTTGGAGGAACGAAAGCAATAATCATTATGACTGACTTTATGACTCCCAAGCAACGCAGCCAAACAATGTCCAAAGTCAGAGGATATAATACTAAACCGGAAAAGCTTATCCGTTCTCGTTTACATAGTCAGGGCTTCCGATTCAGAATTAATAGTCCAAATCTTCCGGGGAAGCCGGATATTGTGTTAAAAAAATATAATGCCATTATTTTTGTTCACGGTTGTTTCTGGCATAATCATAAAGGATGTAAAAAGTCCAAACTACCCGACACGCGAAATGAATTCTGGAAAAATAAAATCGCGGGGACAGTAATGCGGGATCAAAGAAATATATCTGATCTCATTAAACAAGGATGGCGAATAGCGGTAGTCTGGGAATGTGGGACCAAAAAAAAGGATGATTTGGAAAACATCATAAAAAAACTTTCGAAATGGATAATTGAAGGGCAATCAAAGCGAATTGAACTTTCCGGTCGGAAAAAATTATAAAAAGATTTGGGGAAATATCATGCCTAAAACCGGGGCAGTTCGGAATCTCTTGCTATTGATGTAAGAGTCCTTGTTTATTTTAACTATTACACCATTTATTCGGTCCTGCTCATCATTGCCGTTTTACGGCTATAAACAACCAAATCCTTATCAAGCGTATGAAAATATTAAAGAGTTTTCTGCTTAGTGAAATAAACCGAATAATCGAGCCTACTTTGGAAATTCGCCGCTACGAGTTAGAGAATACTCACGTAATAGGGTCGAAACCAGGTGTGCCTCCGACCCTTGATGAACTAGAAGATTTCCTATTACATTGTCCATTTACAGATGTCAGCATTAGGGATTTTCTATTAGGTTCAGCGCCAGAGAATTCAGAGATTGAATTGTCAAAATCCGGACTCGATACTTTCTACGAAGATGTGCAAACTTGGTCTGAGAACTTTCATTGGTTGGGAGCAGATGATGCGTTCATCGTAGCCCAAAAAATAATATTAGAGTCGCATAGTGAATATTCTTTCCAAGAACTTCAATATGCGCCAGTTGTTGATAAACTTGCTCTTTATTCACCTTCAATAACTGTGCTACAGCGCTTATTTAGACAGCAAGCACAGTTGGATAATATTTTACTTGGCGTCAACTTGAGGAACTTATAGCTGAATTGTTGGATGATGAGGGGTACGAAGTAAAGCTTGGACGGGGTACAAAAGACGGTGGCGCAGATATCGTTGCCTTTAAGAATTTACCTGGAATGGGGCCAATTAAAACCGTTTGGCAAGCTAAACATCATCCGAGTGGTAACAAGGTCGGTATCAGTCTGATTCGTGAATTAGCAGATGTAAGAAACGAACTCGGTGCATCAAAAGCTATTATGGTCACCACTAGTTATTTAACATCTGGCGCATTAGATAGAGTTGAGCGCGATAAATATACCTTAGGCAAAATTGAACGCGACGAGCTAGAAAATTGGATTTCCCATCGACTTGAAGGAAGGCCATATCTACCCTAAGGGAAAGAATTGTGTTAAAAAGGCTTGAATTGAAAATGATAGATTTTTTATGTTTAAATTCAGAATGTTGACATAATCAGAAAGTGGATCAGACGACACCGAGACACTTATAAATAATAGGGTTGGTAACGAAAAACAAGGGGGTCAGGTCTTCATTCTTCACAGTTTTTCGGCACTATGTGAAGAATGAAGACTTGACCCTACAGCTGTTGTTGACCCTACAGCTGTTGCTGAATAATTACAAATTGAGAATCTAAGCACTAATAGACAAATTGTGGGGTTGCTGATTAACGAAAAAGTCTTTGGCAATAAACAATTTATTGTCTGCATGGCGGGGATTATATTGCAGACTCAATTATCTTTTTCAACCGCCTTCATACTTTTCTTGACAAGAAGCGCCTTCTCATCCTACACAACATATTATGGCTATTTCTTGGGAGAATAATTATTTAAACTTTGGGGATTCTTCGATACTTTCTTTAGTAAAAAGCAAGTTTCTATCCCTATAACCGGAGGGCGATACTATGAGAATAACAACATTTGGATTTGTAATCGCAATTTTGATCAGTGCTTTTATGTTAAACGGGTGCGCTTCAATGACAGAACTGAATAACCTTATTGTGCAAAATGATGCTAAAAGCTATGACCAGCTGGTTGCCGAACTTGAACAATACCAAAATTACTGTCTGGACTATGATGGTATTGGCCGATGTTTTAACTCTATTACAAGTATTAAAAAAATAGGTATCCCGGGTTATATGGTTAACGAAAGGCACTTTTTCCCATTTAATAAAAAACCCAAGTTATTGAACCTTCTGGGTACTCTGGCAATTAGATACGATGATCATGAAACAGGCATAGACGGTTTGGATGGTCTTGTGTTCAACAAAAGAGAAACGGCTAAGGAGTTGTATATAATTTTAAGTAGCATTTATAATAAATCTGCAAATAAATAAATTTTATAGTTTTCTTATTTTATCAGAGCATTTTTAAAACGAACTATAATTTTTACGCACAATTTTACAGATTTTAACAAAAGCTCCATGAAGGATTATTTCTACTGAACTTTCTATTAATCCTTCCATGGACTTTGGCGCCTTTTAATTATTAACATCAAGGAAAATGAAATGATAAAACGATTTTTTTTTGTTCTACTTCCATCACTTTTTCTTGCTGTTTTTCTTATTTCCTGTCCTGGATCACACTTAGAAATTTCATCCAGAACCCAGGATGAATTAAAACATGTATCTGATGAGACGCTATGCAGTACATATCAAGTGGCCAGAAGTTATTATAACAGTGATACTACCAACCTTGAAAATGAGATAATAAATAGGTTAGAAAGTAAAACATTCCTTTTTGCTGATGAGTGTCAGGATCTATATCCTGCCAGGCTCATCAAAATTTATTCAAAAGATTTGGATAATCAGAAGATTCATAAAGCGCTGTCCCGTTTTGAAAGCCAGCTTGATCTACACAGAAAAAACATTGACCCTATCCGTGAAGCAAATGCTCTAACTTCTATTGGATTAATTCACTACCGCATCGGGAACTATGAACAGGCGTTACAGTTTTTTACCAAGGCTCTTGAAATAGATAGCTCTCAATCCAATTTATCAACATTTAGAGGAGGTCTGTATACTGCAAGTAGAAAAAAAACTCGCAATTTCACCAATATTGGAATGGTTTACAACAGTCTTGGTCAACACGAAAAAGCCCTTGCTCAATTTGAAAAAGCCCTTGCAATGGATGAGGATAAAATCTTCGATTTTGGTAAAAGAGGAGAAGCGATAAATTTGTACAATATCGGCATGACCCATTTCTATCAGGGCAATTATGATAAAGGTCTTTTATATTTTGAAAAATCAATTTTCAGATTTTTTGAAATGAAATCGCCGGATGGTGAATCTGACTGCCTTTTTAATATGGGGCGAGCTTATATGGGCGCAAGACAATATAAAAAAGCCCTTGAACATTTTTATGAAGCATTAAAAACGGATGAGTATTTGTTTACCGATAGTCGGAAGGCAAGAGATTTGCTCCATATCGGCCTTGTATTTAACGAAACCAAAAATTTCAACATGGCTGCTGATTTTATAAAACAGTCCTTGCAGGTATATTTAAAGCTCAATGAACTGGATTCTCTCTGGTATTCACAAAGTTCACTGGCAGAAGTAATGGCAAATCTGGGGAAATTTCAGGACGCTGTTAAATTATATAATCAGGCTTTGGATACAATAGAGACCCTGCGATCCGGAATCATCGAAAAAGACTCAAAAACAGCATTTATGCAGGACAAATTTCATATCTATGACGAATTTATTTCTTTCCTTGCAAAGTTGGATAAAAGATTTCCTAAAAAAGGCTATGCTCAAAAAGCATTTGAAATTTTTGAACAAAAGCAGGGACGTCTTTTTCTTGAAGAAATGGCTAAAAGTGGTGCCAGATATTTTGCAAATGTTCCGAAAGAAATAATTAACGAAGAATATATGCTGGAAAAAAAAATAAGAGACCTGAACAGAGCGATATCGGTTAATCGTGCAAATGATACAAAGAAAGAAAATATGCCTTTGGTTTTATCTCTGGAAAAGAAATTGAATAATACCAGAAATGAAATTAGGATATTTAATGATAAAATTAGAGAACGATACCCGAATTATTTTAATCTTAAAAATCCACAACCTGTATCGCTTAACCTGCTTCAAACAAATGTTATCAATGATGAAGAGACTATACTGGTATACTTTGTAACTGATTCGAAAACTTTTTTATGGACCATTGACAGTTCGAATTTTTCCATGCATACACTTAATATTGGAAGAGACGAACTCTACCGCAGGGTCATGAGCCATCGTAATGCTATTCTCAAACTGGCGGATAATAGTATGCGCGGTATAAAAATTACCGCTGGAGATAATGCAGAAAGAAAACTACATGAGAATCTTACGTCTATCTTGGTTCCAAAATCTGTAAGAGACTCTATTTTTCAGTCTAAAGCATTATACATCGTTCCGACTGATTCCCTTTACTTTCTTCCTTTTGAAAGTCTTGCCAGTGTTTCGGGGAATTCACGTAATAAATATCTGATAGAGGATTATTCAATTTCTTACCTGACATCTGCCTCACTATTAAATATTATCAGGCAGCACAGTAAAAATGAGAGCATGACCAGCCAATATCCATTACTGGCATTTGCTAATCCTCAATACACCGAAAATCAACTAACCAGTGATGATATCACCTTAAGAGGAATGCAAAACCAGAGATACCGGGCTGTTCTGGGAGGGCAGTTTGCACCGCTTCCTGAAACTGAAGATGAAGTTCGTGAAATCAAAAAAATTCTTAATGCCTCGGATAAAAGTCATCCCCTCTGGCTCAAAGACGATGCATCGGTAAGCAATATTTTAAAAATGAATGAGGCAAATACACTTGACGACTATCAATATCTTGTGTTTGCCTGTCATGGAATATTACCCGGAGAAGTTGACAGTATAATGCAGCCAGCATTGGTTCTTTCGAACCCTGATCCCTATTCACAAAAAGAAGGTTATCTTAAGATGGCTGATGTTTTCAGCCTTAAGTTAAATGCAAATCTGGTAGCACTTTCTGCGTGTAATACCGGAAACGGGAAATATGTAAAAGGTGAAGGTGTGATGGGGATGACAAGGGCCTTTATGTACGCAGGCACTCCAACTGTCACGGTAACCATGTGGTCGGTTGAATCCATATCTGCCAAAACGCTTAACGTAGGACTTTTTGAAAATATGCGGAAAGGAAATTCACATGCGGAATCTCTAAGGCAGATAAAAATCCATATGATCCGAGGCAATGAAGGGAAAAAATGGAAACATCCATTTTACTGGGCTCCGGTTGTTCTCTTCGGTGATGGCGGGATAAATTAGTTGCAAATCAAGGATGTAATACGGGACATCCTATAATATTTCTGTCAAGCATAAAGTGTAAATATTTAATAAACGTGTTATTTCAATTAGATATAAGAGTGGCTGATTTCCGGACGCAATTCTCCTTATAGTTTATTAAACAATTTTCGGCGAATCTCCCACTAATTACGAACCATACCTCTGATCGTTACGTTTATCCGGTATGCCCATTTATTTAGGGCTGCCCATCATCCCTTATCCAGAGTTTTTAAGTTCAGTGAGAGGCCCAGGATTGTCCCTCCAGAAGTCGTATTCCCCAACGCCCCTGCACGGGCTCTCTCGCCGAAATAGTAAAACTTCTTATTCTACGTTCAAATATGTGGGATCAAATGGTTCTCTTTTCTTCATCAACGTCCAGGCGATTACCAGCATTTTTGCTGCCAGTTTAACACACATTTTCGTTTTAATCCCGCGCTCACGTTCTCTTCCTCTAAGAAGCTTGGTAAAGTAAGTTCTGAACAGATCGACTCTTGCAGATGCTACCTTAGCTGCCTGATACAAGGCATAGCGAAGCTCACCGTTGCCTTTTTTAGATATTACCGGAATTGCTTTGTCGCTTGTTTTTCCGCTCCGGTTTGCACATAAATCATATCCGGCCATCTTGATAAGCTGTTTTCGGTTTTCAAATCGAAAAGGATCTCCAATGGACGCCAACACCCTGGCCGATATGTGAGTGGGGTCAAACCTTGATTATTGATTAAAATTGTGAGCGGTGTCGCGTTTTTAATAGTGAATTAAAACCATTTTTAGTTTAATATCAGTTGGTTAATGTCTCAAAAAACCTTGATTTGTGGTTATATGCAACATGATTATTATAGGATTTCTCAGTCCCATAGATGAATCTGCCCGTTCACTGAAGTGGCGAATTAAAAGCTTATACTTGTCCGCCTATGGAGGATTCTTCTTGTGTAAGAAACTCTGGTACCGTTTTTTCGATTTTTGGATATGGCATACCGGTGGCGATATTTTCAGGTATGATCCGGTTAAGCGTCAAAAAATGGTAAAATTGCCTTAGGGCCCAGATCCGGGATTTTGTGACATGAATTGAGGGGGCATTGTAGTGGGCTGTAAAATCGATTAAATGCCGATAGCGAACCCTTTTAACAGACCGAATTCTTTGTATTTTTAGAAAGTTTGCTAATTCGTTAAGTCTGATGGTTAAAGCCTGAATGGAACGCGCCGAAAAATCGGCCAACTCAAAGTATGCAAGAAACCGGCTGCAATACCGATAGAGCATGATGCCACCTCCTTGTCGCGCCATAGCTTTTCAGCGAAGGCGGACCGTTGATCATGCTCCATCATTAAACACCCATTAATAAAAGGCAAACTGCGCTAACCTAGGGGTTTGTTGGTTATGTGGAGATAACACTTGTGCATTTATCATTATTGATATATCTTATTATAAATCAAACAATTAAGGAATATCATCGTGGCAACGATAACCGTGGAAATTGAAGACTCCAAAGCCATTATTCTTAGAGAAAAAGCTCGAAAATTTGGTCTTTTGCCTGATCAATTCGTAACGGCATCTATTGAGGATCTCATTTCACAGCCTGATCCAGATTTCGAAATAGCAATGCGCAAAGTACTGTCAAAGAATAAAGAGCTTTACAAACGACTATCCTAATGCGCTACCTTTCCTTATCAGAAGTTCTTGAACTCCATGAAAGGATAATCTCATCTTGAGGTGGCTCACATGGCGTTCGCGATATCAAAGCACTTAAATCTTCTGTCAATCAACCTCGTCTTACCTTCGATCAAAAGGACCTCTATCCTGGTATTGTTTCAAAAGCCGCCGCCCTTTGTTTCTTTTTGATAATGAATCATGCATTTATTGATGGGAACAAAAGAGTTGGTCATGCAGCCATGGAAACTATTTTGGTCCTCAATGGATATGAAATTGTTGCAGAGGTCGATTACCAAGAACAAATCATTCTTGAACTTGCGGCCGGTGAAATCACACGTGAAAATTTTACAGAATGGCTGAATAAACACATTGTCCACATAATCGGGTAGCTGAGGGTTTTTCTCCCTCAGCCCCCACAGCACGCAGCATGCGGGTCCGCACTGCGCGCTTCACTTAAACTACCGAGCCGTAGCTGGGCAATGGATCCGCCTGAGGCGGATAAATGTTTACCCACAGTTCTTTGACAGATAGCAGACCTTGATCCTTAAGCCATTGATTCGTCATGCCGGTTTGTGTGGCTAATGTTCGGGCGCATTTCCACGGGCCTTTATGGGAAAAACTCATGGGGATGGCCACATTCGGATGGGTTCCCATTTTCAGAAGATTACGAATCCGGTGAAATTGGTCGCGGTAGGAATGCAGGTTGCCCCGCGCAGACCCCGGCGTGCGCTACTAACGCACCGGGCTCCTGCCTCAGGTAATGCCGCCAAAGCGCTTTAAGGGATAAGGGTGGCATACACGTGCCGTAGGAATCCACTTGGCAATGAGACGCTGCATTCGTTGCCAGGTCAGCCGGTGGTTATGACTACGACGGCGTAGCGATCTTAGCCACATTCGGCATACTTCCTTCCGGAATATACTGATCGAAGCCTTGTGAACGGTGTCGCGTCTTGTATAGTGAATTAAAACAATTTTTAGTTTAATATCAGTTATTTAATTTCTCAACAAAACCTTGATTTGTGGTTATATGCAACATGATTATGATAAGACTTCTCAGTTCCATAGATGAATCTGCCCGTTCACTTAAGTGGCGAATTAGAAGCTTATACTTGTCCGCCTATGGAGGATTCCTCTTGTGAGAGAAACTGTGGCACTGTTTTCTCGATTTTTGGATAGGGTATACCGGTGGCGATATTTTCAGGTATGATCCGGTGAAGCGTTACAAAATGGTAAAATTGCCTTAGGGTCCGGACCCGGGATTTTGTGACATGAATTGAGGGGGCATTGTAGTTGGATGCAAAATCGATGAGATGCCGATAGCGAACCCTTTTAATAGACCGAATTCTTTGTATTTTTAGAAAGTTTGCTAATTCGTTGAGCCTGATGCTTAAAGCCTGAATGGAACGCGCCGAGAAATCGGCCAACTCACAGTATGCAAGAAACTGGCTGCAATACCCATGGAGCATGATGCTACCTCCTTGTCGCGCCATAGCTTTACAGCGAAGGCGGACCGTTAATCATGCTCCATCATTAAACACCCATTAATAAAAGGCAAACTGCGCTAACTGCGGGGTTTGTTGGGCACCAATAATTTTCATTCCTGTTGATTCGACATCAAAATTAAACTTGAATTGTATATGGCAATAATATACAATGGTGTATTATGACAAATGATTTAGAGCAATTTACCGGATTTCAATGGGATGAGGGTAACATAGATAAGAATTTGCTCAAACACCAGGTCCAAAACTGGGAATGTGAACAAATTTTCTTTAATGAGCCGTTGATTATTTTAGATGATCCAAAACATTCACTTTCGGAAAAAAGATGGGCAGCATTCGGCCAGACCGATGCAGGCCGGCTTCTTACTATCATTTTTACAAAACGAGAAAAATTACTTAGGGTTATATCTGCAAGAGATATGAACCGGAAGGAAAAGAAGTTTTATGAAAAAAGCGGATAAACGAATTCCGAAGTTCAAAAACGAAGATGAAGAGCGGGAGTTTTGGGCTATTCATTCTCCCCTTGATTATTTTGATTCAAAAAAGTTAAAGAGAGCTTCATTTCCAAAACTGAAACCGTCCCTCAAATCAATCTCGATTCGCTTGCCAGAGGATATGTTAGCAGAACTCAAAATACTCGCAAACAAAAAAGATGTTCCTTATCAGAGTTTGGCAAAAATCTACCTGGCAAGGCAAATAGCCTTAGAACGAGGTTTTTTAAATAGCTCTCAATAAGAAATAGCTGATTGTTAAGCCATGCCCAACATTGCGCTTGCAGTCGGACTCGGCAAAGCCTCGCCGTTGAA
>Ga0208279_1000968_pt1 | contig 17919 bp, 14 predicted proteins | sample AntAceMetag02UKM_FD_184766 | JGI IMG/M metagenome (GOLD analysis project Ga0208279, IMG submission 184766) | Saline lake microbial communities from Ace Lake, Antarctica - Antarctic Ace Lake Metagenome 02UKM (SPAdes) (version 2) | ecosystem: Environmental > Aquatic > Non-marine Saline and... | reverse complement strand
GGCAAAACCTGACATAGAAACGAAGGTAGCTTATAAAATAAAAGGTAATTATCCGAAGCTATGAAGAAAAGAAAAATACATCAAAAACGATTTCCTGCTTGGCAGTTTTCGCCGGAATCCGCATCGTTAGTTAAGTTGTATAAAAAATATCGAAATATGTAAAATAAGCTCAATAACTTCATTCAAAATCAATTAAAAGTACCCCAAATCTACCCCAGTGATAAAATTCTAAATTTATCAATCGAGATTAAATCATTTCAAAAAAATTATGCCAGCAACGGAAAATAAATTCTAAAATGAATATTGTGTATATAATGTACCCCCAGAAGTGTAATTACAATAAGGCAGAAATCCCAATATAATTGTAAAAGTAGCGTAATTACAGCACTCTGCACATTATACCAAGCGTAATGATAGTCCTGTCAAATCGTCCATCCAATGTAATGAAAACCATAGGAAAACTGTACGTTATTAGGGGGAATAAAGAGCTTTATTCCGGCATCGAAACAGCCAGTCCCCAAGAAAACAGACCATTTACACGACCCTCTATCCAATCCGTTTATCGATTTCCGTATGTACGGAAATTATAAAATATCGCATACGCAGAATTCTGCGGAAGCGATTTTGAATGCCACCCGTCTTTTTATCAAAAGCCGTAGCCGTCCAAATCTGTGAGACTGTCCAATGATCGTCCGTTTTAACTGGCTGATTTTATAGTGTCTGGACGATGTGGACGATATGGACGATGATTTACAAGCATATTTCTTTACCCTCTATCCCAACCGGCCGGAGAAAGTTTAGGGTAGGACGTGAATAACGCTGGTGTAGAATTTTGCACAAGCGGTTTTCAGGAATGTTAGAAAGCAGGGGTAGACCGTCATTAGCATCGTCATTTTTAACTTACTGGGAATTAAACAGATTCTGACAATGACGACGATGACGATGATTTTAATAAAATGGATTCCAAACGTTTGGAATCTGTATTTTCGACCGTCGTCTTTCTTGTAATCTTCAAAATGGGGCCGCCCGGTGCGGACCCGCATGCCGGGTGATGTGGGGGCTGGGGGTTAAAATCCCCCAGCTATCCGATTAGTTGAATTTCTTTATTATTTGAGAAGATACTTTGGGGTTTTGGCCTGGCTTTTCTTCAATGAATACTTCTAACGAACCATTCTGTAATTTCCCAACTGCAAGTGTTGAAACCGTATTTTGATATTTTACCGATCTCGTCTCAGCTTCAGTTTCCTCAACATTTGCTTTTATTCCAAAACCAATTCTAAATGGTTCTACCCAATCTCCATTTTCCTTTTGAACCTGGCATTCAAATGGTGGTTCATATTTGATCCAGAAATCCTTTTTATCATTAGTAGCATGATCGAGCAGAACAGTCCCTACTTCCTGAAGGCTCGTTATATATTGCCTCAATTGCAAAATTGTGAAGAAAGTTTTATTATCCTTTACTCTGAACAGATAATTATAAGGACCTTCGAGTCTGATCTTGTTGCCATCGGTGTCAAATACATCAATAAAGAAGGAAAACGATGAATGAACAACCTTTATGAAACCTTCTTTGAAAATCTTTGAGAATGCCGCCCATTCAACATCTATATTATCGTTTTGGGAAATTGTTTCTATTCCAAGTTTTTCTCCTGTAATCATGGCAGGTTTAAAAAAACCACTTGCTGACCATAAAACAAGCTTTGATGTAGGTAAGAAATCATGCTTTTTAGCCATTGCTTCTACCCAAGTTGAACTGGCGGGTCTTTTAGTGTCAGTACACTCTATTGAAACAATTATTTTATGTGTTCCTAGTTTATATTTCAAAACAATATCGACCTCTCTATCTTCACCGGTGAGCCTATGACAAAGCATTTCTGATTCTTTGACTTCCCAATTTTCATCAAGCCTATCATGCAGCAGCTTGACTAATCGTTGGAAAATATTTGTTCTCTTTGGCATTTTTATTACCCTATGATAGCGATTATACAGTTCTGTTTATCATGTAAATTGTAATGGTATACAGAAGTATTGTAAAATGTGATGCCTTCAAATTTCAGATACCTTAACCATCTGCTACACGACCACAATAAAGTTTACACATCTTGATCTTTTCTGACATTTTTTCAACATGATTTAAAAAAGCCTTTAAGTTATGTTCATTATTTGACTTTGGTTTCTTTTAAAAATAGAAATTCTTTTCCGTCAATCAATCGAATATTAGACCTTCTTGATTCCTTTCTTGCACCAGCCGTAAAATCGCTCGTAGTTATTATCATACCTCTAGTTCCTTTATCGCAATTGTCAAGTGTTCCAATTAATTCTCGAACAATATTAGGACCAACCTTGTTTTTAAGGGAATAGCATTTACATTGAATAATCCATATCACTTCATCAAAATCTTTACCTTTTTTTGCGATTAGATCAATGCCATTATCAGCCCTGCTAGATGCTGAAACATGTTCGACATTGAATCCTTGCGATTTCATAAAATCATAAACATCACGTTCAAATCTAAACCATTTATTAGGATAATGTTTGGCATCTGTATCCATAACAGTATAAAGTGATTTTAATGCAGACTTGCTTCTGTAGATTACCTCCTTCTTTTTACCACCTCGCTCATGTTCCCGAACATAAGTATAGCCTATCGGAACATTTTCTCCACGTTTTCTTGCTAAAGCAATCTGATAAGGTGAAGCATGTTCCGACCGTCTTAAATGTGCTCTTACGAAATGAACACGTCTTTCCTTATATCGTAAAGTAGTCTCAAGTTTATCAATATTAGGATTATATGTATACTTAACTCGCGGAAGATAAACTATCAACGGGTCATCGTTTTGCTTTCTATAATTTGTTTCCTTCTTATATCTTATCTCGCGTGTTTGAAAAGCAGAGATTCTTTCCTCTATCACCCAAAAATCACGAATAAGGGCAGCTAAAAGCAACTTGATCCCCACTATTATTCTATCAATTTTTTCATTGCCTATCGCATCAATTGATTCCTTGAAAATATCACTCTTTATTGGGAAATTAATTATTTTTAAACTTGGATTTATATTGCCAATATAAAAATGATTTTTATGTGTTCTAAATACGCAATATATTAAATTGTCAATTTCGGACAATTCTACACGCGAAAATGGTCCAAAATTTAGTTCAAATAGTGCTTTATTCGGAATAGTCCACCTTCGATAGGTTATTGCTTCTTGTAGGAGATCATCAGCAGAATTACGTAATACTTCAATGTCCCCTTTTATATCAAATTTCATCAAACCATTAACAATATCTTTTTTTATAATTGGAACATCATATTTAAAAATTAGGTGATTAGAGTTTAGAAATGGTGCATCATATTGTAAATTTACCCAATAATCTTTTGGACTAAATGAACTGTCAAATTGCAAAGGATTGATTTCTAATTTGTTGAATTTAGAATTGATAGTATCTAACGATACAAGAAATCTGCCGCAACCTGTTAATGAAGGGTGAATTCGATATATGTCTATAAGACAATTTAATATTTTATGGTAGGACTCGTAATCAGAATATTCTACTGTTTTCCAGGTAAGATTACAAAAATTACAAAAATGTTCTATTGGGTCAGTTTCAATATATTTGTAGAAACACTCAATAAGCTTACCTTGATTTTCTTTATAATCATTTAGAAATGAAATTAAAATGTTAGCGTAGGGAACCAAATTTTCATCTAATTGGATAGACTCTAAATTCAATGGTAGGTCTTTCTCCAGAAGGTTTTCAAACTGAATGTTTTTCCTGAGAAATAAAAGATACCAGCCAATTGAAAGTTCATCATGCGGTGTCAACGGTAAATTTTGGCGTTGTGCATCATTGGTCAATGTGTAAAGCGCTTCATAAAAATGAACATTTCTATTATTATATGGAGTTTTGTGCTTTTCAGTCTTATTAAGAATGTTGTTCCTAAATATATCGCTTGTTGTTATATTATAGGCTGAAACAGCCTTGCCATGATAAAAGAATACTACATAAAAATTATTTTGTTTGAGTATCTCATACCCAGGATCATCCTTCAAAATATGCACCAGAGCTATATTTTTCTCAGAGTTTTCAGATGCTAATAAATTGATGCTTATACCAAACGAGCCCAATACAGGCACAAAGTTTATATTGGAAAGCTTAAATCTGTTTTTCGGAATCTTGAATGCTATAAGTTGGGGAGACCCAATGCAAGTTGAACCTAGTAGAGAGTGAGTTCCCCTAAGTTTATTTTTAGCATGAAGAACCTGTTCCTTGTCGAGTTCTTTAATATCGATTGGTGTAATACTCATTTTAGATTAAAGCGCATATTTTAAATTCAGTGATAGAATGCATGATTGATTGCCTTTATCAATATTAGCTTTCACCCCATAAATCAAGTTCAGGTTATCAATATTTGAAAAATAACCAGGTTAAATACCATCTATGCTTCTGACCGGCAATGACCAAATATAGGTTGACCATCCTGAAAGTGTATCTCATGAGATACAAGACAAAATTTCCGTACGTACGGAAATTTTTATCAGGAGCGTAAAGTTTGCTAATATCTTTGACACAAGAACGTTAGGACTATTTGTTAAGATAGAAAATATCGCTTACGCAGAATTCTTCGGAAGCGATTCAGAATATACCATCCCTGTTTTTTATCAAAAGCCGTGATCGTCCAAACCTGTGAAACCGTCCAATGATCGTCCGTTTTAACTTACTGATATCATGACATCTGGACGATGTGGACGATATGGACGATGATTTACAAGCATATTTCTTTACCCTCTATTCCAGACAGCCGGAGAAAATTCAGGGTAGGACGTGAATATCGCTGGTGTAGAATTCTGCACAAGCGATTTTCAGGAATGTCAGAAAGCAGGGGTAGACCGTCATTAGGATCGTCATTTTCAACTTGTTGTTTTAACGGAACAATAACGATATGACGACGATGACGATGATTTTTTCATAAAAGGGATTCCAAACGTTTGGAAACCGTATCTCCGCCCGCCGTCTTTCTTGTAATCTTCAAAATGGGGTAAGTTGGTTCGTGGGAACTTTATCGTTCAAACATTGCTTTAATCATTCAATTACCGTTCAGGATTTAAGGAGATATCGGTTTGATATCTTACAAAAACAGCGAGATGCTATAAATTGCAGGTATCAGTAACGTGCCCTTAACAAGCCAGGCAGCGTTTTATCGCATAGTCTTAGTTAAAGGGTTGGTTCGGATTACCATACTCGATATGGTATTTCAGATAGAACCACATTACATGATGAAATTTCGTACTTCATTACAAGCTTTTCAACAGATTTCTTTGATAACTCCTGATTGGGAGTAGGACCAATTACAATTTCTTTTATCGGCAAAGGCTCATCTGCTGCTAAGGACAATTCAAATTCCACATAGGGTATAACCATCGAAGTACCTTCACGAAAAAATATTTCCTTCTTCTTAGGATTACGTAGGCCGTAAATAAGACGCCACTCCTCTTCCTCGAAAAATTTCGGATGCTTAAAATAATGGGCAATTAGTAGTAGTTGTAATCCATAATTTAGTCGGGTTTTCCCTACTTCGCCCAAAAAAGAATCAATATCAAAACTACCTTCAGACCTGTGTTCTAAGGATAGTTTTTGGTCAAGAGAGTCACAAGTAATCTTAGCGCTTTTCTTAATAATTTCTTTTTGTTGCTCTATATCGTAATTACAAGGGAGGAGTATGAAATCCTGGGTTTTAGCTAAGTTTATGAGCTTTTTAGTTTCAAAGCCAATATTAAATCCTCCCATATTAGGGCAATACCCTCTCCATTGGCTAAGTTGATCATTTTTCGCAGTTAGTGAAGTTACATAAACACTTGGACCATGAGAAAATAAATTAGATGCTGTACTATGTAAATCTTGCTGGGCTAGACTATTGCCATCTTTAAGAAAATCCATTGCCAACTCAAGGGTATGGTTGAATTCTTTAGAATCATTCAAAAACAAAATGTTCGTTGCCCATATTTTTCGATTTTTCAAAATACCCAATAAACCATTCTGTGTTGTATAGTGGTAAAGAATTTCTTGAGGTTGAGACATTTGTATATCCTATTTATATCCGAATGAGAAGCTCAGGCGCGCGGCTTTGACGCGTCGCCTGGAGCGTCTGGTTCGGTGCCATCTATTTGCTTCTCCCGTAATAGTGCCCAGTTGCTCAGGTATCTTCAACAGTAAGATACATGAACAGGATCAAGGCGACGTTTCTGTATGCTGGAATGAGTGTTCCATCCATCGGCCCTCCGACAATCATGCCGCCTCCGTACCCCGGTAATTTTGTTCCGTTGAACGGCCCCCCGACGACCATGCCACCATCAGAGCCAGGTAAACTGGTTCCGTTGAGCGGCCCTCCGACAATCATGCCGCCTCCGTACCCCGGTAATTTTGTTCCGTTGAACGGCCCCCCGATGACCATGCCACCATCAGAGCCAGGTAAACTGGTTCCGTTGAGCGGCCCTCCGACAATCATGCCAGCCGCGCTCGACGATGCTGTAGCCAGCATGATCATGAATATAAAGTAGCCCCCATGTAACGCACGCCGGATGCGTATTGCGAGTCGTACATTTCTCATCGTGATTCTCCATTTGTGTGTATTGGTTCTCCTTGTCACCGAACATATTTATTGTATTGGTTTCTCGCGAAGTAATGAAAATCGAAGATAGCGAGAAAACGCAATAACCGTGCACAATAAAAAATTTATTTCGTCTTAAGTAGTATTAATCTTGTCATATATACCAAAATTATCAACGATATTATTGTGTTTCACATCTTGAAAAAAGGCTCATCGCTGTTTCGTGTGGGTAAAAACGGTCATTGAGAATGAGCCGTGTCTTGCATCCAGCTTCTTGAGCCAGAGTGGCAGTCGCGCTTCTATCGCCGTCGCTATTTCAAATACAGTGTGAAAAATCAGAGCTGTCAAGGCTGTGAGCGAAGCGAGCACCCGCAGGGCCTGGCCTTGATAGGGCTGTTTTTTCACGCTACCCTTTTTATAAGAAAGGCGAAAAGAAAGAAAATTTACCCACACGATATAGCGAATAGCCTGAAAAAATATTGAAAAAATAGCCAAGCGGCTTTTGATGCCCATATGGCATGTTATACCGCTGCGGCATAACAACCTCATTTGAGGGGAGGAAATGTCATAAATGATTCTGGAAAGAAGATGATGATGTATACTCTTAGCTGAAGAGAGGTTGGCATTTTTCCCTCAAACCTCAAAATATCTTCATGTGGTGAATTGAGATTATCTTACAAAAAACGGTCTTGTAAAATCCTGTGCTTTCTTGCCGTACATGAAAATTTGCATGATGTCAATATGCTAAGATATGATTAAGTGATCGCAACATTATCAGACAATAATCTTGATGTCAAATTTATCCCCAGTGTAATAAATTTGGTCAGCGCTGTCCAAAATCAGATTTACCATCCTGAAAGTGTATCTCATGAGATACAAGATAAGGTTTCCGTAAGTATGGAAATTTTTGTCGAGGCGTAAAGTTTGATAATGTCTTTGGCACGAAAGCACGGCAGAACTATTATCCGTGAGTGAGATACTTTCCCCGATAAACAACTCATCTGTCATATCAATCATTCAGCATAATCCACACCATCACCAGGCAGAGAACAACCCGCGTGTTTCTTTAAAGGGGAAATGATAGGGTAAAATAGCATATATTTCTTGTGATATAAGACTGTTGCAACTGATTTCCCCTATATGACCTGTCAACTGCGAACTGGATCTTCACTTGGATTTGATACTGTCCATACGTTTAGACAGCGTTGTTGAAGTAGTCAAGATTATTATTTATAATAATAGAAGGGTTCCGTAAACAGAGATTTTTCAACAATAAGCGAGAACGCTTTTGATATTAGGACTATTTCAAATTACAAATATTGTCCTTTAGCAGAAATAACGGTGTATTCCAGCATCGGAACATTGGTGTGGTGAGAGAGATGGTATGACTATTGCTATCTATTTATACTACAAAATATCGCTGGTGCAAAATTCTGCACTAGCGATTTTACAGCCCTCAACAATGGGTTCAAATAGTTCCGGGGAACTTTTTGAACTATTCTATCGTAACGCTATCGCCAAGGCTGATGTCAGAAGGATTCACTTGGGCATTGGTCTTATTTTGATCTTGGGCCTTCTTCACGCCGTTAATGATTTGTGTGAGCGACTGCGTGATGAATTCGTGAAGTTCCATCGTCATCTCCTTTCAGCGCGGTGTTGGCCGCGAATTGTCAATGCCGAACACCATCCGCCATCTTCACTACGAAAAACTCCAGTTCCTTGAACAGGAATAGTCCGAAGGTTTCTGAGTCTTCACGCATGCTGTCCTTTATCAAATAAATCTTGAGATTCTTCGGATTCTTCGTGTCAATAACTGCGCCCTTGTTTAAGTCGCAGACCGCGCCCATGTCAGTCAGCAATTGAAGGCTGTATTGGCGATCACGAATCGAAGGAACTTTCTGTTTGCGAAGTAGGTTGTTCGTCATAGCAACCAACACGCACACAAAGTCTGAAAACGCGTCAGTAGATGAAACTTCAACCCGTTGTTCAAGCAACCAGAGCAAATTATCCATACACGCAAGGGTACGTATTGCATCTGGCCAGTTCACCGCTTCTCCACATTTTTCGCATTCTTCTGCACCACTGAACAAAACTCTATTCCCGCAGCCTGAGCACTCGCGAACCATACTGAGACTACGGTGGTTCTTGTGTTCATTTTGTCGCAGCATGGAAAACACTTGTTCAACCACTTGCTTGTGTTTTGGAACGCTTAAGTAGGCTTTTCCATCGCTTAATAGATTTGGCACCACGTCATCTGCGGTTCTTCCGTTTGCCATTTTCCGAGATAAGGTGAGCAGCGCTGAAATTTTGAAATATGAGTTTGAAAGAATTATTGAACGCGCCGTTTCCTCGATGGTCTGCGGTGACCAATCGCAGTGCGGGCATGGCATGCTAACGAAGTTATGCAGTCGGCCGCAGTTTGCACAGCAATAAATCTGCGTAAATCCCCTTGGGCCATCAGCGGCCCGTTGGTTCGCTGGGCGCTGACGCCGAATCTTTTGAAGCTCGCCGGACAAAATGAGCCTCTCTTCATCATTCAATTGGAACTCGCCGGAGTTGAGCAGTCGCTGAATAATGGGTTCGGCCTGATCGAATAGACCGACTTCGCTATAGAAGAGAACCAACATCATGTGGGCCTTCTTCTCACGCGGGTTCTGGTTGAGATAGTTCGTCGCCATGCGTTCAGCTTCGAGTAACACTTGCTGTGCCTCGTCGACTCGATTTAGTTTTTGCAAGGATTGCGCCTTGCTAATGTGGCCAACCAGCTGCTGGTAGGTCAAGAATTCTGCCAACAAATCGGCGATACTCTCTTTCTTCTTCTTTGAGCCAAACAGACCAAAGATCATTTATTCCCCCTCGTTGCAATCGAATTAAGCTGGGTCACCACCTCACGAAAGGTACTTGGTCGTTCAGAAGGATTCGGATGGATACATTGCAAGCAAAAGCGCCGAAAGCCCTCACTTCGATTCTCTATCATCTGGCAAGCATTCTCGAAAAATGCTCCCGTCGAAATTTCTTCCGCCGGGTCCACCTGGCCGAAACGAAACGGAAGAATTCCCGTGTTTAGTTGTACGGCCATCATTCCGAGCGAGTAAATGTCAGCAGTCGGCGATAGCACCCAATTACCCGAGAATCTTTCTGGTGCCATAAATAACGGAGTGCCCTCTGCGTAGGCAGTTTTCTGGTCATACATTGCTATAGACGCAGCCTTACCTTTGAGTCCTCGTGCCTGCTGGTTTTCTGCCGCAAGCCTCGATATTCCCCAATCGGCAATTTTTGTACGGATCGGGGAGCTATTCTCAACCAAGACATTCGATGGTTTCAGATCAAGGTGAAGTATCTTGAAGGTTGACCATGCGTACTCAAGACCATCCACGATATCCGAAATGATTTTCGATACTTCCTGCTCGTTTAACGATCCTTTTGCTTCGATGACATCATCAAGGCTTCCGTCAAGCAGTGGCATTATTGCAGCGAGACGATAGTTCAGTCTCCCGATCTTCTTCAGTGGCAGAACAGAACGATGGTCGAGGGAAATCCAAATATTGAGTTCGTGCTCAATGGCGCGCTCGTCCTTCATGAAATCGAAGGTCTTTACCGCAATTCGCCGCCGGTAGATCGGATCAAATGAGTCGTCGAAGGTCTGCTCCAATAGCCAGCCGCGACCCATTCCACCATTGCGAACAGACATAACGCTGTAGGTTCTATCGTCGACCAAGACCTGTTTTAATTTGCTCACGGGCTCCATCAGCTCTTCAGTTGATTGGTAGGCTAGCGGCAAGTGATTATACAGATCTGGATATCATTACCTTTGTAATGTTATCCGTCAAAATACGAGACTTCGTGTCGCAATGAAGATTGCTTGCCTTTATCAATGTTCGCATTCACCCCAGTTTTATTAAAGATTTCTTTAGGTAATCGCAACATTATCAGACAATAATCTTGATGTCAAATTTAACCCCGGTGTATAAAAAATCAACCCCACCAAATCAAGGTTAGGTCGCCAAACTTTGAAAAAAGCCAGGTTAAATAGCTTTCATAAAATTGGCCAGCGCTGGCCAAAACCAGGTTAACCATCCTGAAACTGTATCTCATGAGATACAAGATAAGGTTTACATAGATACAGAAATTTTTATCAAAGCGTAAAGTTTGATAATGTCTTTGACACAGAAGCACGGTAGGACTAAATTATTTTATACTTGAAAATATCGCTTACGCAGAATTCTTCGGAACCGATTTTACAGCGCATTCAAAAATAGCCGGGATGGTTCTATCCGGTAGACCGTCATTAGCATCGTCATTTTCAACTTACTGGGAATTATGCAGATTCTGAGAATGACGACGATGACGGTGATTTTAATAAAATGGATTCCAAACGTTTGGAATCCCCATTTTCGCCCGCCGTCTGTCTTGTAATCTTCAAAATGGGGTAAGTTGGTTCCGGGGAACTTTATCGTTCAAACCTTGCTTTAATCATGCAACGGCTTATACAAAAAATATCTATCCAAATATACCCTTCCTAATTCCCATGAATTTACGTTGCGCCCTCTGAGTCAGCCCCTTCCATAAACTCAGACAGAAGCTGTCTCATATCATTTCCTCGTATAACATAGATTAGACGACTGATATTGATTGTATATTTCGTAAAGTCATTTTATTTGTAGGCTAACCCCGCGCCTCACAGGGCGCGAGGTACAAGCGATCCTTGTGCAGGTGCATGTTAGGTTTTCCAAATCCACCATGTTTGATTTGAAAGAGGATTTGTATGATGTGGTGTTCTCACAGGTTTTGCACCTTTCGGAATATTCAATGAACTCCAAAACTCAACAGGAGTTTTCATTTTGATTATTTCCGTGTTTTCTTTAAGGCGCGATAAATATTTGAAGTCGTATGTAAGAAGATATTGACAACCACCGAGTTCAGATTCAGCTAGTATTCTACAATCCTTTCTGTTTTTCTTGCCTTTGTGAAAGTTAGTGTAAAAACAAAATCTATCTTCAATGGTTTTAAATTTGGATTTGGGCACATCACCAAGAACAATATTGCTAATTCCTTCATGCCTTTCTTTGTTTGATGCATCCTTAATTTTTCGATATTCCGACTGAACAGTAGAGGAGATATATAAAATTTCATCCCGATAAAGGTATATTCTCAACAGTGCAATCTTTTGATCAGCCAGACCATCCATTGGCCGCTCACAAGAATACATGGCGTCAACTAAATATGTAAGGCAATTCGAATCGATAGCAACGTATGCATTCATTGGCATTTTTTTCTTGAACGCCGCGGATAACCTGGACAAAAAGCGCCAGCTTTTTGGATCAGAATTAATCCGCATGTTATGATGAGGTATACTTTCTCTCTAAGTTTTTATCATCTTGAACATCAGATGATATTGAGATTAAGCCATGTAAACTATGCAATACTCAAAAGGAATTGCTTAAGTTCTTCTGTCATTAAATCATAAAATATTTTAAGGTTTTTGCAGCAGATTGGGATCGTTACTTGGTCAACACTTTCGATTTCTATTTCAAGAATCTTTTCCTCAAAAAAATCAGAAATCATTACGGGGAAATTATCAAAATCATGAATTTCGGGCAGAGTATTGTTATTAGTGCGAATAAGTAATTGTAAAAGATAGAATTTAATTCTTTCCGGTTTTTTTCTAATGAGGTCGCCATATAGATCTAATCTATTTTGTAAGATCAAATGGCTGTTTTTCATTTTCAGAGTATCCTCAAAGATTTCTAAGAACTTTTTGATAAGGTATTTATAGACAAAACCTTCACGATATTTGTCTTTGTCATTTTGAATGTGCCACAAGTCTATTCGAAAATAAAGATAGCAACCGACTTCAAAAAGAGAAGCATCTCCCGAATAAGCTGAAAATACCTTTTTACTTTTTTCATTGAGAAAACCACCTTTTTCCTCCAAAAGAACAGGAGAACTACAAAAGTGACTCAGTCTATAAATAATCGAATTGGATAAAGTTATTACAACCGACTGATTTTTTGGATCTATTCGGCTTTGCATTTCAGCCCAAGCCCTAACTTTGGAATTTATCTTACTCTTTTTCTTCCTAAATATATTAAACATTAATTTTCTTTTATGATATTTCGATGGTTAATAGGGATAAGAATCATAACATAGATTAGACGACTTAATGGTCGTAGTTAATTGCGGCTTTTTTGCCGTACAGTACTTCAATCAGTACATGCTTTCAAACCAGTTTCCTTACAGGTTTCTTCAGGTAATTGCAAATTGCGACATTATCAGGCATTAGCCTTGATGTCAAATATGCTCATCTTTCTCCGCCGGATTTATTCTGATTATTTTCACAGCACCGTATAATCTTTCCATATTAATTACAATAGCCACTAATCAACAATACCTTGACTTTATGAGCGGTTATGATAATTCACAAACGATATTTAATGATGCCTGAACCGTAAACGACGGAGAGCCATGTAATGAATGCGATGACCCCATTTCTCAATTAGAGATGTGGGGTTTTTTTGTGAGGCTAATCATGAAAAAATGTCCATATTGTTCTGAAGAAATACAGGACGATGCTATAAAATGTAGATATTGTAATGAATGGGTAAAAGAAATAGAAACCATTACACCAGAAATAATAGACCCCGATTCAACACATCCAAAGGCCGAAGTAAAAAACGCTGAAGCTTCCACCCGTTCTCCAGAATACGTAAGACCTTATGATGTATTGAGAAAACCAAATATGCCTCTATTGATAATGATTGGTGGATGGTTGTTTAATTTCGTATATTATACTATTTTTAAAGTTAAATTCTTTGGAGAAATTTTAACTATTCCGAATTTTGTTGGACTTGCCGCAAATGTATTTTTTCTTACCCTAACTTGGTCCCTAATTGCTTATCTTGTCCTAATTATAGTAAAATTGTTAAAAAAACGACGACCATCCTTTTTTATTCCATCACTAATAATATTCCTGTTGACCTTTACAACAATCTCACTCCATTTTTATGAAAGATATTATGAGAAATATGAGCATCATTTAGCTCAAAAGGAAGATAAACCTGATTTCGATGCCTGGGATAGGGAAATAGCAGAGGGAAAAAGACAAGAGCGACCTTCTTCCAATTCAACGAAGCCGTTTGATATAAATAATTATGATTTTGATGCTGTTGACAGAGAAATAGCGGCCAGGGAAGCTGCTGAAAAGCGAAAAAAGCAAAAAGCAATGGAAACAACCCAAAATAAAAAGAATGAATCAATTGAAGGTCAGTTTTATAGGAGTAATGATCATTATTTCTCTATTTATTTGCCAGATGGATGGACAATTGAAAAAGGGAGAAATCCTCATGTGGTTGTAAAATCAAGAAGTCCAGATAGTATTGGGTCCTTGTTAGTTATTGCACAGAACATATCAACCAATAAATCAATCACAGACCTGTTAAAACCCAAGGACATGGTGAAAAAATATATAGATGTTGGTTGGAATGTAAAAATAATTGAATCAGGTGAAACGACCTTTTGGAACGAAAAAGCGCTATATGTTAAATTCTTAGCAACGATCAATCATTTAGGTAATACGGTTAAAATGTTAATGTCGCAAATTGCTTTTAATCATCTTAATAAGATGTATTCAATTGGTTATTCTGCTGGAGGCACTACCGATAAAATAGTAAATCAAAATTATAATTATTATGAATCCGAATTCCAAAAGAGTTTGGCAAGTTTTGCTTTGGATGATTGGAATAGACCAGATTAACCGAAACCTATGATGAACGATAATTTTCAACAACAGGTAAGAGAGTCCTTTTTAAAAAAAACTATTATTATCTGACACTCCCTATCAAACCTAAATACTAATCAACTCATAGTATTATCCTCAACACACAATCCACCAATAATCCAACCCCTATTACCATGACTAAGATGTTTCACTCTAAACCCTTATTGGTGAAGGGCTTACAGAAATCATTAGATTTGGTAAAGAATGGTTTTTTGATATATTATACAACCGCTCAATTACTTCTCAAAATACTTCTTTTCTATTCCAAATTCCTCTTTTGGCAGCGCCAGACGCTCATCGGGATACCGAATATAAGGCAGGCCTTTTACAGTTTGATGGATACACCTTATTCGTTTTCGTCCTCGACATCTTGAGCCAACTTCAGCATAATCTCTTCGAATTGGCTTGACCGGTCCCACAGAATTACGTTTTGAGCGTTAACTCCATAGAGGAGATACGCTTCTAACTCTGATCTTTCCATACACCGGAGTCTGCGAAGAGCCTTATTCCGCTTTGCTAATGCTTCGTTGAGAGTGATATCGAGCTCTTCTGCCACCTCTTTCATAGACCAACCTTCCAAATAAAACATCCTGATCAAAAATTCCTCAGTTGGCGTAATGGGAAGAGGTGATTTTCGCATGATATGTTAAGCCTCATTATGCCTTAAGATAAATAGTTGCAATCCCTCGCCGTGCTAATCTTTTTTTTAAACTCTTCAAGGAAAGCTTCTTTCTCTTCTTTAGACATTGCGCTTAACCTTTCTATGAAAATTTCCTCTGGAGACTTTGGAAGTTCTATATTCCCAAGAGGAATTATATTTTGTTCGAATGGAAAATCTTGCCATTCCTGAATGTATATTTTTCCTGGACCGGATGGGATACGAATATTTAAATGTTTTTGATTTTGTTGAGCTGGTTGAATCCGATTTAAGAGCTTTTTAGAGTTAATTGAGTTTAACATAACAGTGGAACATTTTATTTCTTCTCTCATTATAAGTGCCATATAGGTCTGGTCATCCCAATTTATCCAGTATTTTTTCGAAACGCCAAACCACCAAATAGCATTATTCAGACTAGAAAAAAAAGTAAAAACTTTTCGTCCATTTGAAAACTTATATGAAGACCCCCCTAATAATTCATAACTACCCCATTTATTCTCAAAATACTTTGCAAATTTTTGCCTACATAACACTCCATATTCTCGTCCGGTTAATTCAGCAGTCATACTTTCACCCTCCCTTCGCCAAAGCATCGTCCGGTAGCGATTGATTATGTCTCTTGATAGTTTTTTTCTTCAATAATAATAGGATGCTGTAAATTTATCACTAATCATGGACATTTCCTTCTGTGAACTATGCCTTAATTGGTTTGGGTTGTCAAGAAAAAAGATTTGGATTCTCTTTATATTTCAATATGTTAAGCTAGTATCGCCCACCTAGAAACTCTATGGTTAAAACTAGTTCATTATGTGTCTAGTTTTATTCACTGATAGTACTATCTACTCTATTAAAAAAACGTGTTTCTAAACTCAAATTTACTCATTTCATGGAGCCCCCAGAACCCCGTATTCAAGCGTTCTCACCTTACCCTATACCAAAGTATTCCCCAGACAGTTCCCAACCAGCAATGTGATTTAATCGCTTCAAAAGACTATCATGGTCGACTTATTTTAACACCGGCTCCAGATATCTTCTCTACCCGCGCCAGTCCGTCATTCCTACCATCGTTGTCATAACCAAAAATTCCTTGAAAAATATCGCCTCCGGTACCCGGTGGCTGATGAGGACGGACAATTCGGTCCAACAATTATAGCGCCCGCACCTCCCTCTGCTTTTTCCAGAAACCCGTGTGGCAAAATATGTGAAAGGAGGTGGATTCAACAATGGCATACACACCAGAACTATCTATGAAATCCTCATGCACGTTGAGGAGACTCGCCTGGGCGCTTGATATGCCCATGACAAAAGCCATGGAAAAGGTTTTCGAATATCTGCCCGAGATCCTGGACAGCCAAAAAGTTTGCCAGGCATGCCGGGATAGATCGAAATGTTCAGACTGTCAGTTCAATTTCCAAGCCCGAATTCACGATGAAAATGAATGAAGGTTTACTGGCATGATATTTTATTAAAAAGGAGGCATTAAATGAAAAATTATCTTATTTTTGGAACGTTAATCATTGTATTATTTTCAGGTTTTATTTTTAACGTCGAAGGGAAGTAAACAAGATTTGTCGATCAGCCGGTGGTATCTAAAAATAAAAGTGTTAAATCCATTGAATTTTATAATGAAGGCACAAAACACTTATTATCGGGGCATTATGAAAAAGCAATATCATTATTTCTTAATGCTGTAAGGGATACATCGCCTAAAATGATAATTGAGAGATATTATTCTTATATTAAAAATTATCAATCAGATGATGGACTGAAATTTATGGAAAGAGTTTATAGCCCCATTATGGAAAATGGTGAAAAAACTACCCCAAATCTACCCCACCACCAAAAAGAGGGAATTAGTGTAATCACTAACCCCCTCTAATTATAAAGTAAATTGGTTTGTATTATGGTCGGGACGACTGGATTTGAACCAGCGACCCCAGCGTCCCGAACGCTGTGCTCTACCAGGCTGAGCCACGTCCCGACTTGTTTTTCCTTTTATGTCTATAATCGTTAATTGTCAATCATTTTTGACGGTTTCGTAAAAAGTCCAACTTCTGCGTTGTGCTGCATTTCGCAATCATTCAACGTACAAAAAGTACGCCTCATGATTACAAAATTTGCACGCCTTGAATTTGAACCTTTTACGAAACCGTCTAAATCTGACTTTTTACGAGATCATCATTTTTTATTTCGGCTTAGAAAACCACGTTCTCTGGGCGTGGCCAGAGTTCTTTGGCTCTGCCTAAAAGATCGCTGAAAAAGTTTGAAGTGAGCTAAAGTTAAGGAATTCTGGCAATTATATAAAAGCATCGGAGCAAAGCGACACCGTAACCCCGGAGGAATAGGCTCCGCATTCCACAGGGTAAACTTTAGGCACTTTAGATCACTTTGGACACTTTTAACTTGTACGGCTTTAGGTAAAAGGATTTTTGACGATAATCGTCTCATCCCTGCCCGGTCCCACAGATACAATATTAATTGGGGTTTCGGTAAGTTCTTCAATCCGTTTCAGGTAGTTTTTGGCATTTTGGGGCAGATCTTCTATTTTTCGGACACCGGTTATATCTTCCGACCATCCCGGCAGGGTTTCCAATACCGGCTTACAGGCCCCGAGGATCTTTATGCTTGCCGGAAAATCATGGATGATTTCGCCGTTATATTCATAGGTGTTGCAGATTTTAAGGGATTCCAGCTCTCCCAATACATCCAATTTGGTTATGGCAAGACCGGTGAGTCCGTTCAGGCGCGCGGAATTTCTCAGTATAACCGAGTCAAGCCATCCGCACCGGCGCTTTCGCCCGGTTGTGGCACCGAACTCCGCGCCTTTGACTTGAATCGCGTCACCGATTTCATCAAAAAGCTCGGTAGGGAAGGGGC